>Ga0181466_1000568_pt2 | contig 11673 bp, 3 predicted proteins | sample InSIn4gowninarea_FD_119078 | JGI IMG/M metagenome (GOLD analysis project Ga0181466, IMG submission 119078) | Clean room microbial communities from NASA Spacecraft Assembly Facility at Jet Propulsion Laboratory, Pasadena, California, USA -... ... | reverse complement strand
TAAAGCTTTTTTATATATATATATAATAGTGAAATATAATTGAATTTCAATTTTATGGATTGAGTATGCGTATTTCATTTAGAATTAATGTAAAAGCATTATTGGAGAGAGAGAGAGAGATTCCACAAAATATTTGTGGATAAATTAAAGAAAATGAAAATTCTGAAATTTTCAATATATTCGGTAGTTCTATCTGTAGGCATTAATGTAAGACAAGTGGCATAAGAGAAAATCGTATCTTAGAATCTGTTTTCAGCTATTCAATTTCATAGCTGTTTTAAATTTTTCTTCTTGTGTTTCGACACGGAAAAGGAATAAAATAGAAAAAAAAACGAAAGGATAAAATAAGGTACTACTTGGACACTCATGAAAATAGAATTAGTTTCAACAGTATTCTGACAACATAAATATGGTGCTGCACAAAATAACAAATAAAATGGTTTGTAGAGCTCAAATTTCAAATGGTATCAAATATGAAGGCAAAATATATGTCACAGGACTACATCCTAATTTCTTTTATGAACACATCTAAATCCAGACTATAGTAGAGACAAAAATTAAATGAAGTACTACTATAAGTAGAACTTCATTTGATGATAAGTAGAACTTCATGAACATTCAATGAAGTACTACTACTATAATGAAGTTTCTACTATAAAGTAGAAATAGAAAATCAAAATGCCAAAGTTTCGAAACCATTGAGATTATATGATGTTTGATTACAAAGATTATTCAAATCGAAATTAAAGATGGAAGATGAATGGAATTCAAAAGTAGAATAAGTGGGGAATAAGCGTTTTTCGAACAGGACGGATTGGGGTGGGGCTAACGAGTTAACTCCCGTAACAAAACGTTTCTTAGGAAATAGGGCGTAAACGGTTTAATTAGGTGAATTACATCGTACATTGGTGTTGACTAGTGCTGATGAGGTGGGTTGGGTTCTGACTTGTCGATATACTGTCATTTTTTGCAGACGAAGTCTATGTGTACCGGGACCTATCGTTTAAAGTGGAGGTGAGCCCGAAGCAATAATTGAACTCGAAACTGCTGAACTGAAAACCAGAGCGCTGCCATTCAGCCAGGTATAGTCTGGCTCCGATAACTTGGCAGATGAACCACGTGGTTTTGGACGAGTTTATTTCCTTAAATCGGTGACAGGTAGAAACTTCCGAGGATAACTGCTCTTCCAGAATTGGCGATTGATGCAAAAATTTAGCGAAAAAAAAAACGTCGCATTTTGCACGTGTTTTTTAACATAACCTTATTTACTTTAGAAAACAGAACAAAATATATTCCATCGAAACCAAAATTTACAATAATAATCACGATCTAATTGAAAGAGGTTATCATTAAATTTTATATTTTTAAATCTGAGAATGGCGTTATTTTTGTTCTTTAGATGAAAATTTAAATTTCATTTTCAGGAATTTCTGGATGGAAAAAATTTACAAAGAACACAAACTTCAAACTGAACAAGAAGAAAATAAATAAAAATAAAATGTAAATCAATAAATATTAAAAAAATACACACACTCAGAAGTCACAATTTAATAAAAAACGGAACAAGCAGGCCTTTGAAGTCGTATTTTTTCATACTAGCTCACGAAAAGGCGAAAAACAATACGATTCCTTCATTCAGCTATCCAATCCTAACAATGTTCGCCTAGCGGCAGTTTCTTGAGGTAACCCTTCCGTATTCCCCCGCAACGAAATAAACTCTTCCAAGGTCAAATGCCTTCCTATCAGAGCCAAACCGAAAGTGTGATTTCTGCATTTTGAGAAAGGGTTAAATGTGCGCGTTTAATGATGAATTAGTAGCTTGTTATGGAATTTGTATGTGCATTATCAACATGCAGAATGATTTACTGATTGATTTATGCATAAACTGAGTGATCTGGGGATGTATATTGCACTGTTTCCAGGATGTTTTGAGTTTGAAACAAAAGAGTTTAATAGTTATCTTCATTTTTCCATGATTTGATGCTTAAGGGATTGATTTCTAAATATTTTATGCGATGGGGGCATTATGCATTGATGCAGGTGTATGCAGATGCAGCTGCAAGGCGAAATAAAGCTTGTATGCTGTTTTTGTACTTTTCTAATACAAGAATGAAGAATTTTGATTTATAAACATAAAATTTTATTTGGGAGGTGCTGAGTATTGATACACACAATGCAGTTTCCCATATATATTTTGCAGTGGCGTGCGGTGAGTGTTTTCAATATGGACTAGGTGCAAATTTTAATATGCAGTACTAAAGAGCCATTGTAATTTTACTTAGTTAATATGCAGTACTTCCAAACAAATAAGTAATACTATGTCGTAAATTTGCATATTGTTGAGTTTCTAATTATTTGGACGGAAGAATCCCAGGTTATTCCAAAGTCTACCAAAAAGTTTTGGTTACTTAAGTTTGTACAACATTAAATTATTTATATTAACAAACAGAATCATTGTAATGCATGTTTCAAAATATCTTAAATAGGGTAAAATAATATTACAGACAGCACAAATTAAATGATTGAACTAATTAAATAATTTTGCTTATTTGTACATCAAAGCAACCAAAATTACACTTATTTTTACATCAATACAAACTTTCGGTCTTCTATTTTTGCAAAATGTTCATTTCACTGCACATCGTAAAAATGCTATAATCTTTTTTAAAAATGATGAGTGTAATTCTTCATTTTCATGTTTAATGATATATCATTTAGGTCTGTCGATTTTGATTACATTTTGTTTGCCCTGTAAGTTTAAATTTCCAAATGAGAGGCGAAAACAAGTTATCGAAAACACATCAGATCGAATCTGAAACACCTCGTCTGCACCAGTAAGAAATGGCGCATGCTCCGTTGTTCCGCTTCTACAGGACCAGTACGAGAAAGCGAGTCCCCTTGCATACATAAAACATGCGCTGAGGTACATTGTGCTTAGAATTTTGAAACTATTTAGACATGTATTTCAACCATTTCTCTTATTCTATGATAATATCAGAATGTTTGTGAATTGTGTTTTCACTGAAAAGAGAAAACGACTGGCGAATATTCGATCCACGAAACGCCAGGAAGTCCGAACTCCGACATTTGTCGAGAGGAACAGCTAACCTTTAGCGAGTCCGTACAGCGGGGAAGGATCCGCCTAGTAGTTGCGCTGCGGGTGGATGGAAGGGAAGTAAAGACGGAGGTAAAATGGCATTAAGCCGGAAAAATTATCGTAGGCGAAAGAAATATTTATCGCACAATCGATGAAATAAGTAAACGAAACGATTAAATCCTTATTGTAGTTAATTGTTAGGGACTAGCCTAGTCCGTCTGGTCCATTGACCGCACGCCACTGATATTTTGAGACCACAAAGGTATACCATGATTGTCGAATATGCCATACTATAATACTGTAGGAATGGTGTAAAAAACAGTTGCTGTGAAATTGAATGAATTGGGACCTGATCAGCGTGTGTAGCCAAGGAGATAAATAGTGATTTTATGCTGAATTTTTCTGCTTGTACGTAGGGATGAATGCATAGATAAGTAATTTTTTAAATTCAGATGCGTTCTGCTGTAGATGGGAGATTTTACCGTGATGGCAGAAAACGTCCAATGCGATTGTATACCTTTTAATCGCTCATATCACTATCCGTTGCCCAGTCCCAAACCTTGGACGAAAACGTGAGGGAAATGTTTGCAAAGTCTTATTTCCTCATTTAATATGATTATATAGAGATGTCCGGGAAACTCACGTGCTTTTTTGTTTACTGTTTCTTCTTATTGTTTTGATTCAAAACATCCAAGCGTCGTCTATATATATAAAAATGGAAGTTGAAATGCGTATGGCGGCCGGAACCTCTTAACCGATCACCATAAAACTTGGCACACTGAATAAATAAAACAAGGAGAAGAATGTTATCGTGGTTTCGAATCAATTGGACTTTTGGTTCCCGAGATATCGAATAAAAACTCATTTGGAGAGTGATTACCACAGCGAAAATTGGCAACACTTAAACCATCGCTTACAAAACAATGGTTTCCGTTAAGCGCGCGCTCTTAAAGGGCGTCTCATCTTTAAAACGTATTAAAAGCTAGAAATTGTATTGAAATGCCACGTAAGAAATCAAACATTATGCTTTAAAATGACATTATTTGGAGCTATAAATATTGTGAAATATGGAAATTTCAAAGCCGCATTTAAAGTGCAAGTACTAATACATCATCAGATAGGTTCACTTCTTCCAGTGAACCCGAAGAAATTACCCGAGCAAGATCCGCAATTTTTGCAAATTTATTTTAGGAATAATGTGGAGAAGACATTGTTCGACGATGCACATTCATTGTAGCTACAGATCGGGTAATTGTTTCTGAACTACCAACATTATTCAATGACACAATTGTTTGATCAAAATGCATATATAATTTATCATATCAATTTATACCAATAAAAACCATGAAATCTTAACAAAATATGAGTTTCATACACTCATTATAGATTCTGTTACATGCTACCCATCCATTTTTAGATATATGGATGGCAGGACAACGTCTGCCGGGTTCTGCTAGTTTTAAATATAATTTTACTTCGCGTGTATGTTTATTATGTTTGCATACATTCATCCATGATCCCAACGAAAACAGGTGTTTATGATCGCTGAGGCCTTTTGTTGTAATGCATGTAAGCTGAAACCACACATAGACCAACGCCAGGACACCATTCTTCTATTGAAGGCGATGGTGATCCAAGTAGTTATGCCATATGGCCGTATCGGTCACCAGACGTTTACATGGTGGCTGTGAATACCAAAGACAACCGTTACTCGTCGGAAAACAGTACATTATGCCACTTCGAAGAATACGTGCTCTAACCTGACACCATCGCAAATGGAAGCATTTCGCTGTTGTATCAGAAACAGCTTTCTTAACAGACGCCGTGCTCGTCGGTGTTAAGAAATGTTTATGTAGACGGCGCTGCTGGGTCAACACGTAATTGAAGAGGTCTGTCTGTGGAGTCGTTTAGACACACCTTTAGGCTTGGAGCTTGCTGTTTTCTTTGGGAAGGGTGCCCGGACTACTACTTCAACTTTGCTTCTACTAGTTAACTGGTTCTGAGAGCTCCTCTTCTCGACTTCTTTCGGGGTGTTTCCGTTTCGTGGTCGCCTGAAGAAATTGGATATTCGGGTAGCCGGCACTTAGAGCTACACAACGAGATAAGTCCCTCTCCAGTCCATGCAAGAGACAAAAAGATATTACCATGTTTGTAATTCAGCTTTCAAGACCTTTTCAAGTTAAAATTTCTTTATTGTCAGTCGGTTGCTAAGCGAGCTGTTGCCACTACTCTTTAAACATCTTGGTTTCCAAGTGCAGTACCAACATCGGTTCTTCACTTCTCGTTTTCAAGTTTGGAGATTTATTTATGTCTATTACACGTGTTTATCTCGTCAATATTAATTTATTTCCACAACGTGATTTCATCATCGCCACTTGGTATTTAATTGTTATTTATTTTTGTATTAAATATTAAAATGTCTGCTTGCGATAAAGTTTTTCAAGAGGCCTTGGGTATAAAAGATGAACTATTTGGTTGGTTAACACAAAATAAAAAACAGATTTCAAAGAATAAACGTGAGTTCATCAGCAACTCTTTTAATAAACTTCTTGATATTGTTAATACTGTTCACAAAGAGCTTTCTAATCAGACACAATTACCTAGTAACTCTGTGCATCTTAATCCACCTTTGCAAGAGTCTATGGAACAATTAGAAGAAACTGTAAATAAACCTTTGTCTCCTCCGCTGGTAATTGTTGATCCTAAGCTTGTAGGTAAGAATTTTATGGAAGAAGATGGGGACAAAAGACGTACAGTCATTGTCACCTCTGACGCTGATTTGGACTCTAAAGACCTTAGAAATTTACTTTTGGAAAGGGTTGATTGTAAAAAACTTGACATTAAAGTAGTCGATGTTTTCTTACGTAAAAACTCTAAGGTTATTTTAAAACTTGTTAATGAAACTCAAGCAGACAAGCTCCTTGATCACTTGCAAAAAAGATATTCGGAATCAAAAATTTCAGCTTGTAATCCTAATTTATCAAGTACTAGAGTTTTTATTACTAATGTTCATAAAAGCATTACTAAATTAGATTTAATAGAATTTTTTGCCGAATATTTTGGATTGGATACAGATGAATTTTCAGCTTCATGTGTAAACAAGGTAGAACGTAATTTTAATTCTTGGATCTTATATGTTCCTCGTGTTATTGCTAAATTTATGATTCAACAAAAAACATTTCACTTTAATTTCTGTCCTATATATGTACATTCTTATTTTAAAATCATTCGATGTTTCAAATGTCAAGAATATGGACACTCAGATCGAAACTGCAATAATTTACTAGTTTGTTCTAAATGCTCAAAAAACCATTCTTCTGACAAATGTAACAGTGATAATTTTACTTGTATTAATTGTAAATATTTGAATATTGATGAAGATTTATGTCATCATGCAACTAACGACTACAGTTGTATTACATATAGATCACTTGTAAAAAATGCTAAAGTAGGAGTTAGACCTTTTTTTGTTCGAAATAATTCACCCAAAAATGCCATTTCCCCTATTTCTGATTGTGAAACATCACGTATTTCCAATATGACTCGATCAAATTCTTCGTCTCATATACAAACTATTGCTACTACCACAAATTATACTACTGGTGCTTTTTTAAGTGAACCAGTCAACACAATCGCGGGAGGTTCTGCTACGAGATTCAGATTTAATACTTTACTCTCTTCTTCTTCAGTAGATGAATTTAGCAATTCCAGATCTGGCACTACTATTTCTTCGTCTTTCGCTCCAAGTAGTACTACTGTCTTTGACGAGCATGAAAAAGGACAGGGCCATGGGGCTAAGTATTCAGGAAAGAAAACTCGCCAATTAACTTTTTGTATAAGTATTTTCACGTTATTACTTTCTTTTTTCTTTATAGACGAATTATCTTTCTTTTGTTCTTATTAAAGCCATTTTCTATCAACTTGTGTCTACTTTTTTCTTATTTTGGCCTATTGGTCACGTCTACTTTTATGCACCCCTGGAATTTACTATTTAATTTGGTACCTTTTATTAAGCTTTCTACTTTTATTAATATTGCTAAAATTGCCATCTTTATTATATTTTAAGTGAACATGCTTGTAGCGCTGTTTCAATTATTGTTTATGTCATTACACTCTCATTTTCTTTGAGGGTGGTCACTTCACTCTTTTTGTTGTCTTTATTTTGTTCATTTCATTCTTTTACGTTTGAAGGCCATATCTTTGTCAGTTCATACATCTGCATGGACACAATATTTTATATCGCTTATATACACTTTAGTTATTAAATTTTATTTAAGTTTACCTCCCTCTCTCCTTTAAGTTCTTGGTGGGTTATGGATTGTGATCCGTACTTGACCATATTTTACTGCCTTGTATTTTTGAGTCTTTTTAGAATAGATGGTGTTATTTTTTGGAGTGATCTTTCACTTACTTTAACCCTTTATCTACTGACGGTACTTATAAGTGCCAATCACTTTAAAATTTTAGAGCACAACAACCATTACTTATATTCTGATGGTACATTTTAGAAACAGTCTTTTTAACTCTACTTTTTCATGATAGATGGCAGATTCCCCCCCCCCCCTGTATATACTTTAATTATCAATAGAGCAGCTAAAAAAATATATTCATGAAGAAATTTTCAGTAGTTCATAATGCGGTATATATAGGGTTAAATAAAAAAATTCATAATTTTGATGCTTAAAACTGTAAAATTACGTAAAAAATCAATGTAAAATGGTCAGTTCGCTTTCGGAGGAAACGACAATTTTCTTGAACATGAAGAGCCCATTTTTTTCCAAAGACTGACCCTTCTGTATTCGACTACTGCTCCTTTATGCAAATGATGAATAATGAGCTAAATATTTAAATTTTGTCACGCAATTCCTTTATTTTATAGACCAAAAAATAAAACATTGACTCCACACACATTCATAGAACAGTAAACGTTTTTAAAATTTCTGAAATTTTTAATAAGAAATAAATAAGTAGCATCGCAATTAGCATGTTTAAAAAATTTCAGGAAATATATTCTACAAAGCTACGTTTTTATCTAACTACTAGTACATTACTTTTTCATGAGGTGTTTAAATATTCAGATTTTAATGTTTTTATACTCTGATGTAAAAATTTTTTTTATTTATAATAGCTAAAATAGGACTAAGAGTAGTTAGTTTTTATTAATTTCTTAGTTTAGATGTAATTTAAAATATGTAGATGTGTCACAAAGACACTCTACACCCTCAGTTGTGCTGGGATGTAGTGCTATGCATCATGTTTACATAGTAAAAACACAGTGGGTATCAGAGTGCGCGGATGAAGAACATTGCGATAGGTTAGTTGCTGGAATTGTTTCTTTATATGTATGAGACGGCTTTCGTTGGGTTTCATCGTTCCATCAAATATATTCCGGAAACGCAATGCGCGAATCATCTATGGACCCCATTCCAATCAATAGCCAGGATAGGATAGTCAATAAGTGACCAGAGCGCTCATAATAGAGCGCCTAGTGTATCATTTTCACTGCCACGATCAACTTTTAATGATTATCTATGATTTGTGAAAAATCCGCGATAGAGTGAAGCCGCGAAAGTTGAAGCGCGAAGTGGCGAGGGACAACTGTATGTAGATTAGAATCTTCACTTGGTTTTTCCTAAGAAGCTTCTGTTTTTATTGCTACTGAAACAGGGGAAAGAACTTAAAATTAACACTGCTTTGTCCGACAATCCACTGACCAAAACATCTCTTAAAATTACGTTTAGCATATTAGTATCATAACCTAATCGAAATTCATTGCTAAACTTCTCATTTCGGCAATGTATGTACTTTTACTTTCCCCCTCCAACTGTTTTTTATTTTAGAACTTATGACATGAAGGGGTTATTAAAAGTTTTGGAGTTAAATGCCTTTTTAATATCCAAGTTGCTCTCAGACTGAATGTTAGAAGGGAGCAACGTCTTTAATAGCCAATACAATTTGGGACACGGCTGAAATGGAACATTTCAACTCATTGAGCTAAGTCTTCCTTAAATTTCTCAAACTGAAGTGTTCCCTTCTGTTGTAAACAATCTTTTTTCTGCAACGCTTTAATGGTTTTGTTTCCTGGTTTTGTTTCAGTAGATCCTTAATTTCTTTTTCTGGTTTTATTGTTGCAAATAAAACATATAGAAAATGATTACCTTAGGCAGCCTTCGGATTTTAGCCCTAATCCGAAGTGAAAGTGGAACTTTCAAGATCCTCGTTACCAGTTATAAACTTTTTAAAGAATCATATTTTATTTCAATATAAACACGAACACACAACTACATGAAAGCAACACACCGTATGAACTATTTAACCGTTGCTGCATTCAAAACTTAAAACTTGGTTTTTTGATGCTGTCAAAATATACTTCTCACCAGTGTTGGTATTACATCCGGTATATAGAATACGGTGTGCGGAAGAAAAGTCTTTAGAACCGTGCAACGTGCAATTCAACTATTAGCAACCATTATTTTCGTCGAATTATTTATGTTCTGGAGTTCAACTTTTGTGTATGTGTAGGTGTGCATGGTATGACATCTTGTAAATACTATGTTCATTTATTTTTAAACATAAAAGTTCAGGAAAAGACTATTTTCATGGAAATATTATTTCTGTTTTTAAAGGTTTGAACCATAATTGTATATGAAATATAATTAATAATACTGACTAGCACGTCAATATATGTTTATTTAGGAATAAATAAAACATTAGATAATTGCCAATAATCCCAAAAATTAAGTACTGATTTCTTTTGTTCAATTGCGTATCCTCAGATTTGCCTTTACTCTATATTAGTAATACATATAATTACTATATTAAACACATTACCATATTGCTTATTTAGGAACTAAAAAATTGAATATTGTTAATAATAGTCATTTCTAATTTCATTTCCTTGAAGTGTGATTTAGATTTTTCGAATAAAATTGATAAGGTTTTGAAGAACGCTAAATTAGCTCTTTTAAGAGCTCTTATTCAGGAAACTCGCAAAAAGTTAGCTCTTATTGAGCGCGAGTTGAACACCCTACATCTCTCTCTTTCCAATTTTCTGGTAAGTTTTGACACTGCTTTTTTGACTTGATTTTTTGATAAAAAATCATGGCTTAGGGCTCAAACATCTATTACTCAGCACAGGGCCATTCTACAAAAGAAATTTAATAAACTTTTGGTTAAATCGAAACCGCGAGATTCAAATAACTTACCTACAGTCAACCAAAACGCTGTTCTTAATCTTTCTAGCGTTCCCTTAACTCACTGTCAGCTAAGTGTTCTTAAATTCAATAACAATTTTGCTGTTCCCTCTAAGCCGTCGATTTCCAATCTGATTGCTCCTATTGAAAGAGCCTTCAAATTCAGCGTTTTGTCATCTTCTCAGAAGGATTCCATTAGGCATCTTTCTTGTCTTGCCAAAATGGTTGATTTCAACTCCAAATTACGTTCCTCTTATATTAGCAGAATTGCTGTATCAGCTTTCAAAATTTTACAATCAAATAACGACTTAGTTATCTCTAAGGCTGATAAGGGTGGTCAAATCGTTGTGTTAGATAAGTCTCTATATCTTGATAAATGTTCGAAACTCATTGCTGAAGTTTCCATTGTTGAAGTGTTGAAAGATCCTAGTGTCAGGGAACTTCAAGCAGTTAAATATGCTGTTAAATTGTTTCTTATTTTCACCAAAAGTTTCAGAAGTGCCCTCATTCCTTCGGCTAATCATTGTGCAAGGTTTTATGCTTTACCGAAAGTTCATAAGCCAAGTAGGTACTCCTTTTAGACCTATTGTCTCAAACGTGGGTACAGCTGCCTATAAACTTGCAAAATTTTTTATTTCCGTCTATTCTCCTCTCACGTCTAATATTATCTTTACAACAAAGAATTTGGTTGATTTCGTTAGGAAAATCTGTAATTTTAAGCCAAACGGCCTAACAATGGTATCATTTGATGTTAAATCTCTTTTTACAGACTTCCCCGTACAGGGTGCTTTGGATTGTCTTAGGAAGGGGCTGCATGAGTTCCATTTTTCATGTTTTGAAATTGAGAGACTCATAGATCTTACTCATATTTGTTTGCATCAAATTATTTTTGTTTTTAATGGCAAGTTTTATCAGATATCTTTTGGCAAATTCCAATTCTTGTCGTCTTCGACTCTTTGCACAGATCACAATTCCCCCTAGTGGTATCGAAACAGCTATCTGCCCATTTTTGTCTCGCATTTCTGCTTTGTTACGTTGGTTTTTCAGATTTGGATTCACCAGCACAAAGGATCAACTTAGCTTTTTACATCTATTTTGTATCAGTCAAAACGCCATGGACATACAAACTTAAATTGAAATTTTAGGAAACACTTTGCCAATCTTCCCATCAAATTGCCAAATATATGAATAGTTTTTAACGCATTGTGTTTATATGACTTATTCTGAGTGCTTTATTTTCGCGAGACTCACAGCTAGACTTTAGATTTTTAGAGGGCCCTCGATCTGTTGGCCACGCATCACTTCCAGAGTTGCCAACTCGTCCGATTTGTCCGGAGTTGCTCCGGAAAATTAGCTAAATTGCGTAACTCCGGAAATTAACCC
>Ga0181466_1000045_pt2 | contig 11674 bp, 10 predicted proteins | sample InSIn4gowninarea_FD_119078 | JGI IMG/M metagenome (GOLD analysis project Ga0181466, IMG submission 119078) | Clean room microbial communities from NASA Spacecraft Assembly Facility at Jet Propulsion Laboratory, Pasadena, California, USA -... ... | reverse complement strand
GCAACTCGTGAAAGTGAGGGCTTTTACCGACGAGGAAATTATCGCGTATTTAACCCAAAAAGGTTTAGCCGACGAAACGGGGGCGCAGCAAATAGCGCTATTGGCCGAAGGAAATTTGCAAGCGGCCAGGCAATTAAGTACCGAGCGAACGAACGATTATTTTGCCTTTTTTGTGCAATGGATGCGGCATTGTTACGCGAATAAGTTTGGCGAAGTGGTAGAGCTGAGCGAAGAGTTTCAGAAGATGGGGCGCGAAAACCAGAAAAACTTTTTGCATTATGCCTTAAGCAGCTTACGTAAAGTATTGTTATACGGCATCGATCCGCAATTAATTTCTTTTATACCCGCTACGGAAGCCGATTTTGTGGGCCGGTTTTCTAAAATTGTGCGGGAAACCAACGGGCCTTATTTAACCGAAGAACTAAACCAGGCGCATTACCACATCGAGCGAAACGCTAATCCCAAAATGGTTTTTATTGATTCGTCTATCCAAATTGCCCGGTATTTAAAATTACAGTATTAAATTTATTTATTAAATGTCGGAAAATTCCGGAAATACTGTTCGCATTGCCACCCGCGGCAGCCGCTTAGCGCTTTGGCAAACCCACCACGTAGCCGAGAAGTTGCGGGCGGCCGATTTTAACGTGGAGATTGAGGTCATTCAAACCAAGGGTGATTTAGTCCTCGACCGGTCGTTAGATAAAATAGGAGCCAAAGGAGTTTTTACCGAAGAGTTAGAAGAATGCCTGCGTAACGGAACCGTGCACATTGCCGTGCACAGCGCCAAAGATTTACAATCGACCTTACCCGAAGACTTAGAAATTCTGGCTTTTATGGAGCGGGAGAAAGTAAACGATGTGGTTATTTCTTTTGACTCTGGTTTTACCCTGGACCGCGAACAAATTGTAATTGGCACCTCCTCGACGCGCCGCCGGGCTTTGTTAAAGCGCTATTATCCGGATATTATTACCGCCGAGTGCCGGGGTAACTTACAAACCCGCTTGCAAAAGTTAAAAGATGGGCAATACGATGCTATTCTACTGGCTTACGCGGGCGTATTCCGGATGCAATACAGCCATTTGATCACCGAAATTTTACCCGAAAACAAGTTTGTACCAGCTGCCGGGCAGGGCAGCATTGCCATTGAATGCGCCATTAATTTGCCCTTAGCTAAAAAACTGGCGATCCGTAATTGCCTGGACCACGAACCAACCCATATTTGTTTAACGGCCGAACGAGCGTTTTTGCGCACCATGGAAGGTGGTTGCAGCATTCCATCGTATGCTTTGGCTACGTTGCACGGGTCGCACATTGAGATTACGGGTGGTATTGTGAGTTTAGATGGCCAGCAGATGATTACCGATACCTTACAAGCTCCGCCGCACGAAGCCGATAGCTTAGGCGTACAATTAGCGCAGAATATTCTGGCAATGGGGGGCGATCAAATTTTAAATTCTATTAAATTAGAACGTTCTTAATATTACATTCCTATTGTTTCATGACGCTAAAAAAGTTCTTTTCTCTTATTGGTAGTATTCTTAAATGCTTGGCCTTGCTTCTATTATTTGGAGCCGTTTCCACGGAAAGCCTGGCCAAGGGCAAGCCCAAAAAAGATTCTGTTGTAAAGATTTCCACGCCGTTTGGCGAGATGGTTGTGGTGCTCTTCGACGAAACGCCGCAGCACAAAGCCAATTTTTTAAAATTAGCGAAAGAAGGCTTCTATAATAACACTACTTTTCACCGCATTATCGATGATTTTATGATTCAGGGAGGCGACAAAAACTCCAAGGACGAAGATAAAACTAACGATGGAGCGGGAGATATCGGTTACCAAATTCCCGCGGAATTTAATCCGCAACTAAAGCACGTGCGGGGTGCTTTAGCGGCGGCCCGGCAAGGCGATTTTGTGAATCCCCAACGCCAATCCAGCGGATCGCAGTTCTACATTGTCGAGAACCATAACGGCACGCCCCACTTGGATAACCAGTATACCGTATTTGGCCAGGTAATTAGTGGCTTAGACGTGATCGATAAGATTGCGGACCAACCAAAAGATAACCGTGATCGCCCCACCACCGATATCCGGATGACCATGAAAGTGGAGAAACTGAAAAAGAAAAAAATTGCGAAGCTTTACGGGTATTCGTATCCGGCTTAAAGAAAGTAGTATTTCATCTGAAGTTGTTAGAGAGGCTATTTCGGCGGACCAGGTTTTAGCCAGTATTTATCTTACCCACAAAGCTTAGGATAGGATCCGCCCTGACTTAGGCTTTGTAATTTTAAAATTATAACTGCAGATAAACCCCATCGGGTAACAACTCAACTTTAAACGTTTTCAGATGCGCGCTGCGGTTATTACATTCCTGGCCGTTTATCAGCGAAAAGCGGTAACTGTGCCAAGGGCATACCACTTCGTTCAGGTAATTCGTAGTGCCCTTGCTTAAAGATTCGCCTAAGTGCGGGCAAACATCCGCTACCGCAAAAATTCCCTTTTGGTTACGCACTAAGCAAATAGCTTCCGGGCGACCAACTACCCACAACTTCTGCGGCTTGCCCAAGGGTAATGCTTGCTCGGCAGCGGCTAAAGAATCGAATAATTTATGGTAGTGAGCAGTTGATTTATCTTCGGCCATAAGTAGAGCAGTTGCTATTATATGAAGATAACTAAAAAGCCTCTATTACCTGCACTTAAGTAAGAATTGATTGTATTAAGGACTAACAAAAAATGATAAAATACCAATATTTAGTATTTTATATGTTTTAAGTAAGCATCTTGTTAGATTTAACTATTCACTTACTTAAATCTAACAAGCTACCCTTATTAAATTAGGATTATTTTATAATCTGCCTAAGTATGAAAAAGCTTATCTATTTAGCTTCTCTACTGTTACTCCTGCTAAGCAGTTGCGAAGAACACGAGTTTAAAATATTAGAAGGTACTTCCTGGCAAATAACCGACTACACTATTGATGGAACGGACTCCATGGCTACTATCACCGCTTTTCATTTGGAAGGTGTATTCTACTTTGATGACCGTAATAATTTATCCACCGTTCCCGATTTAATAGTTTTTACCGTTGCCCACGACACTACTTATAATCATGATGGTACATGGCAACCCATTGAAGGAAATATGTTAGAAATTTCTTTACACCGCGGATTAAGTGATTTTGGTACTGGTATTATGCCTAAACTAGATAGTCAAGTTTTTGTGGATAGACCCAGTTTTAAACCTTTTAAATCTCGCTGGACCATTAGAAAACTTACTAGAAAGGATATGCAACTAGAACTTACCCTGGATAATCGAAAGTATTATTTAAGATTTAAACCTTATAAATCATAAGATAAGCTTAGGTTATGAAAATTGTCGGTAAGGCTATTAAGAAAATGGATAGCATACATCATTCTTTATTTCAAAGTTTTTCAAAAACTAGAATGTGTTGTAGGGGCAGTATGTTCTTATTCTCAACGAACTTTAATCCAATCCCGGTAACTTCTTTCACGGCTTGCTTCTCCGACATGCGGTGTAAGGCCTTAATGGGTACGTAAGGATCTTCGGCTTTGTATTCCACTAAAATGAGCCGGCCACGTGGTTTTAGGGCTTTTTTAATGCCCATTAGCATTTCGTAGGGATGCGAGAATTCGTGATAAGCATCTACAATAAGAACTACATCTACGCTATCAGCGGGTAAATTAGGGTCTTGCAGCGATCCCAAAACGGGCTCTACATTAAAGGCATTCTTCAAGATGCGATTATCCATCAACATGTTTAAGAATTCCTGTTGCACATCTACCGCCAATACTTTACCCCGGGGTACCAGCGGACTAATCCGAAAAGTAAAATAACCACTGCCGGCGCCAATATCGGCTACTACATCGGTGGGTTTCAGCTGTAAAGCTTGGAGGAGTAAATCGGTTCGCTCTTCTTGTTCGCGTTCCGGTCGTTCGAGCCAACTCGCTTCGGTGTGGCCCATGGTATAAGCTATCTGCCGGCCCCGGTAATATTTACCAATGCCATTCGGGTCGATGGGTTTTTTGTAAACGTATAAGGAATCCTGCTTTAAGCCCGTGGTGGTGGCCTTACTATCGTATTTACAACCCGAAGCCCATCCCCAAACAACGAAGAGTAAAGGACAAATAAATCGGGTTATCAATGGGGTGCTTTGCTTCATCTAATCTGTTTTACACATCTACGTGGATGTTAAATAAAACGCAAAACACGAGCGCAAAGATATAAGCAGCTACTGGCTATTTTTAGAACAGCTAAAACAAAAACGCTTTGTGGTAAAAGAAAAATTAAAAAGTTAATGATAGCCTAAGCCAATCCCAGCTGATACAGTGGGGTATTTGGCCCAGGTTCCTTCGGCATTTAGCGTGAACGCCGCTAATTTTAAGCGAAAGCCGCCGGTAATACCAAGCTGGTTGTAATCGGTGATAAAGCTAACCGGGTCCGTAATATTTTGTACCTGGCGGGTATGGGGTGGCTGTTCCCGTAAAACCGTAACCGGGTAGTTCCCTAACATGCCCGTGGTAGCAGCGGCGCTGCTGTAGCTAAAGCCGGCGTACCCGGTAATTACCGAAATGGTTTTAGAAGCAACGAGCTGACCCGTAAAGGCCTTCGTATCAAAATTAATTTTTTGATTCGTATAATCCGCGGGGTTAGGGTTTGCTACGCCACTTTGCGGGTTTACTTGTAATCCATAGCGGGAGCGGAAAGAAGAATACGCCACGGCGGCGGTGATATCAACGGGGAATCGGCAATGTCCGGTATCCATTGCCGGATGCTGTGTTTTAAGCCTATGCCCCATAAATCAACGTTAAAATCACCTACTTTGCTCTTAGGAATAAACCGCACCATTAACTCCGTTTCTTTTACTAAACCAACGGTAAGTTGCGCCATAGGAGTAGGAGCTAGGGCAATGCCAATGCCTGCGGGAGTGTTAAAAGAAGTTACTTGTTCTTCTTGTTTGGTGTCCGGGCGGGTAGCGTAAACGTTTAGCAAAGGCCCCGGCGCATCTGCCCCGAAAACGGTGGGCGCTAATTTGCTGCTGCCGGGTGCCAAACGGACATTAGAGTTCAAGCCAATACTACTCACATCAAACGTTTGGTCTTTTTGGGGCACGAAAGCAGCGTTGGCAAATACCCGTATTTCAAAGCGGCCCGGTTGAAAGACTTGACCGGTAGTAATCCAGCCGGTATTAATAGCAGCGCCAAAAGCTTTACTCAAGGGCAGACTGTAAGCTTTCGCTAATAGCTCCGCGTTGGTAATCCCACTTTTAATGAACTCAGCCGTTTCGTTTTGGGCAGAGGCGGTTTTTGAAACCAGGAACAAACCAATAAATAAACCAAGAGCAGCAATTTTTGTCATTTTTTAGATTATTAATAAAATGCTAAACTAAAGTGTTTTCGGGGTAATGTGGAAAGGCTATAAAAGCTTATATAATGCCTTATACCTTATAGTGCAAAATTCTAAAACCGCTGGCTTAGTTCCGGTAATAAAAATAGTTTAATATTCTTGGAAGAAGAGTAGTTTAGAAAATTGGCTTTTAAACCGGATCTACATCTACTACTACCCGGATGTTACGAAAATCTTTATTAAATTTTATTTGGTTAATGGCATCGGCAATCAGCAGTTTGGCGGTTTTTAAACTGGTATGTTCCCGGTCTAGTTTAATGTGAATTTCGCTGAGGTAGTAATTCCGGATTTTAAAGATATAAGGTACTTCGGGCCCCAAGACCTGGTTTTTCGGCAAACGACCCGTGAATTCTTGGGCTAGTATTGCGGCGGCTTGTTCGTTTAATTTTTCATCCACGTGTTTCACGGTAACTTTAATCACCCGCATAAACGGCGGAAAGTTAAATTTGCGGCGTTCCTGGATTTCGTGCTCGTACAAAGCCAAATAATCATTTTCGATTACTTTCTGAAAAATACTTTGCGTGGGATTACCCGTTTGAATAATAACCAAACCTTTTTTGCCTTTCCGGCCCGCCCGCCCGCTTACCTGCACAAACATTTGGTAAGCCCGCTCGTGGGCCCGGTAATCCGGGTAATTAATGATGCTATCGGCGTTAATGATGCCTACTAAACTTACATTTTCGAAATCCAGCCCTTTCGTAACCATTTGGGTACCCACCAGCACATTGGTGTTATTGGCTTCAAAATCCGAAATGATTTGCTGGTAGCTGTTTTTACTGCGCGTCGTGTCCAGATCCATGCGTTGGATGTTGGCTTCGGGCAGTAAAAGTTTCAATTCATCTTCAATTTTTTCGGTGCCAAACCCTACGGTTTTTATCATGGTCGAGCCGCAGGCCGGACATTCGTGCGGCATGGTCTCGTGGTACCCGCAATAGTGGCAGCGCAGTTCGCGGTTGTATTTGTGGTAAGAAAGACTTACCGCGCAGTTTTTACACTTCGGTATCCAATCGCAGTCGTGGCAATTAATGTAAGGCGCGTAACCGCGGCGGTTTTGAAAAAGAATTACCTGCTCTTCTTTTTTTAATTTTTGCTCGATCATGGCCAGCAACTTTTGTGAAAAATGACTGTGCATGGTTTTCTTTTGGCTTTCGCGGCGGGTATCTACCAGTTCAATTTCCGGTAAGCCCGCTTCGCCGAATCGCTTGTTCATGGTAACTAAACCCCAGCGCCCAGATTTGGCGTTGTAATAGGTTTCCACGGCCGGGGTAGCCGAGCCCAATAAGGTTTTGCATTTATGGTACGTAGCGAGCATCAATGCTACCTCACGGGCGTTATACCGCGGAGCCGGTTCGTATTGCTTGTAAGACGATTCGTGTTCTTCGTCCACGATAATGAGCGATAAGTTGTAAAACGGTAAAAATATCGCCGACCGCACGCCAATCACCACTGAAAAACGGCCCGCGAGAATGCCGTTCCAAACTTCTACCCGTTCGTTGTCGGAGAATTTAGAATGATAAACCCCTAAACGGTTACCAAAAACTTTAATCAGCCGGGTTACAATTTGGGCGGTAAGCGCAATTTCGGGCAACAGGTATAGAACCTGGCCGCCACCATCCATGGCTTTTTTAATCAGGTCAATGTACACTTCGGTCTTGCCGCTCCCGGTAATGCCGTGCAGCAGCACAATGTCCTTGGTACCGAATAAATTTAAAATTTCGTCGCGCGCCGCTATTTGATGGGCCGATAAATTAAAAGCGGGTAGAGGCTTGCTATCGTCCACCGGGAAGCGCGACACAATGGTTTCAAATTGTTCCAGGATACCTTTCTTAATTAAAGCATTAATGGACGAAAGGGAAAGGTGCGGGTTAGAAGTTAAAATATTTTTATCGAGGCCTTTTTCGTTCAGGTGCACGTTTTGGTGCACCGGTACTATTTGCAAATACTGCAGCACCACATCCAATTGCTTCGGCCGCACCGCTAACTGGTTCATCAACTCTTCCAGCATTTCGGCTTCGTGAATAAAATTAGGCGATAGCCGGAGCTTTTTTACTACTTTGGGCGTGTACTTATCCGCTATTTCTTCAAAAATAATAATGACTTCTTTTTGAATCAGCGATTTAATTATTTTATGGAAATGATTGATCTGTAGTAAGTTGCCAACTTCGGTAAAAGTAAGCGTTTTGTTTTGGCCTAAGGCAAAAACAATTTTCTCTTCGACAGAAGACAAAGGATAAACCGGATACTCCGGGTTAAACTGCGGATGCAACTGAATGCGCGATTCGCTGCTTAGTTTTAAAGCGGAGGGTAAGGCTGCATTAATTACTTCGCCGATCGTACACATGTAATATTCGGCAATCCAGTTAAAGATTTTTAATTGTTGCGGCGTAACTACGGGCTTTTCGTCGATTATTTCCAAAATGTACTTGGCCTGGTAACCCGCTGGCGGCGTTTCGTGTACATCGGCTACAATGCAACTTAAAATTTTCTTCGCGCCAAATTGCACAATTACCCGGGTACCCACGAAAATATCGTCGTTCATGTCGTAGGGCACGCGATAGGTGAACAACTTAGGTAAAGGTAAAGGCAGAATAACATCGGCAAATAAAGTTATTCGCTCGGTGGTTTGGTCGGAAGATTGAAATAATAAAGGCTGGCTCAACAGTACTCCGGTTTAAATTGCTGCAAAAATTGCAGCTCTAACAAAGGTCGCAAGAACCCGAATCTTTCCCAAATGGTTGGGGATAGTTACAGGTTGCAGGTTACAGGTTAGAAGGTTTAAAAGTTGGAAGGTTGGAAGGTTATGATAGTTGGAAGGTTAGAAAGGTTGGAAAGTGAATTGTAATAGTCTTAAGTTGATATAAGACAAACAAGCTTTGTTGTAATATAAACGATTCTGCTGCGTGGCAAAATAACCTCCTTCTAAATGCCATACTTAAAATTTAACTTTTTCTAACCTTTCAACTTTTCAACCTTCTAACTTTCCAACTAAATCCTATCTATTTGCTCGAGGGCTTCGGATATGGTATGTACTGGTAACTGGCAGGTTTTATTGTAGCAGATGTAAATGGTAGTTTGGTCGTTAATGGCAAAACGGTCGGTGAGTAAGGGTAAGTTGCTGGTGGTTTCGGTACCGGCAAAGACGGCGTTGGGTAAATAAAAGTCCGCGAAAGATTGCCGCGTGGCTTGCGCTGCCGGGCCCACGATGGCAATTTCGGCGGTTGGTTTTAATTGGTAGTAATACACGGTGGCCCAATTAGCTAAATGCGAGGGTTGTTTCACCAGTAAATCTTTCACCTGGCTCAGCATAGCATCCGAAATATCGGCATATTGGGGCCGGTCGAAGTGCAGCCCCAGAAATAAGAGGTTTAAAGCCATAACGGAGTTTGACGCCGGAATTACATTATCCATTATTTCTTTCTTGCGGGCAATCAATTGTTCGCCTTCTTTATCGGTGTAAAAAAATAAATTCTCGTTTTCGTCGAAAAAGTTACGGAGCGTGTACTTGGCTAGCTGATGGGCTTCGTTCAGCCAGGTTTCCTCGAAAGTTACTTCGTAGAGCCGAAGCAATGCTGAAATCAAAAGGGCGTAATCTTCCAGGAAAGCATCGATGGTGGCAGAACCTTTGTTTGCCGTTTTTATAATTGCGGAACAGCTTTTGGCCATTCTTTAAATTTTGCTTTAAGAAGTTAGCGTTTTGTAAAGCCAGGCGTAAAAATTTTTCTTCCTGAAAAACGTGGTAAGCATCCGCCAGACCTTTAAGCATTAAAGCATTCCAGGAAGTTAAAATTTTATCATCCAAACCTGGCCGAACCCGTTTCGCACGAGCCGCCCTGATTTTTTCTTTCCAGCCTTTTACCAGTTCTTTTAAAACTAGTACTTCTAATTGGTGCTCCGCCGCAAAAGCTTCGTCGGTTTGCCTACGGTGCAGGATGTTTTGGTGGTGCTCCCAGTTTCCTTCCGCGCGAATGTTATAGTAAGCCGAAAACAAAGGTTCTTCGGAACCTATAATTTGTCGTAATTCTTCTTTCGTGAAAACGTAAAACTTTCCTTCTTCGCCTTCGCTGTCCGCATCCAGCGAGGAGTAAAAGCCACCTTCCGGACTCATGAGTTCGCGTTCCACAAAAGCAATAGTTTCGTAAACTACTTCCTGGTACAACTGATTTCTGGTTACCTGGTAAGCTTCCGCGTACAGACTCACTAACTGACCATTGTCGTACAACATTTTTTCAAAATGCGGCACCAGCCATTCGCTATCCGTGGAGTACCGGGCAAAGCCGCCGCCGGCCTGGTCGTAGATACCGCCCAAGGCCATTTCGCGCAGGGTTAAGTTTACGTGTTCCAGAGCGGCGGTTTGGTTAGCGTATTGATGATAACGTAACAAAAATAAGTAATTTACCGGCATCGGAAATTTGGGAGCCTGCCCCATGCCACCGCGCTCTTTTTCGAAGCGAAGGCTGAGGTTATGATACAACAATCGAAAATCGCTATCGGTAAACTCGGAGTTTTTTTGTTGAATGCCGTATTTTTTTAAATCAGAAGTGTTTAGATGCGCCGCAAATTGCTCCGCCGATTGGTCTAGCTCTTCGCGGTTCTCGCGGTAAGCTTTGGCTACGTTTTGCAGCATCTGCGACCAATTCTGCGGTGGGAAATAAGTGCCGCCGTAAAAAGGTTTGGCTTCGGAATTTAAAAAAACGTTCAACGGCCAGCCGCCTTGTAAACCCATGGCGTGTACGGCATCCATGTAAATCTGGTCTACGTCGGGGCGTTCTTCCCGGTCTACTTTAATGCACACAAAGTGCTCGTTCATCAATTGGGCAATCTCTTCGTGCTCGAACGATTGATGTTCCATGACGTGGCACCAATGACAGGCCGCGTAACCAATACTCACGATAATCGGCTTTTGTTCTTGCCGGGCTTTCTGTAAAGCTTCTTCCCCCCACGGATACCAATCCACGGGGTTATAAGCGTGTTGGAGCAAATAAGGGCTAGACTCGTGGAGCAGGCGATTGGCTTTTTTCATGGCGCGGGTAATTTAGGTAAAGCAAAAAAATAAATTCTTACCAGTGCTGTTACATACGCAAAAAACAAGTTTTAGCCCGGTATAATTTGGTGTTTTACCGTTGAAATCTCGGCTTGGCAGTTGATTTGGTTGGCGAAGGCTTCTAATCGGCTTAAAACTTTTTTTAAAAATTGCTGATGACTCGCCGATTCCGGATGAAATGGTCTATGCGCCAACGCTTGCCGGATCTTATCCCATTGCAAAGTGAATTGCTGAAAATCTTGATCGAAATAAGCGGATTTAAACTTTTGCCAGATATAATCTTCGGCTACTTCCGAAGGATGAATCATATCAGGTTTATAGAACCGGTAATCCCGTAAATCGTCCAGTAATATTTCGTACGCCGGAAAGTATTCTACGGCCGCATACTGCGTACTTAATCCATGGCAAGCTACCCGCAAAATAGATTTACTCACGCTGTTGCCTTCCAGGGTTTCTTTCAGGTGGCGCACCGGACTTACCGTTAAGATAATCCGGGCTTTCGAATTTACCTGTTGAAGCGCTTCGTAAAATTGTTGGAAGGCGGCGGTAATTTCTGCAACGGACAGTAATCGTTTTGCAAACTGCGATTGGGGTATTTTGTGACAATTAGCTACTAATTTGTTGCTGGGCCGGTGCACGTAGCCTACGGCGGTACCAAAAGTTAAGATAAGCGTATCGGCCTGTTGTAAGAAGAGGTTGCTTTGGGTTAAAGTTTGGTTAATGCGGGATAGTAGTTCGGTTTGCGAAGTAGCCGCAAAAGATGAATGCAAATCATACGCAAACCACAAATCTTCGCGCTGCCCTAATTTACCGGTAAATGCTGGCTTTGGCTGCAAAGCAGCCTGGATCAAATGAAACAAAGAAATGGGGTTGAAAATGGTACCAAACGGATTGACGAAGGCGTTTAATTTATAATAAAGTAGTTGCTGGCCTATTACCTCCGCAAAACAAGAACCCGCCGTGAAAATAGCTGACCGCAAAGTTAAAGGGCTATTACTACTTGGCGGAGTAAGCTCGGTGCGGAAAGAAGTTGCCATAAGTTCTATTGCGTAGCTAAAAGGAAATCCTTATAAGTAGTTGTTGGTTGTTCGAGTAATAAATTTCTTATAACCAGCCCGGGATGGTAGTTTATAGTCTAAACTAATTTCACCAAAGCGCTTATTTCTAATGTTATAAAGTAGTTAATGAAACAAGAAGGATCTCTTAAATCAAAATAT
>Ga0181466_1000770_pt1 | contig 11680 bp, 4 predicted proteins | sample InSIn4gowninarea_FD_119078 | JGI IMG/M metagenome (GOLD analysis project Ga0181466, IMG submission 119078) | Clean room microbial communities from NASA Spacecraft Assembly Facility at Jet Propulsion Laboratory, Pasadena, California, USA -... ... | reverse complement strand
ACCTCATGCGGATATTGAATCGGTGTTGACGGTGGTGCCGTCAAGGCTGAATGTGCAACGGCCAATGTTTCTTTGCTGCGCATGGAGGTGTTAGAAGAGGGTGGTCGCTGTATTTGGACAAGTTTTGGTTTCCCGAGTCCGACAAGGACAGTAGCAAACACCTGTGAGTTGGACATTAGAGTTTGAGCGATGGAGGGCGACAGAACTTACAATCTGGTTCTCATCATCATGTGTAGGAGGACCTACTCGACATGGATGTTGTACTACTTGGTAGCAGCGTGACTTGAATCGTCGGATTCGTTCTTCTTGTGATGTTGTATTAGCTAACCAAACCGACTCTGATGACCCAACAGTCAACTGAGCTATCCGATTAGGTGGCGTTATCGGCATAGGCGATGAGGATATGCTGCTATCACTGTCGTGAGAAGCTTCCGTTCTCGAGAGACCACATTCTTCCTCATCGTCATGTATCATATCTTCCGTAGATGAGCGTCGTGATTCTTCCTCGTACATGCTGAGAATGTGAAGATCTTCATAGGACCTGTACGTCGACTCCCTTCGTTTGTGGTGGCTGGTCTTTGGATTTTGAAATTGGAAATATGATTGCGAAGGTTTCTTGTTTAGCATCTTGCGGTCGTCAATAATGGGGCTCGGTAACAAAGGCGTCGGCAGAGGCGAAGGCGAGGGGACGGTCAGGTTGCATTGCTGTTGCTGCGCGACAGCACGCAGGTTTCGATGACAGGAAGAGACTCGTCGAAGTTCCAACCGTGGGGCAGTCTCCTGACTGCTGATGCTGTTGATGTCTGTTGTGATGGGAGATTCTGAAGGAAGAAGAGGGAAGGCAACTTTCATATCCCTCACAGAAGGTCCTCCAGGCGAAGCAGTAGCACGGAAGCCGTTGCGCTTGAGGACTACTGAGTTTCTGCGGGTTTGAGCACTGCTTCTCGTGGATTGCGATCTTTTGAAAAGCTTTGATAGATGGGATCTTGCGCCACCTGAGATTTTCGTTGACGGATGGATATCATCGGGAGATGAAGGTGGCGTCAATTGGCCGTCGGTCATACAACGCGATTTCTTGAAGGGGGAGGTGAAGGTGAACGGCGCCATCTCTGAATGAGGACTCTGGTGTGGAAACACGGGCAGATGTGGGAAAGAAGCGTCCATCGTGTAAGGCATCGCGCGGGGATTGAGCGGATGGACAGGAGTAAAGTAGTACTGACAGAGGCAGGGTCGAGATTGGCAAAGGTAGGGAAACGGTTGGGAGGGATGAAACATATATGCGAGGTCAGGCGCAAAGGTAGGAGGACTCGAGGATAGGATACAAACACGGCCAACTCCCTCTTGTACGCGCATTGGCAATCGAGCTGAGGCGCAACCGTTTCCCGAGACGTCGCTTGCCGGATCTCGTACTATCACCCTTGCCCTTGCACAAAGTCATTCAAATGAAGCAAGGACTTACACTCGTCTACGTCGGGAAACATGAGTGTTGTCCTGCGAGGCCATCATCTATTGCATCACGAACCCCTTGCTCCCTGGGATATATATATGGCTGGGGAAGGGTATGGCCCGGGGTGGAGGGGAACAGGACTCGTCCATGATATGAGAGTGCAATCATTGTGGCAGACAGCAATTGGGCGGGTAGATAGATGGCAAGTCAAATTTGGGGGGAAGTTGCATTGTTGCAGATTGCTGATCGATGTCTGTGTGACTTTCAACTTCGTCCGCTACAAATCGCCAAGGCTTGCCCCTTTATGTACAACTATTAGAAATACTTTAACCTACTACCTCCATCACTCGTTTGCCTACTGTCTCTGAGTATTCGTTAAACCGGATTCTTTCGACAGCTCTCTTGATTAAGTCCTCTCTTGCAGATTTAATGTAATGCCATCTTCCCATCACCTCGTTGTTAACCTGACAACTAATCCCGTCTGATTCAGTACCCATGCATTTCTAACGTCCCACTCCTTCTCTGGCTGTTCCAGCTCGACCTTGAACCTCATGAGTACCGCCGGAACCAGTTTATGTAATTCCAGCATAGCAATGTTTTTCCCCAAGCAAGATCTCTTTCCTGCGCCGAACGATAACAAGCTATGGTCCATGTTCTTGATCTTTTCCGCCGAGTTCCCTGAAGATTCCAGCCAGCGTGATGGGTTCCATGATTCTGCGTCTTCGCCAAAGATACGAAGGTCGCGGTGCAGGACGTAGGGGTTGATGCCTATGATGGTATCGGCAGGAATAAAGGTGGAGGATTTGGCGTCATCAGGGTGTTGCACGCTCAATCCTCCCGCCGGAACGATTCTTTCCAGTGGTAGCGACAGGGCAGGATTCATGCGCAATGACTCTTTGATCACGGCTCTCAAATAGGGCAATTCTGAAGATTGAGTTTCCGTCCATGTGGGACACGGTAGCGTAAGCCGACCTTTTGAGCTGGCGGACTCCAGCTCTGTCATCAACGTACCAAGTGTGGAAGGCGTCTTCAGGAGATGGTAAAATGTCGCTCGAACGGTCGATGCAATGGTGTCGGATCCTGCGTTGATGTTCATGAACAGCAAACTCAGGACTTGACGATCGGACATTGGTTCGGGACTTTCCTGCCTGACTTGCAGAAACCGAGACAGGAAGTCTGGTCTATCGGCTTTCTTCTCTTCGTCTTTCGCATCTAGTCGTTCGGACAAGAGTTGCTGAGCAAACTTCAAGATAGGGCTGGAGACCGGCTTTGCGAAATATTTAATGTATAGAGGGTTCTTGCCGAGACAGTCATCCAACCAAGGCATTTGACCTATCACAGAGAAATACTCGAAATTTTTCCCGATGGAGTGGATGATGGATCCTACATCTTCACCAGTGTCGATGAAGCCGAGCCGCTTGGAGAAGGTGAGTTCACCGATCACGTCAAAAGCATAATACTGTAACCAACGACCTAGGTCACATGATTCGCCTCTTTGAGCGAAGTGGGAATCGAGATGGGCGAGGAGGATCTCGGTTGTGGAGTCTACCAGCGGTTCGAACTCGACCAGCGTCGAGAGTGAATACGCGTGGGCAATTTGACGTTTGCTTTTGGCGTGATCGGATTCATTGGTCATGGCCACAAGCGAAGCGGCCCGTCGTCCATTGACAATGTTTTGGAAAACAGCATAAAAGTTAGACTTGATGAGGCCTCTGCCGATGCCGTAGATTTGTGAAGCGTAGTCCGGGCCAGAGACGGAGATACAGTGGGGGCCTAAGCGAACAAGGTCTCCATATCGTTTGTGCAAGGAAACCTGAGTTTCGTGTGGTTTACGGGTATAAACTTGGTAAAGACGGTAGAGATCTGTGAATTTCGCCAGAAAAGGGCCTGGTATGTGTTTGAGACAACCGTAATTGACTAAAGCACTGTACAGCAGGAGGAGGGGAACGAGGTAGGAAAGGAGTAGGATGAGCATGACTAAGGTAGGAGAATGTGACAACACTGAGTTCTCTCTATCTTTGCTCGTCAAATGGCTAATGATGCAAATGTGTGTGTGTGCAGTCTATATCCTTACATTTTTGCTTCAGGGCATTGAAGTTCCGCTGGATGGATTGGGTTTGTGGCATCGAAGAGGCGAGGAGAGGAGAGGAGAGCTAGACGGGTGGCAGGCACGGAAGCTTTCCGCTGCGGAGACAAAGTAGTATTGAAAAGTACAATAGCAAGCAAGGCAAGCAAGGCAAGCAAGATATTGATTTGGTTCGTCTGGCATCTCTAGCACTCTTTGAACTCTATGCGATCGGAGGCCAGATGACTAAATCCTGTGAATTCCCACATCTCACTGTCTCGGCACACCAATGCTGCTCTCATATTTGACCAACCATGAAACCTATCCTAGCTTCAAATTCAATGACCTGACCTCTGACACATGTCAACAAGATGTACCAAACATCCCTGACTCCGGTTTGACCTTTCCTCCCAGCCTCCATAGATACCAATCGAGGTGATCAATGTATACCATTTTAGATGTCTCCGCACTCATTCTTTGAGTCATGTACCCCCAATATAACCAATTCGAAGATGCCAGCGTTCCACCATAGGTGCTCTGGACATCTCACCCATCTCCTCATCTCTTCCCAGTCCCTTGTCCTATGGCGCCGCTAGCACCTGCCAGTGGCCACCCAAGTTTTCTCCTGACCTCTTCTCCAGCCTTGCCAACAGCGTTCCATTCCATGGTCCCAGCAGCCCATACATCGGGACCGTTGTTCTCATAAAGCTCATCAAAGTCGATCTGCTCGAAAGGACTTGGCTCCCTGTCCGGACCGTATCCATAATCAGGAAGTGTCATAGGTTGTTTCAGGAAGGCAGCAAATTCCGCATCTTCCTTGGTGGCATATGGCTCAGAGATGCCGAAATGCTTCAATGTCCGATCAGCCATACTAGTGAGCTCGGTATCAGGTGATGGCTTCTCAACCTTTTCCCACGGACTTTGATTGCCATCGCTAGCACCAATGTTATCACCATCTAGCATCATGACGTCCTTTTCACGACCCATCCCATCATCAACCATGAACAATTCGTCGAATCCGCCTTCTAGGGTGGGCAAGTCCATTCCGTCGATGTGTAAATCAACGTCAAGCGGATCCTTAGCGACGTCCTTCTGTTGCTGCTTCTGCTTCTGTCCTTTTACATTGGGAGGACTCTGCTCACTGCCTTGATCTGGACTTTTGCTCTTTTCAGTGGTCACATCACTGGAGGTAGCTGTAGTACCATCATTCATCACCTTCTGCCATTCCTCCGTCTTCATATACGCCTCCAAGCAAGCATTCAAATCAGCTTGTTCTTTGTCGAGGGAAGGCATGACATCACTCCATTCCAGATCCCCAAAGGCATCACGAAGATTGTCCAGTCCGAATGAGCTATTGGCCCAAGGATCGCCAACATCTTTCTGGCCCTCCGTAACTGGTTGAGTTGCGCGACCTTTGGCATCCGTCTTGGTACTCTGAGGAGTTTTGAGAGCATTTGGGCTGGATGGTGCTCCGACCTTTCCAGGCACTTGTTGACTTACACCCCTCGCCATTGGGACAGGAGTTGGCGGCTTGCTTTCGACCTTGAGGTTACTTCCTGTTTTGCTGACAGTCTTTTGCATGGGTGCTGCCACCACAGACTCTACGGCTTGCTGCCTGGGCATGAAATGTTCATCGAGGTTAAATGTTTTCTGCAATGAGTTGTCGAGAAAAGCAAGAGGATCAGTGACTGGAGCCATCTCTGGTCTATGCGCAGTCTTGACGTGTTCATGCAGCTCCGCTGGCGTAGAAAACCCTTTAAGTTGATGCTCGCAACCAACAAACGTGCATTTGAACTTGGCTTGTGGAACTTTCTGTTCCTTTATGACTTCGGGAGATGCAGTCGCGTTAGCTGCAGCGTTGGGTGTGGCGGTTGGTGTGGCGTTTGGCGGGTTTTTTTTGCGTCGCTTAGGATCCGTTGGTAACTTGAGGTCTTCAGGCTTGAAGCCAGGCGTAGCATACCGAGGTGTGCCTTGTCCTCTGTTGTCACCGAACGTGAAGGGTGGCTGTGTAGCGGTAGGAGCAGCCGGAGGAACATCCTTACCTTTCTGCGTCTTCTTTTGCTGCTGAGCGGCTTGAGCAGAAGCCAAAGTTAAGTTTTCAGCAGTCAAAGGAACAGGCTGCTGTTGCGAGGCTTGCTGTTTGTTGAATTGTGGGACTTTGGCAACCGTCTGCTGGAATTTCACAGTAATGTTGGCGATAATTGACTCGACGTTGTCGGCAGACAGGCTGAAATGATCTGCTGGTTCGTAGGTCCTGTTGGCCCATGAATGTTGCTTGTATTGGGCAAGAAGATGCCAACGCTGCGAGATAAGCGACTTCAAGGTGGTCTCGTCGTGCTCCATCAGATAATATCCCATAAGGAAATTTTCGAATCGTCCAAGCATGTTCTTAGTATTGTCAGATGTTAAGAGGCTAACAATGCGCTTCCGACTAGCAACATCCATGTTCATAATTGGTCGTGTTCTAGGCATTGTGGCTTGCACCTCCTTGTTAAATTCAGCAATGCGGCGAGCAGCTTCCTGCTTCTTCTTCGCTTGCATGTACTTTTGCTGATCTGCGGGACTCAACTTCTCAAAAGCCTCTTTGGTCAGATTTGGTATCTGTTGTTGTCTGTTGTCTGGCTGGGTAGGGTTAGGAACTTCGACGACATCGTCTTGACTCGATCTTTTCAAATTCTTGCTCTCTGCCTGACCCGGGGTTCCACTCATCTGTTGGGGAGGCACCTGGGGTCGTGTTGATTGTGAGCGCGCCATCCCCTGCATCTGTTGTAGTTGGGCTTGAGATGCATTACTCGGCTGACCTTGATGAATTTGACCAGGCATCTGAGCTTGTTGACCAGGCATTTGCATTCCTTGTTGAGATTGTTGTGGCATGAATTGTTGTGGATTCTGAGCCTGTTGCTGGTTGGCGAAGTTTTTGTTAGCCATAGCCTGTTGCTGCATTTGCCTTTGTCTGTTGATCATCAAATTCCGAAGATCTGGATCAGGCATGTTCTCCAACTCTGGATGCTTGTCCCTGATCTTGCGAAGGTCTTCATCACTGATTGAACGCATGAGCGCCGTGCCCAAACCTTGCGCCTGTGCAGCCATTTTCTGCATTTGTCCGGAACCAGCTGCTTGTTGTAGGCCAGGTACTTGCCCTGCAGTGCTCACCCCAGGCTGTTGCTTAGCACGTTCTCCTTGTCTCATCTCAAAATGGTACTGGTTGGTCTGAACAACTTCGAGCTGTGGTGATCCATACTTTTGCGTGGGATTTTGGGAAACATGATGCTTGAGCTGAGCCCAGTTCCTGATTTCGGGTAAGAAGCCACCTTGTGCCTCATATGCAGCTTGGATTGTTTTTAGAAAACTTGGATGGACAGGTCGTTGATCCATATAATTGACTTCTTGAGGATTCAATTGTCGTACTGGTTGACGTTGACCGGAAGCATTGTTGGGCCCTTGTTGAGCAGCAGGCACTCGCTGTTGGGACTGATGCTGTTGCTGTTGCTGTTGTTGCTGCAGCTGGGCCTGACGACGTTGTTGAAGGAGATTTTGGTGAGCTACGATCTGCTGCTGCTGCTGCTGTTGCGCCATGTTTGGCACACCATTGCCGAGCTCTGGCGTCTGCATGTTTCCAGCCTGGCCAGCAGAGAGAGACGTTTGCATGGGAGGAGGAATAGTAGAACCACCGAGGAATTGACCATTTGGCAGCTGCTGAATAGGTTGCTGGCCGGGCTGCGAGACACCTGGTTGTTGCGATACACTTCTTCGCATGCTATTGGCACCAGCAGCATTGTTGCTAAACTCCTGCACAATACGAGCCCATTCGTTTTGCGGAGCTGTCCTCAATCGAGCTTGTAATTGTGGAGGAAAGCGCGAGAGGAATTGCTCACGGTTCTGGATCGCCTGTGCATTCATCTGAGGCTGACCCATCATTGGGTTTCCCATTTGCGTTTGCGGTCCAGCCATTGGCGCTCTCGATTGTGGTCTCGATGGATTCTGAGGACTTGTACCAGGTACTCCAGAGCCAACGGGACGATTGAGCATGGACATGGGTGTATTCGGATTTGCCATGCCTTGCATAAGTCCTTGTCCTTGTCCAACGTTTTGCATCATACCACCTTGTCCTGCGGCCTGCGCCCGAGCTTGATTTTGAACCTGTAGTTGTTGCGCTTGCATCTGTGCCACTTGATACTGTCGGTTCTGTTGAGCCTTCAAGCGTTGCTGGGCAATCAACTGCGCGTTCATTGCAGCGTTAGGATTTTGATTTTGCTGGTTCATGCGCTGTTGGTTGGCCATCATCTGCTGTTGCAGGCGCAGTTGCTCTGGCCCGACGTTCTGAGAATTGCTCGCAGGCACAACCAGCTGACCTTCTTCCTGCGACCGCAGCCCTGCCTCTTGCTGACCTCGGAATTGATCGATATTACTGAGGAATGGGGTCGCGCCTGGTTGTGTGTTTTGATTCATAGCCTGAGTGTTCACGTTCTGCTGAGTACCTTGCATTTGATTCATCATGTTGAAATTGTGGTTCATCTGGGTCGCATTGTTGGCTTGCATTTGTCTCTGTCGGAACTCTTTAGTGGCTAACATGCGGAAATGATATATGATCGGGTCAACGTTCTTGGCAGACAAGTTGGCCCTGAGGTTAGGCACCATTTTTTCCACTATGTTTCGCATGTCTTCCTTGGGCGTATTTCTAGCAAGTTCGGCGGCTCGGAGATTGATAGCTTTGTTATCCTCGGCGGTAAGCTCAGACGGTTGGGTAGGCTTTGGCTGGTTGTTGACTTGCATAGCGTTCATTTGTGGGTTCATGGTCTGAGCTTGGCTTATGTTCTGTTGACCTTGGTGTTGATTTATCATAGGGGAGGCGTGCATATCAGGCTGCTGCTGCTGGGGGAAGCCCATGTTCTGGTTCATTTGCTGCATCTGTTGCTGGAAGTTTGGATTTATCATCTGCATGTTCGTCATTCCGCTGGCAGTGTTGGCCCTGACAACGTTTTGTTGTCTTTGGTCACGAATCTTTGCCAACTTCTCATTGCATTGTCTGCGATAGTCTTCCTTGGTGGGACTTTGAGCGAACTCTTTGCGCTCAAAGCTGAGAGCAACGTCAATGGCTCGGGGCATTTCAACGGGCTGACCGAGCAGACGCAGTGAATCTACCAACAACTTCACTTGCCCGGCCCTTTCCTGAATAGGCACATCGGTTTGCCAACCAGTGAATGGGCCATCTCGAGCCAACGATTGAAATATGTATTTCTGAGCTTGCATACCCATAGCGTTATTCGCATTTGCTTGCTGCATGTTCCCATTCGGCATCCCTCTACCCATACCCATGTTCTGCTGAAATTGTTGTGGATTCATGGTGTCGGCAGCAAAGGTAGAGGCTGGCCGATGTCTTCGTGCGCTGTCTGCGAGGCGTGGAGTGAAAGTCTAGCAGCGGGCCATGGGAGTGAAGAGGAGAGGCTGGCGTGTTTCGAAGATTTCACGTTACTGGTTGTGGACCGTCGTGTTTGAGACAGATCTGTCAGGTGGTACCGCAGGCAGAGAACCGAGAATGATCAAGATGTCAAGAGTGAAGGGTGGAAGATGGCGGTTCAGCGTTCTACAACTGTGACACGGCTTAGACTCAAGTCTGGTGCCAACGCATGCGACCAGTCGCGGTGTGTTGTACAACGAGGCTGCTAGGACAAAAGTACTCAATCAGGCAATCAATGCTCGTTGTGCGCATGGACGAGGAGATACGTGAGAGACGAGCGAGTCGTGAGCTTAGCAGTAAGGCGTCCTAGCTAGGCGGTGTCTATTGTTCTAGGCAATGGATTCGAGGAAGTCCGAGCGGTCGGCTGAGGGTTCAGGCAATGTGAGGCTTGAAGTGCGGAGAGCCTGTCAACCGCGACAAGTTACAAGTTGATGCGGATACGGAGGACAAAGTATCAAGTGGACATATAGATAGAGCAGAGGATTGTGGGTGCAGGTCAAGGGGTGGAGAAGAGAAGAAAGGTGCAGTACATGGAGTAAGATGTTACGAGTAGTCCTACAGCGCGCAGTGTGTTGGCATGCGATGTGAGTGGCTACCAATGCCAATTGAGTGAGCGAGAGTGGGAGTGGGTTGAAGCACTCCTAAAACTGACGTGGCGGCGGCGGCTACTCTTACTCTTGCTCTTACTCATCCTCCTATGGACTCGGGCGCCCCCTTCGTACCCCATCCACTGCCATTCTACTCGTGGCCTTACAACACCATTATGCACCAGTTAGCTACAAAGTTCAGACTACTCTTCCAACGACCACTAACACTGACATTCCTCCATCTCAGTCCATCATTGCCCTGCTATTGGTGCAGTCAGCGAACAATTCCTGACATCTCGCCCTAAGCAGCAACGAAAGCCACAAGTTCCAGCCACACGTCACGGTAGGCCTCTTGCGTCTCAGCAACTTTGCTACCAGTATCGCGAGGCAACTCAATATACTCCCACATTACCCTCAGCAAGACGCAATGCGCCCAATATCTACCTAGCCTACCTCCAACGCAACTCGAATCCAATCCTCCGCCCAAGGCCAACACAGTCGACATGGCTTCCTCCGCCGCATCAGACGTGTTCGCGCTTCTAGCCCTCCTGATCATTTGTACCGTCGTCCTCCTTCTCCTTCGCCATTTCCTCCCTCTTCGGTCCGCGCCGGCCTTCCTCCTTCTTCCTATATTTCTTGCTATAGCACTACCGTCGAGCGCTATCCTACTCGTGCCTATCGATCTCGCATCGAGCGCTAGACCTGAAGACGAAGCGTCAAAAGGTATCTGGCTACCAGAAAGGCTGGTACTCATCTCATGGCGCATCATATACTGGTTGACTTTCGTCTTGACGTGGGTGATATTACCTTTGTTGGGCGAGTACATGGATGCGGGATACAAGGATCCAAAGAATCGCATGATCTATTCTCTACGGTCCAACGGACGTTACCAATTGATTGTGCTATCATGTGCTACGGCTGGACTGGTGTACATGATCTTTTCGTATGGTTTCGACTTTACCGCAATCAAGGCTCTTGTCATGGCACTGGCTTACGTCTGGGGTCTGATGCTGGCCATCTATCTCATGGGCCACGGTCTGGTCGCTGTGCCCAGAAAGATGTTTCGTAACGCGGATGTTGGTGGGAGACTGCGCAGGCTTCAGGCTCATGCACCAGCCATCCACGAAAGACTCGAGGACGCAGTACTCAGGGTGGAAGACATAGAGGGGCAAATTCAACAGCTCAAGCAAAGGAAAACCGGCACCGCTCGAGACTTTCAGGAATGGATCGATGACTTGTCTGACATGGCTGCCACATCTCCGGCACGACTCACATTAGCTACCCCGGACTTGAACCCTTCTGCTACAGTCCCTGCTGTCATCACCGAACGATATCTGGCCGAACTATCGAGACGTTTCGCGAGAGCTCGCCACCAACGAGCACGTTACGTCGAAGAGTGGGATCGCATCGTTCAGAGAGCCACGGATTTTCAAGCGGTTCTCGACTCGAAGGCCTCCAGAAAGCTCACGTTTGGCCGCGCCTCGCCTCAATCTTCGTGGCTTGCGCAATACTCCCCTCTAACACCATATATGCGCTACCACCTTCATGTCCATATTATACCAGCCCTGCGTCTCGCCATTGGCTCCTTTTTGGCCCTTGCTTCTCTGGCCATAATCTGGTCAGAGATAATCAAAATACCAGCGTCCAACCTTTCCATCGTCTCCCTGACGGTGATCCATCATCCCAACAACAAGACTTACCAAATAGGATTAGGTGGTCAACTCATCGCCGCATTCTGGATCTGCTATATGTGCGCGTGCGCACTTATCAGCATAGCCGATGTTCCAGTCTGGAACCAACGAGCATTAGTACGTCGGAACACCTATGGCGAGTCAGCATGCTGGTATGCTGGTCAAATTGCCAAACTCACCGTCCCACTTGCATACAATTTCGTCACGTTGCTACCGAAAGATATTCACAAAGAAACCACTTTTTACCACTTCCTTGGTAAGCTCATCAACCTCACGCCATTAGGATCATGGTTTGATTACCTTTTTCCAATATTTGTCCTTCTCCCTGTTTGTGCTACGCTATTCAACCTGTATGGAAAGATCAAACGTATCTTTGGCTTCGGTATCCTGGAAGACGAAGATGAAGAGAACAATCCCTCAGGATTTGGGACG
>Ga0181466_1000768_pt1 | contig 11683 bp, 9 predicted proteins | sample InSIn4gowninarea_FD_119078 | JGI IMG/M metagenome (GOLD analysis project Ga0181466, IMG submission 119078) | Clean room microbial communities from NASA Spacecraft Assembly Facility at Jet Propulsion Laboratory, Pasadena, California, USA -... ... | reverse complement strand
AATGGTAAGAAAGGCAAGAAAAGAGATACAAAAGGAAAGGGGTGAGGGGGTTGATGTTTCTCATACCGATACCACGGGAGGCGACATCCGTAGCAACCATGATTGGGCTCTTGCCACCCTTGAATTCGTTGAGAACCCAGTCACGTTCGTTTTGTTGCTTGTCACCGTGAATTGCTGCGGTAGATGTTAGTTTTGCTGAATGATGGGGAAGGGAGAGGAACTCACAAAGCGCGGGCCAGCCATCTTGACGCAAGAACCGGGTAATCTCGTCAGCAACGCGTTTTGTGCCGGTGAAGATCAGGATCTTGTTGGCTCGATCCTCCATGATCTGCTCGAGGTGCTTGATCATGCGGTCTCGCTTTTCGAATTCAGAAACAACTTCGACGATTTGAGTGATGCGGTGATTGGCTGACAGATCGTGGGATCCGACGTTGACTTGGATGAAATCGGACTGGAAGTCAGAGGCCAGTTGACGAACGTCCTTGGGCCAGGTGGCAGACCACATGCAGGTTTGACGGTCGGGACGAATCTGGCCGATAATCTTTCGAATCTGAGGCTCGAAACCCATGTCAAGCATACGATCGGCTTCGTCAAGAACCAAATACGTGACACGACGGAGATTGGTCTTTCCAGACTCGAGCATGTCGATCAGACGTCCTGGGGTGGCGATGCACACTTCCACACCTCTTGACAGGTCGCGGATTTGACCACCTTTGGGAACACCACCGTAAACGCAAGTGTTTCGAATGCGAGATGATTTGCCGAATTTGGTCATTTCCTGTTGAATTTGAACTGCGAGTTCTCGAGTGGGCGCAAGGACAAGAACGATGGGACCGTCACCAGGGGCAAGAAGCGGTTGAGCGTTAATGTGGACGATGGCAGGGAGGCAGTATGTCAAGGTCTTGCCAGATCCGGTCTCTGCAATACCAACAACATCACGTCCGGACAGCGCCATAGGCCAACCCTGGGACTGAATAGCTGTCGGTGCAGGGAAACCTTGTGCCTTGACCTCGGACATGACATATGCGGGAAAGCCAGCCTCGTCGAAAGTATGAACCGGTCGTGGAACGTTGCGTCCTGTAATGGAGATTTCCATCTTCTTGCGGAATTCGTCAACTTCCTTCTGTGATCTGTTTGTGACTGCAGGATCCTCCTTGTAAAATGATTTTTCGAACTTGGGCATAGTGGCGAGATCCCAGTGTTGAGTTTTTAGTCCATCACCGAGGTTCGACATTCTGTCACCACCAGCGCCGCCGCCAGAGTAGCCGTTAGAGCCACCGTAGCCGCCGCCGCCGCCAGAGTATCCGTTGGAATAGCCGTTCGAGTTTCCGCCGGAATAACTGCGAGGATGTTAGTCTTGTTCTAATCTCTGGCTGCTAAAGCTGCGATCACTACGCAGGACTGCCTGACCATGTCGATGGAGTTGACAGAGCCTTCAGAGACCACGCGGGTTATGTGAGAACGTACCCATTGGAATAGCCACCGTCGCGCGATGAGCCGTAGCCACCACCGTAAGACATGATGGGCGTCGGGTTGCGATTTCTGTTTGTCAAGGCTGTGGGAAGGAAGCGAGTGAAAGAGGTCTATGAAACGATCTGAAAATAGTCGCAGGAAGATGACAGTGCGATTCAAGGGATCAAGAGAAGGAAGAGGTGAGCGTGAAGTCAAGGTGAGAGAAGATTTATTTGAAGTTGTTTGATGAAGGGGCGAGGATTGAAATTTTGGGAAAAGAAGGCAGCCGCAGCCGCTAGTGATAAGCAGGCATATCAAAACGGGAACTTTGCCGAGAAGAAAATTTCTAGAATCCTTGGCATTATCATCACGTGGTCATTTTACGAAAATGACTTTGTTTTACTCCGTACTGGGTTATTCTCTGGATCTGTGAAGACAGGTTTGAATTATGTGAAAGGAGATCATTATTATGAAACTTTTCGCCCTTTGTCGACATGGCACCATGTTCAATCCCGCGATCCTTTGACACCAAAGCCTTCAGTGCCTGCGGACTACCTGGAGGCAACAGCATCACTGATATTGCCCATAATTGCTCATACCCCATATATCGGTCATGTCAAAGTCGAATAATGTGTCCGAGAAGGCGTTGAACTGCCCTTCTATGGGGCCAAACGGATCAACTTCAGGCATGGGAGCAGTTTGCTGGCCGCTCATGCCAAGGAGTGTGTTCGCCGTATTGTTGATTGTAGCGTCCACGCCGTCCAGTGGGTGGATTGATGCTTTCTGGAATTCCATCATCTCACGATGGAGCCTAGCAACCCGGTCGGCAGTCTCTCGGGCATGAACGTTCGGGGACTTGTCCGCAGAGATCTTGGATTGCAGAAGTGCTAGAGCACTGCTGGTGAGCCAGAATGGGTGAAATCCTTGTCCAAGCTGGCGGATCCGACTCTCCATAATATCCACCCCTTGACCTATGAGCTTGACAACGGCAGTAGTATCTTGTGCCAGGTATTCCTTTGAGATCATCTCCACGATTGTGATAACGCAGATCCCAAGCAGCGCGCGGAAGAGATCTTCGCGAAGACTGACGAACAGCAAAGCTGCCTTGGGACGCATCTCCGCGTAGATTTTGGCAATGGACAATGCCGCATTTTGGCGTGCAACCCTGGAGAAAAAGTGCCGCGCTTGAGCATCGGTCTCTGCTACGACTGGTTGATGTATCTGCAGCAGAAACTCATACAGTACCAGTCCTGACAAAGGTTGAGACGCAATTTTCGCTGCAGCGTCTGGCCACTGTGGAATGTCGTCCAAGTACTTCCTGATCCGTCGATCAAGCTCGATAGCTGCGTCGTCTTCGATGTATGGTTTGACGCTGTTGAGCCTAGACACAAGTTCCAGCCTCAAGGGGAGGTGTTTCTGCGCTAGGCAGAGGAATGATGTCCTGGTAAATTCAGTAATCGGCCGGGGCGGCGGCAACTTCTCTATGGACTGGTCAAAGTCCTCGTCGTGGAGGTTCACTGGAGGCAGACAATCGAAGTCGAAAGGTCCAATGCTGGCACACATGCCCTTATCAAGGCTTGCCTGAAGTTCTAGTTCCACGATGGTGAACCACAATCTCCGGCGCATTTCCTGGTCAAACACAGAAATCTTCTTGCTCAAAAATGTGGGTTCTCGGTGCAGTCCAGCAGACATGGCGAGCCGTAGTAGATGACCAGCGACCGTCCATGTGCGCTTAATCTTGACGCAGTTCAATCTCTTTGCGATGGGTATGAGTATCTGGACTTGGAATGTCTCGAGGGACATGTGCTTCTGGCTCTGCAGGTCAAGCCAGGTTTCACAGACTTCAATCCATTTGATAGCGTTATCCCGTTCCACCGAACTGGGTCCGGTGTAGGCAGGGATTTTGGTCTGTGCCACAGCGTTCGCAGACGCACACACAAGGAGAAGTTGAACCAAAAATACTGTAGAGGTCTCCAAGGACGTCGACTCAGAGTGTTCTGCAACCTCGGCTGGTGTAGGCGCCCGAAACTCCTTGTATTGACGGAAGAAGGTAGGCGCATGCAACACACGATAGGTGGTCTCCAATACTTCGAAGTATAGCTGCACCAGGCTATCAGTGGTAGCCTGGTCGGGAATCAAGGTTAACAATGTGTCGTGTTCAGGAAGGACTATCGAAGAGGTGACATTTCGTCGATACTGCTTCCAATCTTTCCTGGCTTTCTCGAGTGTGGGTAGCCGGTGGAGGATGTCTACGACAAAGGCAGATAGTTCTTCGAATTGTAACAGAATGCTTGCTGCATGGCTTGGGCCAAAGTATTGCGTCTTGAAAGAGCGCCCCTTAAGGAGCGCCCGCTCAAAGTCCTGCTCGGCTGGCGCGCCCACCGGAATGGCTGGTAGCAATTTTTCACACGGCAGCTGGAGGGACGGTGTTAGACGTGACCCTGCTGTCCGTACATGGGTCTCGAGTTCCAATACACGTTCCTGAAGTTCCTGCAGTGGTTTCGGTGTTGGCGGGTTCTTTGAGTGAGAGGTGGAAGTGTTGACTGCGTCCTCCTGCGTCCGAGTCTGGTTATCTCGCTCTTTTGCGCGCGAGTGCCACACATGGGCTTGTTCGGTCCATGACGCGACGGAGGACTCCCTGCGCAAATGGGGGCTTTCGTCATCGGGCGTGGGTAAGCCTTCACCATTCTTGGATGTATATGATACGTAGTCACAGGTGACACCACCTTTTTGACAGCGTATACACGTGGGGTAAGTTCGGTCACATTTCACCTTACGTCGACGACATCCCACACAGCTTAGTGCTAAGCGGCGTCGCTTCTGACCCATGGCCGCTTGAGGCCGAGACGAGACTTTTGTTACAGCCGAAGATCGAGGTGATAGTGGTCGGTGTTGATTGGCTTGCGAGGAGGTGAGGATGCTGGACCAGACTTGGAGACTTTAATGAAGCACTTTTAAAGGCAAAGGCCAAGTCGCACTCTCTAGCCTCGAGGGGACTTTCAGCAGAAGACGTGACTTGAGCCGTGGTCTCGCGCCAAATTCATCAATGGCAGGTTTCGAGATGAACCGTATGATGGCTCGTTGAAGATGTTTCGAAGAGATCTAATCAATCAAACAGGCAGCAACGTTTCTGGGCGATCATCCCGGACAACAATTCTGACTCCATTGGTGTGCCTCACATGCTGAGTTGACATTACCACGACGTCGCATGGATGAAGCTCTCGCCTGTATCGGTTTTCGACCGAGTGACCTCAAGTTCGCTGGCACAAAGACCGAGCACACAATGATGCTCATCTTCACGCGTAAAGCGCAGCACCGGAGATTATCAGGCGGCCAGCAAGATGGTCTCGGAAAAGTGGCATTGTCTGACAAGGAGTACATCGACAATTGTAACTTCGAGATCCAGCAGGCTGGCGGCAGTGAGCTCTTTGACTACAAGCTAGTACCTGTAGGAGGAGACTGCTGAGGTCAGGAAGGTCTCCCTGTCAAAGACTAACGCTATATCGTTGTGTTCAAAGGCCTCCGGGCGGACATCAAGGAATAGTATCTATTCGACCTGGGGATACAACAGATGTCAGACAGTGCCACTTTTCCTGAAAACTGGCTTGGTGGCCAGTCTACTTACCAAGACACCTTTATCCACCATCCATCATCCACACCTTCCCTCGACTACAGCTTCCAGCAAGCCCATTCAGCAGCACGCACAGGTTTGATATTATGCTTATCTGCCTCTAGCCTCATGTGTCCGACATTCAGATATAGCGCTGGCTGACACTGAACTCCCTGTGCCTGTAGTGGTCCGGAATGTTTTCTCTCCTATCTCAACCTTTGCCGGTACCATGGTCAGTGCAGTTTCGAGGACTTTCAATCCTTTGCACATTATGAGCACAACTCACCCTGGGGCCACGACTCTGCGTATCTTCGATGGCATATCTGCTCCGCACGATAACCTTGATCTTCGTACCCGTGCCTTACGCGATGCACAATCACTGCCAACATCACTATGAGGACCACGACCGAAGCAATAATCCCGATGTTTTGAGCTATATCTCCCATGCTGAGATGATTATGCGTTTTGTAGACTCTTTTCAGAGTGGAGATATTAGTACGCATCAAGCTGATGTTCACAGTGCAGCCTCCAACTCAGTTCTGCTACCTGCTGCTTGGTTTTTCTTTGTTCACGTCATCACAAAGAACCGCCATAGGCAGCTGCATTATTCGACAAACAACGTCAAACAGTATCGACTGCGCTCTTTGTCTCGACTTCACCTTCTCACAAAGAAGCCTTTCTCGAGTAAAAGATCATCGACAAACAGACCTGAGACATTGGACACGAATGGATGAGGCAAGATTCAGCCTTGCGCCCGACCTGACGAATACCTGGCCTCTTCATGAGACCTTAACGTGAGATGTCGTTATCGCACGACAATGCGCTTTGTTTGTGTGAACATAGCCTTGTTACACCGTTGTTTCGCACCAGCTTAAATATGCGCAGGGCCGTCCTCGAGGTCAGATTTGCTCTTCATCCTTTTTCCAGACAAATCACACGCCCTACGCCTTTCGAGAGGCACAATCGACCACGAATCAGCTTTGTCGAAACATTCGACATCTGTTTCAACAAAATCGATTCACTGATTGAACCTTTCGAATGGCGTGCCAACTAGAAGGATCACCCACTTCAGGAGGCAGGACCTCCAGCTCTCCGCCCGAGACTGAATACGCTTATTCAGAAACGAGCTCTGACCGAGTCCATCCTCTAAACCTTCCTCAATCACACGTCCCACCTTCCCACACCGGTCTGGACATGACCTCCGATCTCATGGATCCTTATTCTCAGTTCGATCCCGCTTTGTTCATCAGCGATGAGGAGATGCGCCGCCAGAACGAGGACTTCATCAACGACTTCAATCCAATGGATGATTTCTATGCAGAAGAGGAGTCTCACTTCACTGAGGCTATTGAGTCACTGGCAATGGAAGCCCAGGTTCTTCCAGACGCTCCTCTCACCGAAACCCCAGAGTCATACGTCGCTCAACCAGAACAGCCCGCGCCTACATTGTATTCCCACCTGCCCTACAATTTAGGTCAGGTAGCAGACTACACATATAGTCAGCAGCCTGCATGTGTCGCACCTTCTGACGTCTTCCAAGCCCCTGCTCATCCATGGGAGCAACCAGCCAGCCATCGTGATCATGCCCTACCACCTTTGGACTTCACCTACCAGCCGGTTGTGGACGATGGTTTTCTCGATGGGTATGAGAAGATTGATGTTGATGCAGAAGACGCTGCCCGTGCCCAAGCTCAAGCCCCAGCCCTTTCATATCCTGCCAATGCAGTGCCTATCCATGATTATGCTAACACTGGCGTTCATGCCACATATTTTGCCACTGCAGAAGACGACGATGACGCTGAGGCAGACTCGGACTCACTTGCCAACCTTGCCCCGAGCACCCGGCGTAAGCGAAAGTGGCGCAAGAACCCAGCGAATCGTGAAAAGGAACGTCGCAACGACAAGGAGCGCCAACAACGACGTCGCGATAGACTAGCCCAGCAAAGCCAGGTTCAACGCCTATTCACCCAGCCAGCTCAACGCCTGCTGGCCCCATCGTCAAATGCAGTTCGACCTCAACCCAGCCGAGTTGAGCGCAACCGACCCCAGCTTCGTTCTATCGCACGAGGAACCCAGCTCAAAAGCACAATGCCTATCGCCCGTCATCATCCTGCTGCCGTGATGCAACCCAGCTACCAGCCAGGTCCGCCCATTCAGTTCCAGCATGTCAATAACCCTAACGGCAACGTGTATCGTGTCTTTCAAGGTGGACATGAGACTGGTGTCTGGAGACAATTCACGGCAGAAGAGGCTCGGCAATATGAAGCACGACAACAAGCCAACCGGATGATGATGCCGCCGCCTGCTTTGCCTCGTGCATACCCACACGGGGCTCCGGCTGCCTACCCAGCTCCTGCGGCGTATCCAGCTCCTCCTGCATACCCAGCACCTGCTGCATATCCACACCCAGCTGCATATCCCTCGTATCTAAACGCGAGAATGCCAGCCCCTGCCCCTCCGAAGGCGTCGAATGAGGTCGTAATCCCTCCTTATCTGTGGGACGGGCCGACTACGAACAACCTGATCGAGCCGACAACTCAATATGGGAGGATTGCCCAACGACGCCGCAGTACCCGCGACAGTCATGCCAATCACTTCCGCCCATATTGATTGAATCACTGTCAAGGTAAGTCAAGCACAGCACATTCAAGTCGACAAGGTAAGTCCAGCACACTCGTTCCCACCCCATACTAGCCCATCTCTTTTGTTTCCCCTAATCACACGGCGGCCCCTTATCTTTTTGTTTGCACCTACCCTACATGAAGCCAAAACAACATCACCAAAGAAGTTGAAGAATGATTTCTCGATACGTTGGTGATGGAATTCCAGGTAAGTTGGCGGAAGGTAAGTACCCGTTGCAGAAAGACAAATCCCCCAAAGATAGGTAAGTCGACTTGAAGAAAATAAAATGGTGTCGAAACACTCTTCTCTCTCTTTGACTCTTTTCCTACCCTAGTCTTCATGACTGTCTACTCAACAGCCTTACAGCTTCAAGTTGGTTCGTGATTCGTGGCAATACTCTAGGTCTCAACAAAGGTCTGATGAGCATGTGCCCACTCTGTTCAAAGTGACCAACACCATCCATTCATTTTGTCTAATCCCATACAGTCACACATCGTAGACACCGAAAGGTAGGTTACATTGCATGACCCGAAGTCCATTACATTCAGGGAAACCACCGTATTCTATTCAAGCATTATCCCAGACCTTCATTTACCTCATACAACTCAGCCCAATAAAATCAGCGTCACATCCAAGAATCATCATCTTCTCCCAATGAAACTCAACTTCTCACTGATCTTACTCGTAACATCACTCAAACTCATCCCACTTGACGTACCAGAAACCCCAGTCTTCCCAGTATCGCTGAACCCACTGCTCAATCCAGACTTATGACGCCCATGCTCGTCTCCACCGCCAAAGATCTTCTCAAACTTAGCTTGTATCCGTCCTTCAGCAATCGCGGAAACGATGTTGATAATACCAAACGCCGAAGAACCAATAGCGCGGAACAGCGCGAGCGCAGCAACACTCCAAAGCAAGAAAGTCAAGTAGAAGTTCTTCGAAAGGTGCGTGCCCACAGGATACGCCTCCGAAACAGCCATAGCAAGGACCGCATTGCAAATCATGTAGAATGCCACCACGTACGTCCGCACCGATTTGTAATAGTCTTCCTGGAGCTGGTTCTCGCTGACAGGCGACTTAGCCACTTCGATCCGATCTCGCAGATTGCGTAATGCGACATCATAAGCAGAATCAATATCAAGCTGTTCAGAAGGCATTTCAACCTCGACCGTATTTCCAGATCCAATGGCTTTGGCGGCACCGAGGTCCGTATGCATGACATTGTCGCCCTTTGTTCCCCACGTCACGTCATGTGTATTGCAGAATGCATAGACCTGCAAGGTACAGATGTATGACGGCAACAGCGCGAAATATTGTGCCGAACTGGTAAACATATGCCATGGATCGAGATACAAGAACGACATGAGGAAGTATAATCCAACGGTACTGAGCGTGCTGACAATCAGATTGGTGAAGACGTTGTTTCCAAGCTTGTACGTTGAAGTTGTCGCTTCCAGGGAATGATCCGTAAGCTGTTTGATGACGATATACAATGAAGCAAAGGTCGTGTAGGCCATGATGATAGAGTAAGTCACCATGGTACCCAAGAACAGTTTCTTCGCTCCTTGCGGACGATTGCCCAAGCTCAAGATGAATTGAAGGCAGATCAAAAGCACACAAACATAACGCATAACGACGAAGATGTATTTGCCAATGTTGTGGCCAAATGGATCGATGGTCTTATCCGACAACGAACCGGCGACGAAGTAGAAGGTGAGATAGAAGTTGGCGAGTGAGAAGAAGGTAAAAAGTAGAGAGATGAGCTGATAGACGAATTCGATGTGAAGCAGAATCTTCCGCGTCAGGCTGTGGTCAGTCTGCCAGATCTGTTTGAAGTGAACGAGGGAGTAGACGGCGGCGAAGAAGGCACCATTGAGCCATCTTCGTCGTTGTGAAATGAATTCTGGAACGGCATCTGCGGCTCGTTAGCAGTCTCTCACAAAAAAAATAAAGGGCCTCATACCAGGCACATCAGTCTCGCCATAAGCGCTCTTCACAAACTTCAACACCCATTGCTCGCCACGCTTAGCAACAAGCTCCCAGCAGAGAATTCGATCTTCGGCAAGATACATGTTTGCGGTGAACACATCGGCATCGGCGCCATGTAGCGTTTCTCCCTTGAAATATTGGCTGAGTGGACCATGGCCACTGGCATCGTTCTGCAAGGCAAAGTATCGATATGCTGATAGAGCTCCTGGCAAGACGGTGATGTATCCGAACACGGATTCGAGTGGTTTGTCGAGAATGTTACTCATCTTATACTCGAAGTTTTGTGACGCGACCAAAGGATTGAGTAAGCCCATCCATCCTTTACCCTTGTCGGCCTTGATTTCACCGGCGGCTCCGGCGACATTGGAATCTTGATCGAATGCTTTCCAAAGGTAATACAAAGCTTTTGAGTCTGGCTTCGTGCCCACATCAAGGAGGATGCAAACATTTGGTGTCAGCGCGCGGCCAAAAGCATTGAAGAACCATCGATGGGAGTTGAGCTTCTTCTTGTTCTTCTCTTTCAGGCAGAAAATCATTTGACAAGGCACGATGCCCTTCTCTGCTCCCTTGAACTTGAGTGATTCATCCAGGGACACTTGGGTGGTGTATTCGTAGACATGTGCGCTAACCTCCTTCTTGTTGACGACGTTCTTGGCTATGCCGTCCTGATAGACACCTAAAGCTGCCAAAGCATTCAGCGTCCGAGGATGCACCTTTTGCCTCCCGTCTGCAATCACACAGACGACAATCTTCTGCCAGCCATCCTTTCCCCAGGTCCTGGACTTGGCTCGGGAGCAGAAGTGGGCGATGTTCCTCATAATACCATGCATCGTCTTGGTGAACTCAATCTCGCCTTCATTGTACATGGTCACGCAGATGAGGAGTTCTGTTTCTCGCATTGTTGGTCCAAAGTTCTGACGAAGCTTGTATCCTTTCAGCACGAAGTCGTCAGGGTCGCAGGTAACGGCAGTGTACCGCATATGCGTGAATTCGCGCTCATCTCTTCGAGGTAAGAAGCTGTGCAAGATTGTGGGAATCTTGCATTCCAGAATCAACTCGCCATTGATCAATCGAACCTCTTTCGTGGTTACTTGTGCATCTCTTAGTCCTCGTCGATCTTGCTTGCCTTCAGGAGCCTCCCCATAGTAGTAATCAACCTTCTCGTTTGCCAGGTCATCTTCTTCTTCAGTGACTGTCGAATCGGTCATGTATGAATGTGCAGATTTCAAGCTTGCTCTGGGATCATTGTCTGGCAGCACTTGGTGATCACCCATGAAAACATCATCTTCCGATTCTGGTGTCGGTATTGGTATTGGTATCGCGGTTTCCATTACTCCGCCTTTGGCCGAAAACAATGGCGCAGGAGGTAGGGGTCTTCTTGGACTGCCGCCATACGCCGAGGACGGCCGTCCCCTGGCCAAAAGAAATACCTCCCTCTTCTACCGCCATTTCCTCACAAGTCTTCTGATTCTACATCGTACTTTTCCTCATCAATTTACGTGCGGTCATCCATCTTCAAAACCTCAGTTTTCCAATAAGGTAAGTCACAGACCAATCAACAATGTGTCAAACAATTCTTCAAATCCACGCCTGCGGCTGTCCAGGTCAATGTCTCCGTCGTTACTGCGCTCTCCCCATGCGTGGCTGCGACGAACGTGTCCGAAACCTCGAACGCCAATACCTCCCAAGCTCATGCGACCGCCACGCCCGTCTGAGAAGCCGCAACATTCCCAGCCAACCATACGACAACGTCCACCCAGCACTGCGCCGTGGCCCGAAAAGCCCCAGTCCAGCGCCCAGAATGTTCGGAACGTTGCGCCACCCAGCCCGCGATCTCGAGTCCATCGATATGCCAGACGCTCGGTCCCGCCGCGGCTCCGAAGAACCACGCTTTTACAGTAACATGCGCAACGTAAGTGAAATCCCACATATCCCACAATTCGCATCGTCTCGTGGCCGCCGTGGCTCGGGCTCCCCTTTCGTCACCAACGCCGGTGTATGTATGAC
>Ga0181466_1000711_pt2 | contig 11733 bp, 9 predicted proteins | sample InSIn4gowninarea_FD_119078 | JGI IMG/M metagenome (GOLD analysis project Ga0181466, IMG submission 119078) | Clean room microbial communities from NASA Spacecraft Assembly Facility at Jet Propulsion Laboratory, Pasadena, California, USA -... ... | reverse complement strand
CATTGCAATTTATTTTGGAAAGACTTGGTTGTGATTGGAAGGAATACATTTGTGTACAGTGAAACGGGAGGATCCCCCGGCTCATGGTTGTCGCCATTGTGGGCAACATGAGTGATTTTGTGTGGAGGTGCGGCTTACGGGTAGGCCTCTTCTATCCGTGAAGGCGTAAGAGAAATTGTGTCCCACGTGTGCCCATTTTCCACGTGTGCGTCGTGCGGGTAGGCTCCCTAATATCCGTTCGGTCGACGTATGGGAGGAGTCCCATGTAGAGGTACATGCCTACATGAGCACCGTGCGGGTAGGTCTCTTCTATCCACTGTCGCGGACGGTGTAGAGAGGAAATTTTGAGTAGTGGTGGAGATGATATTGCCTCGTACCTATGTGGTTAGACCCGTTGGGCACCATAAGGCTTCATGCGAGGTAATGATTTTGGTGAACTCCTTTATCTAGTATATATTGAGAGTGTCACTTGGATGGACTTGACTCACCTCTCCGGGTTGTGGTATATAGCTGTGATCACTTGATCCACTCCGCCGTGATGTGTGAAAGATTCATTTTTTTGGATTCTAATACTATTTTGGGATTGAATATATGTTTTGCATCATTATGTGATTATGCATGTTAATCGGTGTGCCTGTTTTCCATGCATGCGAACAAAACTAAACCCCAGGTGTCGGCTAGGGGGCTGGATGGAGTTTCTTCTCCTAAGGTACCCGGGCACCAACCCTTCCCCCAAAACAAAAATTGATATTCCGGCTCCACTGGTGAGTGGTTGGGCTGGGCGGCTAGACCCATGGTGTTGATCGGGGCTAGGCTCACTCGCGGATCCGGATAACACTTTAGAGGAGGGGATCGTTAATATTGAATGTAGTAAAAACACATGGGTTGGAACCTTAGGAAAAACATGAGACCTTGGGATAAAATCAAAAGAAGATTCTCCCATCGAGGGGTGTGACCATGAGAGATAGCAACACTACTCTTATGACGCCTTGCACTTTTGAGAGTTGGTAATCGAGAACTTCCCAGATAGCATCTCAAGTTTGTCTAATTCTTTTGGAGGAATTGCACCCATTGTCCATGTGCGAGTCCCTTTGGTCAAAACCGTGTCAAAATTGTGTAAAGGTTTCCAAAACGGCCAATCATGGAAAAGTGTGGTGTAAGGCCCCGAGTGTGGGATCTCTCTACCGTGTGTAAGGAAATTCCGTTGCATATATTGGTCTAGATTGGGTAGAGGGAACCTCACACTTCAAAAGGCAAGATATGGTGTCTAAGTTGCCACAGCTTGAGGCCCCTACTAGACAAGTATGTGAGGGATATATATTGGGAAAATGTAAAGGGCATCAAAAGGATGGAATAGGTGAGGTTTTGGCTATGGTAAAAAACTTGAGATTAAGTGATTCAAGGGATATTTGTCACTAATGATGGGTAGTTAATCCATGTTATGAGGTCCATAATGGATGCAAAGCTCTGATACCATGTGTAGGAAAACATGAGAATGGTCATCATATGCAAGGATTGAAGCTATGGAGGATGCATTAGCAAGATATAGGCCATAACTAATAAGGTGATTAGTGAGCCAATAATTACCATTAAGTAAAAACTTAATCACAACATAATGAGGGCATGATGAACGCGCAAGAAGCATGAGTGTATTCTTCATTAGAAATAGCCTCTTAAATAGGCAAAGGTACATGGGGTTGATGACATCACTACATAATCCAAGGAGCATCCAAGGGGATTCCCTTCACATGATCTCCTATAAATTAGCTTACAAGCATCTTCAAGAACTCGCTTGATGCAAGTGGCTATGGATCTTACTCTCAGTAGATTTCATCATGTTTTCTACCTCTTTTTCACCTTTACATCAATTCCTTTTGACCTTAGTACTTAATGTACCTATTAACCTTAAATCATGACATGACTTTGGATCACTCATTCTAACACATGCCTCCCACTCTCTACGAGTAAGCTTCTCTGCCCTTGTGACATGGTGCTCAAAAACATCACCGTTGGTACCACTACTAGGACCAGCACCATTGATGCGCTCATGTGCAATGAGCCTGCCCTCTTCAAGGACTCACTCGTAGTAATCAAACTCCTATGGAGGCCACTCAATCTCTAGAGGCTCAACATTATTTGGGACATAGACAACCTCCTAACCAATGTCAGTAGTAGGTGTAGTAAAATTTAATGGCCTCCTAGTCCACACATCCCTACGAACTGTGCCAAGATGGAGGTTGTCAATGCCTAAGACCCAATATGTTGCCAAATCCACACGTGCTCGACATGAGGGGCAAGCTGCTGCAAAACGTACCAACTCCTAAGTGATGCAAGATAGGTGGAAGAAATGTCCACATCCAAGCATATAACCTCCTATCGAATTGATAGCCTCCAGACACAAAGCACAGAAGAGGCATCATGTACAAATGATGGGGCACTAATCGAGAGCGGTCATAGACCAAACACCTCTCCAATTGCACATGGATACAATGGTTAATATGGCACTATGAGATCATGAGTCCTTTGATAGCCTCAAACATGGAGGATCAATTGCTCCTCTCTATACTCTACAATCTGACTCATGACTCTAGACTCCTCAGCCCCTCCAGTCTATAATGGTCAACCTCTCCTGCTGATAGTGCTCTACTGTGCTGCTGAAAATAATAAACAACTATGAATCAATTTAGAAAAGATTTTTACTTTCCTAATCTAATATCTTAGTTAAAATTCATTAATTTTAAAGAATTTAATTACATAATGCTTAAAAAGATCCAAGAGAGAGAACTACTTGCATGTCATGATCTCTAGCTGCCTCCACTGCAAGACACTTTGCTCTAGTATCATGTGATGATGAACCACCAGTCTTTAACCAATCGAGACTACTCCTCAAAGCCCATCTCATGCGATGTGGACTCTGAGAGAGCGCACACCACCTGCTGGATACTCTTTGTGTGGTAGCTCAAAGATCAACCTCTACCTGTGCACCCACCACCTAAACACTAGAGAGTGGGAAAAATGATGGGTGAGAGACATGTACTACTCCATGTCTAGCTTGGTCCTGCAAAATCGGCCCCTACCCCACCACCACCACCAGGGTGATGATCCCTATAGTCCACCCGATACCCTAAGACAAACTCTGCATATAACTACTTTCCAAAGTAAATGCGGATCTAGCAGTTGTGAGGCATCATCCCATAGGCATCAATGTAATGAGGATGAATGTGGGCGGTCATCATAGGATGTGAACACCTAGAAATAGTCAAAGGCTACCTGGGCCAAGGTCGTCCACCATGCCTATCGAGAAAAAGACTCACTGCATCGTCCCTAATACCAGGTAGCCTATGTACCTCATGATTACTCATGCCACCTTGAATACCTATGGTATGCTGGGTAGTAATCCACTTATCCACGTAAACAATATCACTAAGGCTGTGAAGAGATATTAGTAATGTCTCAAGGCTATACACTATGGGGAGTGGGGCTGGAATGCCCACTGGCCCCTCATGAGGACCTTCCGCATGCACGATCGAGAGCTCGGCCTCTACCTATGTGATAAGTGCTGCTATGGACAAGCGATCCTATGTAGGGTCGTGTGACTCCATCCTAAACAAGTGTGGAAATAAAAAAAGATGGTTATGGACTAAAAAAGTGCGTAATGAAGATTATACACAGAGCGTTCTGAACCCAAAAGCGAAAGAAGTGCAAATGAGCCAAAAAAAAAACTTTACCCCTTATATAACACGATCGAGATCTAGGGTTTCATACAAACCATCCGATCAAAATCTAGGGTTGATCCTAAACGGTCAAGATTGAATTTAGGTATTTAATAGGATGTGGCCATTTTGGCAAACATCGAGCACAACTACGATGCATTTGTATCTCGATCGTAATAAATTCAACGGTTATGATGTATCTGTATCTCGATCGCGATACATTGAGCCGCTATGATGCATCTTGATCATGATACATTGAACGGGTAACATGTATCTAATTGAGCAGCTATGATGCATTTGTATCTTGATCCATTATATTTGTGCGCTCATTGTATCATCACGACGATTGAGATACAATTGCATCATAGCCGCTTGATTATTATTTAGAAAAATTATATTCTAGGCGTTGTTTACCATGATCATGATGGGTTTATGGCATGTACAATCACCATCCACCATGGCATGCTCGGTTGCTATGTTGGCACTACCACGTATCATGATCGTTATAAGTAGGCTACAAAGGTGGATGCCTTGTAGAACGGGTGCCATGGATCACGATCTTGATAAGCGGTACTACATGTCTATGTTGTGTGGATCTCAATCAAGATCCACGATATGCGTGTCAAAAAGCATAGGTGGATCACAATCGTGTTATGGAGTTTTAGGCTTGGTAGCCACATGGCAAGTAAGTAGTTGGCCATGTTTCACAATCGTGATACACCACCCACTAGAGTTGGTTGGCTTGTATATGTCTCAAGTTTCTAAAAATGGGACAAACCTACACACCTTGATCGTACAACCACCCAAATGGACTTGAGTCCCATTATTGTGGCAAGCTTGTCCACATGGTAAGAGATTGTTTCAAGGAACAAAATGGCTTTTGAGGAGGAAGAGTGGATGGGAAATATACATCCTTAGGCAATGAGAGACATGCGAATCATTTCTTTGCAATGTTATGGGCACTATGTCATATCAAAAGGAGTTGGATGACACATGGTATATGGACTCAAGAGCATCAAACCACATGACATGTCATGGTGCGTGGTTTGATAGGTTGATGCACAGGATTATGTGGTGATAGAGGTGATGATATGTAACATGCCATAACACATACAGGTAGTGTTCCTCTTAAGATGGATGATAGTAGGGTGAAAAGCATGTGATATCTATCACAAAGAATCTTGCCTCGATTGCTGGTCACATGGTTGAGCAAGGACTACAAGTGAGATTTAATCAACATGGATGCTTTGTTGAGGATTTCAAGAATGGTTGTAAGTTGATACCCAAGGGACAAAAGGATGGCAGGTTATTCTAGTTAGATGTAGGGATACTTGAATTCAAGACAATCATGTTCTCTAAAGAACAAGGTGTGGTGCTAGATATTGATGTATGGCACAAGAGGATTGGTGCTAGATATTGATATATGGCACAAGAGGATTGGCCATGTTAATGTGCAAAAGTTAAAGACTATGCAAGCTAAAGGCATAGTAGGTGGGCTACCTAGGGTCAAGTATGATGGTAGTAATCATATGTGTGATGCTTGCCAATTTGGTAAGTAGGCATGACTATCTTTTCCCAAGGATAGTCAAATGAGTATGTGGCCATTGGAAGTCATTCATAGTGACATATGGGGTCCAACACCAGACTCCCACTATAAATGGATGTAAGTACTATCTTTTCCCAAGGATAGTCAAATGAGTATCTGGCCATTGGCAGTCATTCATAGTAACATATGGGGTCCAGCACCAGACTCCCACTATAAATGGATGTAAGTACTATGTCACCTTTATAGATGACTTCAGCAGGAAGACTTGGATCTACTTCTTAAAAGATCACACATTTTTGAAACTTTCCACTCTTTCTCTCTCACCCTTCATGCTAGGCTACTTTGGCCTTTCCTATGCTACTTTGCCATGCTTTAGCTACTTTGGCTCTTTAGCTTGGGTACATCATTGGTCCTAGAGGTTGGATTACAACACACTTTTTGTAAAGACAAGAGGGATGAAAACACACTTTAGTTCCTTCTAGAAGAGTTGTTCTTTGTCATGCTCCGAGACATTTTTGACCTCCATGAAGTTTCCTTAATTCTTTTTGTGATAACATTGATCTTCTAGATGACTAACTTTCTAGCAGTAGTCACATATAAGCTTTGGCTTGTCTTTGTTATGGCATTAATTCTTTTTATGCCCAATTTTACCATAATGAAAACACTTTAGAGTTTGTTGAGTAGTCCTTTGAAATCTCCCACCTTTTGTGAATAGTACTTGCTCCCTAGATTACGAAGCAAAGAACTTTTTTAAAAAAAATCTTTGACTCATGCTCAAGAAGTGATGATTCTATGTCTTGAACCTTGATGTTAGGTACATTTTTAAGAGTTGCCACTATAGATTTATATGGTTCCTTATCAACTCTTAAGCAAAACTACCATAGACAAATCACCTTTTTAAGAGCACTAAGTTTTTTCTTTATACCTTTGAATTTGCTGATGTGTGGAACCATGGTCTCTGACTCCTTTTTGTCAAGCTTATAGAACTGCATTAAGAGGTTGATTTTGGAGCTCTTGGATTTAGTGCCAAACACTCTATTCAGCTCAATCTAGGTCTTCTTGGCATCCATGATGCTGGTAATGTAATTGATCATATCATCACTAAGACTTTGAGCTATTAGCCCCAAAGCTTTGTGATTGTTGATGATGAGTGGTTCCATCTTCACTTCATCATCAATGAGATGCCAAAGGCCCTTTTGTATAAGCAAGTACATGGTCTTGCTTTGCCATGTAAAAAAACCATCACCATTGAACTTAGTGTCCAAGTTTTCCATTGTGATGAGGGGTCTTACCAAGTGCTACTTGGCAATGTCGACCTCATGATACAATGAAAGATTTGAAGCATAAAATGTAATGCTATCCCTTGACCCAAAAAAACAAAAAAATGTAGTGTGATTTACAAATGAAGGTTTGGGCTATGAATTCAAGGGACAAATGTAATGTGAGGGCAAAGATGGCTTTAGCAAATTCCCAATTTGGTTTGTGACCCTTCAATGTTGAAGAATCAATGTGATTTGAAGCTCACAACCCCTAATTAGTGAAGGCTATTTTTTTATTTGTAGTGCAAAAAATAGGGCAACATTAGAGGACTCAAATGGGCTTAGTAGAGTAGCATTTGATGGGGCTTTTTGTGTAGCTTGATCCTCCTTGAAGTGGGCAAGAGGTTTATGATGAAGAAATAACTCTAAAGATCCCACAAGAAGTAGAAAACCAATCGTCTATTTATAGGGCAAATCTATCATGGAACAAGCTCTCCATTGCTATGGAGTGGGAGAAGAAGACCTAGTCTACACTAATCCTACATGGTTAAGTGAAACATAAATTTAATCTAACTAAGTTAAGGGGGATGATATCTAATAATGCTCATGATATCTTTTGTGTATTGTTGCTTGTTAAGTCTACACTCTTGGGAAAAGCTTGCGTAGTAAGCTTGGAAGAGTGTTTTTCTTTTTAAAAAAATTGCACTCTTGTCTTGCTAGGGACCATATTGAGAAGGTGGTAGCTCCCAGGTAATTGGAAATTTGAAAATGTTATGAATACCAAACTTGGAGATTGTAGAAAGTACTAAAATCTCCATTTACAAAGTTTTGTCAAATTCCTTTTTGTTTAGATGCTACTTAAATCCAAAGTAGGAGGTTAGAACCTATTTTTCTGCACTCTTGTCTTGCTAGGGAACATATTGGGAAGTTAGTAGCTCCTAGGTAATTGAGAATTGGAAAACGTTGTGAATATCAAACATAGAGATTGTAGAAATTACTAAAATTTCCATTCATAAAGTTTTGTCAAATTCTTTTTTGTTTAGATGCTAGTGAAGTCCAAAGTAGGAGGTAAAAACCTATTTTTCTACACTCTTATCTTGCTAGGGACCATATTGGGAAGATGGTAGCTCCCAAGTAGTTGGAAATTTTAAAATGTTATGAATACCAAACTTGGAGATTATAAAAATTACTAAAATTTCTATTCACAAAGTTTTGTCGAATTCGTTTTTGTTTAGATGCTACTTAAATCTAAAGTAGGAGGTAAAAAACAATTTTTCTACAATCTTGTCTTACTAGTAGGGACCATATTGGGAAGGTGGTAGCTCTCAAGTAGTTGGGAATTTGAAAATGTTATTCATACCAAACTTGGAGATTGTATAAAGTACTACAATCTCGATTTACAAAGTTTTGTCAAATTCTTTTTTGTTTAGATGCTGTTTAAATCTAAAGTAGGAGGTAAAAACATATTTTTCTGTACTCTTGTCTTGCTAGGGAACATATAAGGAAGAGTACACTCACTCTCATTTGAAACACAGCTGATAATAAATGATTTGGATAAGAGGATGAAGAATATTATGTTAGTTATCTTCTTCAACTCAAGTGATTGTAATAGTTGCTCTATAAATCAAAGTGATTAAATACTAGTTGTATGCTAGGAAAAGATAGTATTTAATCAAAGTGATTAAATACTAGTTGTATGCTAGGGAAAGATAGATTCACTTCCATCTTAAATATAGTTGATTATAAATTATTTTGATAAGATTGCTAAGTGCATGTTAGTTAAAGTTGATCTTCAAGAAGTAAAGAAGGTATGACTCTATCTCTACCAAGACTAAGATTTATTAGTGTGATCCCATGAAGCCATGCAAGCGTTTTAAAAGAAAAGTATAAAATGATCAAGATTGTTCATGCAAGTAGACCAAACTTTATTGAAGGAAAAATGCAAGCAATTGAGGTCAAAGAACAAGGAAACATATTATTGTTAAGCCAAGTCTCATGTTGGGAAGGTAGAAGCCTACCCAAGAGTGATGACCCAAGGTTAAGACCATGGATAATCCTATCTAAAAGTTAAATCATGTATTTTGAACTAAAGAAGTTGGGATGCTACCCAATCAAGAGAGGTATGGCTAATAGAATTGCCATATCTCATCACCATGGGATGGTCAATTAGCACCTTGACATCCATGGGACCATCTTCTGAGACTAATTCTCCTCAATGGGATGATAAGAATATTGTCACCATGTGCAACTCTACTCGGGAGTCACAATGGGATCATCCTCCAAGGAACCCCATCTTGGAGTGTTGTTTAGGGTGCAAGTCACCCTAGAGATGCCTTAATGGATTCCATTGGGACCACTTACCAAGAATTTACCTTGCCTTGGTATGACATAACGGGTGTTGTTGAATGTCACCTTGAACTTGCCTTTTTTACGAAAGTCAAGGGGCTGATACCCCACCTCAATAGAGACGTAAAAGATTAATGGTGGTCAAAGTAATGACCACCGTTGCATCGAAAACTTATGAAAAAAAGTTTTGAATGTATAAGACATTGCTTTGGCGATGTGAGAAACCAAAGAAAATTTGACAAGGAAGAGTATCAATGATACTTTTTGGTATCCTCGTAAATCTTGAAATCTATAAACAAAAGGAATAGAAAATCCTAAATTGAGATATGGTTGTTTTAATTTTTATATGCTTGAGGTCCCTACTCCTGCCGGCTAGGGAGCTCGGAGAAATGACCTCTATACGTGGGCACAAACCCCCTCTAGCCAAATTGATATAGAGATAGTGACCCTTGGTCAAGTGGTTGGTGGGTGGCAGGCTAATTCTTAATATGGATAGGGATTAGGCTTGACCAAGGAGAAATAATCTTGTAATCATTGGAAGTACTGACCGTGTCCTAGAAATTTGCCCTAAATCCTATTGGAATTCTCGTAGAGAAGCTAAAAGAGTTTCTCCAAGTAGCTATGATAGGAATGTGATGTAGAGGAGGCCCTAAGTAAGTCACCCCATCCCAAGAGACGCTTCTGCAACCCTGAAATCAAGAAACAAAAGGGGTGAGGGTCTTAGATATGGTATCAGAGCCAGGTTGCTTGGAAGGCTAATAAATTGATGTTTAATATATATATTATAAGATTCCTCTTACCTTAGAGTAAAATTGTTATGTAAAGAGATTCATTGTTTTGTCCAAAACAATTAAATTTTGTCAGTCTAATTAGAAACTATTAAAGAAAGTGTAAAGATTGGTAGGCCCAAGACCCACCTTGACAAAGTGGACACCTATATATACAAATATGCACATGTGTGTGCAAATGTGCACTAGTGTGTACCAAATGTGCAATGTGCACCCCCAAATATTAACAATTTAATTTTAAGAAAATAATGGTCACATTAATTTAAAATTAATTCGAAAAAATAATCCCCTACCTCTCCTGGCCTAAAAAATATTAAATTTGCATGTAGAGATTTAATTAATTTTTTTTAATAAGTGCATACTTTAGGTTTGGGCATTAAATTAAAAATTATGCACTAGACGGGTTAATTTCTAAGGCTGGATGGCCTAAAGGCTTGAGCTAAGAGTTAAAAATAGATAAGAGCTTTAATTAGAAAAGGGGAAAGCTCTAAAAAGAACCGTGCACCCCTTATCAAAGCCTTGCTTATCAAGATAAGTGCAAAAATAGAGGGATAGGCCAAGAATAGATTATAAGAGCCCGAAACTCCATATAATTAGCGAAAAGCAAACTTGGAGGGCAAGGATTGATTAAGGCCAAATTTGGGTACATCTTGGAAAAAAATATAAATATCTCCCTCTTCTTCTAGGCGCCTAGTTCAAGTCCCTATGCTGTGAATTTATTGTCCCCTTCATCATCCCTAGGCGCTGCACAAACCCCTATAGCCTATTTATCATTTACTTCTTGTACTCTTGCCCCAAAGGAGCCTGCTATACCGATGGGTACACATACAATCATCCTTGTGCTTTTCTCCCTTGGAGCTTGAAGGACCATAGTACTGTCACCTTGGGAAGACCCCCGAGGAAAAAGCTTTCAAGTGGTCACATCTTCTTCAACCAAGTGCGGAAGAGGACAATTTCAAGTGTGTGGAGCTCATAAATTGTCCCCCTACATCAATTTTAAGAAGCCCACAAATTTTCTCTACCCCCAAAAATTTAAAGTTTGTAGAAATCATTAAAAAGAGGTATTTATGTGCTTTTTTGCCCAAAAATTCAATTTTAGGGATAAAAATCAATTCTTTTCTAGTCTAAGGCATTTAATTTTTATGCCTAAAACCTATTCATAAATAATTTAATTTGTATCCTAGCCTATATCCCTTTTTCTTAAATTTCCTGTTGTTGCCACCTCAGTCTAAACCTTAGTCCAGGGGGGTCCTGCTTTTTCTTATTAAGGTTTTGAGCTTTGATTTTTGGTCTATGTTTGCCCCATATGATTAAAGTGCTTTTTTTCATGTAATCCTAGCATGTTGTTGGTCCTCCCTAAAATTCTAGGGAGAGAGTGCCCTTGGAGCTAGAGAGAAAAAACTATCCTAAAAGAGAGAAGATACTCGAATTAGATGAAACCCTAAATATAAGTGAAGCATGATATCTAGAACAATTACCCACCCTTATCTAGTCTCAAATCCTAGAGAGAGAGGTAAGAAAATCCTAGAGAGAAATTTTCTCTAGACAGAGAATGTGTCCAAAGTTAATGAAAATTTAACTATGGATTTTTCACATCATTTAGAGGTCGTCAATAACCCAAACCCTCTAATTTCTCAAAAAAGTTAGATTTCCATACTAAGAGATTTGTCAAAATTATGTTGTCCAGAATGCATCAGGACATATTTTTAGAGCTCTATATCTCTCTGTTCTTTTAGAATTTAGAGATGCATCCAAGCAAAGTTGTAGACTATACTAGTGTCTATATAAGAGGTTTTCTTGGTACTTTGTCAAATTCCAACCAAATTGAGAGAAAACCACCCTCCAAAGTAGACCAGAATCAATTTCTATGGTTTTTTGCAGTATTCTGGCCTAAGACCTATTCTGGAGTTTATTTTTGGAGACCTTAGGCTCAAAATCTGAGTCTTTGGCAAGAACTAAGTTGTAGGAACAACTTTGCTATTCTGAGTTTGCTCAGATTCATGACCAAAAAGAAGTTGCAAAAGGTTAAGTAGGCCTGTCAAGACAATTTTGCCTTTAAAAAAATTCATAATTATGGATTA
>Ga0181466_1000759_pt1 | contig 11738 bp, 10 predicted proteins | sample InSIn4gowninarea_FD_119078 | JGI IMG/M metagenome (GOLD analysis project Ga0181466, IMG submission 119078) | Clean room microbial communities from NASA Spacecraft Assembly Facility at Jet Propulsion Laboratory, Pasadena, California, USA -... ... | reverse complement strand
CGGCAGCGGCAGCGGCGGCGGTAGCGGTGGTAAGTTTTGGCTCGATCCCCTTCCTCCAAGCTCAATACTGACTTCTTCAGGCTACGGTGGGGCTCCATCTTGGGGCGGCAGCTCTGGTGGCGGCGGCGGCGGTGGTGGGGCCTACGGGGGGGGCTATTCCGGTGGAGGAGGTGGCAGTTATGGCAACCCAGGCGGTGCCAACGGCCCATCTTCTTGGTGGTAAACGGTCAACGTCGTCTTCATTCCCGCGTACGACATTTCCGTTTCTTCTCAACATGGCGTTTCAGTTTTCTTTCGACCTTATGCACTCGAGGAGTGCTCGGGTGGTACCAGAGCAACGGGCAGGCGTTCCTGCATGAACCTGCTCAATTACGACCCAGAGCACTCACCTTCGAGACGATTTTACCGAGCACAGCATGATACAAGATAGATAGCGTTGGCTTTTCCGATTGTTTTCCAGATACCCCAGCATGTCGAGCATCCTCATATGGACAGAGGACGGACGATGTGTGCAACCGAACACACACATTACGGCGTCGGTTTTGCAACGAAAGAGAGTGGACATGGCGCAACAGCTCCCTTCCACGGGATGATGAATCTTCAACGAGGCCAATGGGGCCCCTCCACGACTGGGGCCTAGATGATGGCTTTGTGACGAGATTCTTGTTTCAACCACACAAAAGTTATTTGCGGTTCGCTCTCTTTCGAACCTATGGGACATGATGATAGATAGAACTTTCGACATGAACAATCAAAAAGGAGCTTGACGAGGCCGGCTGGACAAGGGATGGATCTATGAATTGCAAGACTCGATGAAAGATACTTGCACATTCTGGATGTCCCAAGGGGTTTATGTCTAGCATGGCTTTGATGAGCTGTTTTTCACGAGACCACGAGGAAAAGGTCTTCGCTGGCTGCATTAGATCAGGCTTGCTACTAGTTCACAGAAGTGATCACAATGAAAAAAGTTGTTGTTTTTATCTGAGTCTTGGTATGAAGCTGTGTGAGAGTGGATTTGATACCCTAATCATGAGCCCCCACTCATATTAGACGCACTTGTAGTTATAGCATCGGATTTACCACCCTATGCCCGTCTATCACCATCATGGGCTAGTTTGGTCGACCGCGCTCGTCCGCTCGTGTCACAAGCGACAAGAGAGACGTACCTTGAACCTGTTTTGGCATTCGGCCGACCAAGGACCATAGATTGAGGCATTATTGACGGTCTGGATATGATTGGCGAGGCTGTACACAATATGCAGCTATCACAGGTTGAGGCCTGTCGTTTATCGGAATCCCCCTTCAAATGCTGGACCCGGCAAAAGCGCACGAGGCAGAACATGTGGAGAAGTTCTTGGGGCCTGGTCCATTCATTTGCCGAATTGGAGAAAGATCGAGTCGTTGACTGAGGAGCGAGCGGTGTAAGTGCGATTAGACGAGCATGGAATAGCTAAGATCTCTGGGGCCAAGCAAAGGGTCCATATTTGCATGCCCTGGAGGAGTCGTGGATCTGCAATATGTCAAAATACCGGAGATACTCAGTGGTAGAATCCTGACGTCGGCTAAAGGTTGTCTTAGGTTTGGTAGTGAACTCATACATCAACGAAGACTATAAATCGACCGCCTTCCTTCTTCTCACTCCAAAACGAGCTTTACTTTCTCGTACCTTGTCCACGTCTAGCATTTTCAATACCCATCTTGACTTCTTGACCTTACTTCGCCTACTCTTGTCAATCATCGTACACTCCCGCAACCATGGCCGATTTCTTTGCGCCAGCTCCTGAGCCTCCCACCGAGCTTGGTCGGTACAGGATCCTCTCTAGCACTGCCGGCGTCCGAGTCTCACCATTATGTCTTGGTGCTATGTCTATTGGTGATGCATGGTCAGGGGTATGTTTTGATCATAGTGGAAAGCAATACCGGCATTTGGGTTGCGATCAACGAATCTCCCAAGCTGTGCCAAGATAGTCACTAATGAGGTCATTTTATTTCTAGTTTATGGGAAGCATGAACAAGGAGAATTCGTTCAAACTCCTCGACGCATTCTACGAGGCCGGCGGCAATTTCATCGACACTGCTGTGAGTTAGGCGATTGATTAGGACAAAGTGTGACAACGAAATCTGCGCCAGGCTGACAGTACGATCATAGAACAACTATCAAGACGAGCAATCAGAGAACTGGATTGGAGAATGGATGCAAGAAAAGAAGAACCGAGATATGATGGTGATCGCTACCAAGTATGTTACGTCCGACTCGGTGAACCACATTCGCCATATCAAGTATTGAAACTAACAGTTCAGATTCACAACTGCTTACCGTGGCCATGAGCTGGGCAAAGGCAAGACTGTCAACTACTCCGGCAACCACAAAAAGAGCTTGCACCTTTCCGTCCACGACTCGTTGAAGAAGCTTCAAACCGATTACATTGACCTTCTGTACCTTCACTGGTGGGTAAGTCAACAATCATTCCCCCCTCCACCATCGTCCAACATACTGACACTCGCCGGCAGGACCACACCACCTCGATCGAGGAAGTCATGGACAGTCTCCACATCCTCGTTCAGCAAGGCAAAGTCCTATACCTGGGCATCTCCGATACCCCAGCGTGGATCGTCTCCGCGGCCAACACCTACGCCCGCGCCCACGGCAAGACCCCTTTCAGCGTCTACCAAGGTCGATGGAACGTGATGCTCCGCGACTTCGAACGCGACATCATCCCCATGGCCCGCACGTTCGGCATGGCCCTCGCCCCCTGGGACGTCATCGGTGGCGGCAAATTCCAGTCCAAGAAACAGATCGAGGAGCGCAAGAGTAAAGGCGAAGGACTACGAAGTCTGCTAGGCGGCGATCAGACGCCTCAGGAAGAGAAGATCAGCGCGGCGTTGGAGAAAGTGGCCTCAGAGCACGGCGACGCAAGTCTCTCGGCCATCGCGCTCGCGTACGTCATGCAGAAAACCATCAACGTCTTCCCTATCATCGGTGGACGCAAAGTCGAGCATCTCAAGGACAACATCAAGGCACTCAGCATCAAGTTGACGCCCAAACAGATCGAGTTCCTTGAGAGTCAGACCGACTTTGACGTTGGATTCCCGAGTAACTTTGTTGGTGCGAGTCCTGCGATTACCGGCCAGAGCTCGCATTTGGTTGCGACAACGGCACAGATCGCTTATCCTTCTGCGCTGACGTCGTTTGTCAAGGAGTAGAAGATGGACTGACTCCAGGAGGAATATGATGTACTGGGCCAGATAGGTCAGTACTGACCAGATTGGTTTAATGCATCAAAAGTCGGGGCTTTGTATCGAGAGAATTAAGGCGTCCGACTCAGGGGTGCCAGCCTTGCATATTGCATGTGCCAGCTGCAGTTGCACTGAAGCAGTATCTAGTTCTACAATAACATGATTGACCAATCATTCACCACTAAAATATGAATGTCATAGTGTAACTGCTTCCAGTTTGGATGGTGGTGCCGGTGGCTTAGCGTTTCTCAAGGAAAGCCGTTGGCCTTTTTGCGGTACCACCGTTTGTCCTTTCCACATAGTTGTCACGAACCTGAAAGGCTTGGGAGGGCCCCCAAGTAATTGTATGTAGAACGTAAAGTACCGGCTAGACTTAACATCGCTTCTTTTGGCTATGATGTGTATATTTTCTTTGTCTGTACCTGCCTTGTGAAGAAACGGATCTCCAGATACTGCAATTGTGCAGAGTTACTATTTCAGGCTGCAACCAACAAAGACTACAACCAACGACAACAAACAAGAGAATAACTTTTGTCTGGTTCGACGGTGAGTCGAGTCAAGCCTTTAGCCGCACTGTGAAAATGTGGTTCAGTCAAGGGAATTTCTCTGGTTCCATGGTCTTCGAGCCACAGTGGTGAGGACCTGCTGTCGACCACTGTATTTCATAACCATTATCAATTTATATACTCTGCTTTGCACCCAGTCCAGTCCTGCTCGTTCCTAAAGCCAAAAACCTCTTTGCGATGCGTTGTTGACAAGAAGAAGTCAGCTCTTCTCGCTTTCCCTCCACAACCTTGATCTCGACCTCGCCCTCTCAAACCACCTCCAGCCTCACGTTAAATATGTGTAAGACCATACTTTACGCCTTCCCATGCGGTTGTCCGGCAACGAAACGTTTCCGCAACAGTATTTGCGACTTTGTCGACGTTCGAGGATGCCACATCGAAGACTCCACCGTACACATCGGATATCCATGCGATAGGTGCTTCAGGTCAGGCGCAACTTCGAATCTGTTCGGCGGCGTCGAGAATCCCGCCCTCGACGACTTTTGGTACGTTCCCAGCAGGTGCTTCATCGACGTCGGATTTCGGACTTTGAACCCATTTCAAGAGGACAGATCCAAGTCTTCAGCGTCACGCATGTCGAGTCCTCCTCATGACGACGAGCTGATCCCACCAGAAATGCCAATACCCGAATCACCGGCCACGCCCAGAGAGAAGAAAAGACTCTGGAGACGACTGGTTAATTGGTTTACCACCCTTACCACCAGGAACAAGCCGCATCCCGAATTAAGTCCCTGCTGTATCGAAACAGCTCGATCTAAGTCCTCTACACCTTTTGTTGGTCGACTAGAGGACCCCGAAAGCCGTTCGAGTGGACACTATGGCAGGATCAAGGAAGATCTCTGTCAGTCGCCTTTCTGAACTGGACTGGAGTTCTGGTGATCGTGATGATACTGTGATGGCGCTTCTTGATGGCTTTGGACGACATTCTCTCTGTATATAACAGATATGCCACGATGTCAGATCTCAGATAGCATTGTCAAGATTCTGATCTCTCAACCTCCTCTTGTCGGTCCCTCGACTTCGATCTCGACCGATTTGCCCTGCGCAATAACGTCACTCTTGGCCCCAGCAGCAGATATGGCTTCCTTCTCGTCGTCTGCACACCCACAGTCGTAGAAATCTCCGATGTTGGCACAATCGAAGATGGGCTTGCCTTTCCGTTCATTGACCAGGTTATGTACGAAACAGGCCCAGGCTGCCGCGCTGGATCGTGACGAGGTCTGCGGAGGATACTTCTTGAGGATCTCTTGGAAATGCTCGGCGCATTCGCCGCACGGATACAGTCGGGCAAACAGATACAAGTATTGCTTCAAGGCGTCGCTTTCGTCCTGGGTTGGCTTGTCCGGAAACCTGGCCATGGTGGTGTGGAGGACTTTCCATGCGGCGCGACCGAGTTCCGCCTTGAGCGTCTCATTGCCGAGTTTGGGCATTACATGCTCGTCCAGGACAGGTGCTGTGCTGACATCCTCGGTGCCGACCGCGACGGGAGTCGTTGTTCCCAACTTGGTTTTCAGCCTGTTCTCGAATTTGTCGGCGTAGGAGAAGGCGGTCATGTCGCGCGGAGGGCCGGCCGTCCATACTATGTACCAGATGAAGAGGGCGACGGCGGAGATGAGGATGAGGATAGGAGGTGGAGCGCGAGGCATGATGATGAGTGCTCGCTTGGACTAGAATGCAAAGAACGGTAGAAGGGATAGTGCGAGAAACGACAAGAACAACATGTAGGATCAGTACTCGGTACAATCTCAGGTGATTGTCTAGACATGCAATGCACGTACATGGCAAACGTTGTTGAAACAGCGTGAGGTCATTACTAGATGCAATTCATTTATACAAAAGCGGCGAATACAAATACTGACCTCGGCTGCTTACCTTTGTCTTTGACCTCCGATCTCGCTGTTACACCCTGCTAAAAAGCATTAAGCACTCACTGCTCGTCCATCGAATCAAAAAACGTCCATACCTGAGTATTGCAGCAACTCGCACACACAAAAGGGTATCCGCCAGGCGCAAAGGGACTATACACGGTCACCTTTGAGGAATACCGTTGCAACATTGTATTGGTGCTTATGCTTAGTGGACTTGCATGACAAGAGCATAAAACCTCTTTACTTGGTCGGTTATTTCATCATTCCACTCATCTATCCTGCAGAGAAGCGCAGTATAGCCTGGAGAGCGAGTCCACGATCTCTCTAAGAAGCAACACCTGTGCTGGTCTCTTTCATAATGGCACCATTTCCACCTCCGCCAGTCAGTTCCATTGGTAAGTGAGCCAAGCAAACGCTTCCTATCCCTCTGCATATCTGATGAATTCTTCCAGACTGGGACAACGTTGGCTTCAAAGTCCGCGAAGTCAACGGTCACATTGAATCAACATTCCGTTACTCGTCGCCGAACCCATCATGGAGCAAACCACGCTTTGTCACCTCTCCTCACCTGTCCGTCCATGGCATGGCTCCCGGCCTGAACTACGGCGTGCAATGCTACGAGGGCATGAAAGCATTCCGCCAACCCGACGGCAACATCACCATCTTCAGACCCGATCAGAACGCCAAGCGTATGCAGCGCTCCGCCGAGTACATCAGCGTTCCTCCAGTCCCCGAAGATCTCTTCATCGAGTCAGTCAACCTCGCCGTCGCCCTGAACGCCGAATTCGTCCCTCCCACTGAGACCGGCGCCGCCATGTACATCCGACCTTTACTCTTCGGATCCAGTGCCCAACTCGGTCTAAGTCCACCAGACGAGTATACATTCGTCGTCTTCGTCATGCCCACAGGCGTGTATCACGGTGTCCACGCCGTCGATGCCCTGATCTTGGAAGACTTTGACCGTGCCGCGCCTGAAGGAACCGGCAGCGCCAAGATCGGCGGCAACTACGCACCTGTACTCCGACACAGCGAAAAAGCCCGTAACGCTGGCTTCGGCATCACCCTGCACCTCGACAGCAAGACGCGCAGCGAGATCGACGAGTTCTCGACGTCGGGCTTCCTCGGCGTGCGCAAGGACGGCGACAAGACCACCATCGTCATGCCTGATAGCAAGTCCGTCATTAAATCTGTGACCGCCGAGTCGGCACGCCAAATCGCGAAGGATGTGTACGGGTACAACGTCGAGAGACGTCGCATCGAGTACAAGGAACTGCCTGAGTTCAGCGAAGTCATTGCCGCTGGAACCGCAGCCTCGCTCGTGCCGATCAAGAGTATTACCATGAACTCCCGAGGTGACAAGTTCGAGTACCTCAAGGACGAGAAGGTGGAGGCTGGTCCGGTCTACACGCAGCTTTTGACCACATTGAAGGGCATTCAACAAGGTAAAGTCAAGGATCAATTTGGCTGGAACTTCACCGTCACAGAACCGCCGAGCGAGTTCACAGCTGCTTCGAATGGCGTGGCAAATGGAGCTGTGGATCAAATGCCTTAGTACTGCATGTTATATCACTCTTCCAACGCGCTATGCTGAGGTCCAAAGGCAGGGTTGGTATCAGACAGATGTGCTGTTCGGGTCAAATGAACTGATGGAGACATCCGCGAAGACGAGGTTTCATAAAAGTGACATTTGAAAAGTAGCCTCTGTACAGAATTGAATACTTGCTACCATGCAGGCTGCTGCAACTATTTCCATTCGTAGCCATGACGGACTTGCTAGACATCCATACGCCGTGCCGGTGCCTGCCTCCATGCTCATCGGGGCATGCAGAAACCTCCATTTAACCCAACCAGAATACCAACCTCTCCAACTCCACTAGGTATACGTCGGGTATCAATATCGTGATTCATCAACAATCGTACAGGGATAAGTACTTCACGCCCAGGACACTCATTCCGGCATTGGAAGCTGGAAGTCTTCATCATCCAGCCTTGAATTGTCAAAGGGAAAGATGTCCGCCTCAAATAAGTCATCTGAAATCTCATCATCTCCATTCTTTGCGACCTCATCTTCTAGTAGCTCGAAGGACCTAAGTCGAAACCACATATCACTCTCGACAGGTGGAGTTCCATATAATTCGCGGAAGACCTTCGGATTTATCTTGGACTGATCGACCTTGACCGGCCTTGCCTCGCGTGCGCTGCTGGGAATGATAGAGGGTGCCTTTTTCGCCTTTGGGAAGCCGATGGTGTTCCGAGAGACGTCAGTATGTCCTAATCGGTTGGACAGTGGTGCTGTCCGTGTTGGATCCGCCTTGGACTTCATTGCAGGAAGAAGGCCTGTTTTCTTCTGCTCAGATGCTTGAGTCGGCCGCGTGGCAGCAGATGGAAGTCTCGGTTGAGGTTGTGATAGAGCTGCAGCTGCAGAGCGAGCCTTTGCTGTGTCAACTCTCGACGCCTGTGGACCCTGTCTCTTCGGGCCTGCTGCAATCATCGCGTCGACCTGTTTATTCAATTCTTCGGTTGTTGAGAGGATAGGAGTGTCCAACTCTTTGAGGCTTTCTTGTATTCTCTTTTCCTCAAACCTACGATTTTCCTCCTCCTCCTTTTTGAGACGCAAAGAGACGCCACTTTCGTCCTTGGGCGAGTTGTATCGCTCTCCAAGTTCTATTAACAGTTCCTCCCTTGTGAGTGGTGGGGGAAAGTCCTCATGATTGAGATCCAATGGCAGGTCTGGTACCTCGACAGGTGGGGGAGGTGCATAACCAAAATCCGGCTCATCCTCCTCTTCGTGTTTCTTTGTCAGTACATCAGTTTCGACAGGCTCGGCTTGGGCCACTGCAATCTTGGAACGTCCTGAGCGGCGAGCCGTGGATTGCTTTTGTGCTGTTCGGTTTGGTTTGGTCGTCAAAGGAGCTGGAGCAGGTGTTTGAAAGGCATGAGCTTTTGCGTTGGTCGTCTTTGCCCCTAAGGGTGCTCTGTTACGTGGTGCTTGTTGACAGTCAGTAAGAGTGTATTGTCAATCGTACTCACGTGCGCTGACCTAGTGGTGTAACAAATGCATTCTTATCCAATTTCCCTGGGCCTTCTTTGCCTCCCTTCTGTTGTCCCTTGAAAGCGAAAGGTTGGTTTTCGTCGTTCTTGGAAGCACGAAATGGCGTTTTTAGGTTTCCCGGCGTCTTCGATTGTAGGGCTCGAATGTTTTGGTTTAACGGTTTCCCTGCTGTGGCAGTCTGGCGGGCGTGAATGAGATTCTCTTGATCTCGAGCTGCTAACATGATGGCGATTGATGCATGGAATATTTCGCAACGATTCTGTTGGACTATTTCCCCGTGTTTTGGCGGTAGTGGTTGACGAAGCTAGAGCAAGAACAGTCGGAATCTGACGCGGAGAGATGGGTTTTGAGATGTTGACAATGGTTGCTGGCGCAACGACCACATGCCCCTTGCGCGTCTTTTAGAATTCCCGGGCTGCCCTGAAAATGTGAGACCCGGGCCTAAACGCAAATGGTTGAAGCCTGGAGTCTCAGATTGCAAGGCCTGAATGCCATTGGCTTGCATCCGAGAGCCTAACTGCGCCCCTCACACACCTCACATCCCACCGTTCGTAGCTGACTCCTGTTTGAACACCAAAGTGACCGCCAGTCAGTTAATTCTCCTTTTGTGAGACGACAGTATCCTATACCACTATATCAACGCGACCCAATTGCTCCGCGACCCGCTCATCTCGCAATATAACTGATCTGATTGAATTTTTGGCTATCTACACGTAATTCAACATGGATCGGATCAAGGAGGTACGTCCAATTCACTCGCACCTGCCTTCACTACGGTGCACCCTCGTGCCAGGCACGACGCATTCGATACTGCCTCACCACCCACGTTATGCACTTATCTGGTCCTGTTCAAAATTCGACTGGCTTTTTGCATCTATCCATCATCCGTCTACAATTTCCTCAAACTCCTCAGCCTTCATATCGACTACGACCAACCCTCGACCACCATGGCCTCAGCATTTGCTAACTTCCAGCAGAAAATGAACTCGCTCCGCATCGAGGCCGACGAGAATGCGGCTAAGGCGGAAGAGCTCAAGTCCAAAGTCAAGACGTTGGAACAAGAGAACCTCCAGAAAGAACAAGAAATCACCTCCCTCACACACCGCAACGGACTGCTCGAGGGCGAAGTCGAGAAACTTGAGACCGCCATCAAGGAAGCAAAGACTGCTGCTGGCGAAGCCTCAGAGCACAGCACGGCAAATGAAAACCTCCAACGCAAACTTCAAGTCCTCGAAGAAGAAGCCGAAGCTGCCGACAAGACCTTGAGAGAGACCAACGAGAAGTATGATCGACTGCCTCTTACAATTGAATTATACTCACACTCGTTGCAGGCTCCGTCAGACCGACGTCAAAGCAGGCCACTTCGAGCGAAAAGTCCAAGCCTTGGAACAAGCCCGAGACGAGTGGGAGGCCAAATACGAAGAAATGGCGAAGAAGCACGGAGACCTCCAAAAGGAGTTGCAAGAACTGGAGCAGAGCATGGGAAATATCTAATCGGACTGAGGCACACTGTTGTTCTTGTTGTGTGAGAGGATCACGACGACATCTGGCAAGGGAATCCAGCCATGATGCATAGACCACGACATACCTACGATACCATGGGCATTCAATACAGGGCGAGCGTTGACAGTTTGACGGACGAACAACATTATTGATCATTCACTTCTCCGTTCTCGTGCCTGCTTGTGGTTTCTGGACTTCTCTTTCGACCTGGACATCTTTCTTTCAGTCTTGTTCTCGTACCTGAAGTTTCTCTTCTTTTTCCTCCTGGGCTTGTCTGTGCCGTCTTTTGGTTTGTCCTTGGCCCATGTGCGTTTCTTCTTCTTCTCTGATGCAGGATCCTGTTGCTTAGATTCGTCGGCTGCCTTCAACTGCCCCTTCTCTTCGCTCTCGTCCTGCTCGGCCTTGAAAAGTCCTTCGCGGCTCACATCCATGGCCTCTACAGTGACAGTGGTATATTTGTCTTCGTCGATGTATTCTGCTTCATGATCGACTGGCTCAGGCTCTGGATCAGATAGACCTGACCAATCTCCCTCCGCATTTAAGTCCTCCTTTTCTTCCTCGGAGCCGTCCAGGGCGGTGAGCGGCTTCAGGAGCGCATTTACTTCTTGCACGTGTCTTTCCAAGTCTGCTTTTCGTTGTTCTCGTAACTGCGCCACTGTCAGTACAAAGTCAGACATGCTGAGAATAGCAAATCTCTACCTTCCTGCGCCCTACAAGCCTTTCCTCCCGCATTGTTCTCTCCGCAGCCGCTTGTGCATGTTTTGCCCGCTGAACTTTGCGCTTGTGGAAACCAGTGAGATATTCTTGCCGTGCACTGGGGTCGAATGTGATTTCTTCTACAACGGTGGGCTCCGTCCGCCGTCGTTTTGTTGGAGGTGGCATCTTCTTCGCTCTATGACGCCGACTAGGAGTGTAAGAGTCGCTGGTTGCTTGTCTCAGTATTTTGCTCTTCACTGTCCGCAAGTCGACCTGCCTTGCTCGCCGCAGATTTGATGCAAAGTATGCAAACTGGGCAAAGTCGCCCAGCAGGCTTACAATGTTTACGGCGGACCACATTCATCAGAAGGGCAATAACTTTTCTGGGTCGCTTTCTTACTCCACATCAACCACACGACCTCAAGTCAAGCATCATCGCCCACGCAGGTGGACAACCAGTTTCCAAGGGCCGTCGAGTCACCCTGGGCTTCTACATACTGGCGGCTGTCTGTACGATTGTTCGTCTACTCCATGCTCTCACACACCTTTGCCGAAAAAGATTGCCAGGTCCAAGAGCTTGTGCAGAGTGGCCGGACTGTGCCAACAAGACCTTTGAGGATCTATGTGCTTCCACCCTCCCTGGAGATATGCTCCTTTGAGGTCCGTAGAAGACTGAATCAGATGCACCCATCCTTCTCGGCCTTCAATCCCCAGTTCAGGTCTGTTAAAACCCTGTTATCCGAGGTTCTAAAGTGGGAACGAAACAACTGAGGAGATTTCGGAGATCAATTTCCATGCCCCGGTTGCTGCAAGAAC
>Ga0181466_1000709_pt1 | contig 11746 bp, 8 predicted proteins | sample InSIn4gowninarea_FD_119078 | JGI IMG/M metagenome (GOLD analysis project Ga0181466, IMG submission 119078) | Clean room microbial communities from NASA Spacecraft Assembly Facility at Jet Propulsion Laboratory, Pasadena, California, USA -... ... | reverse complement strand
AGTGCGATGATGATGTTTTCGTTGGCTTGGCGTTGTAGTTCTTTTACCCATGCTTTCGCTTTGTCTAGAGATGCCTGCACGGAAGGGATTGTTAGCACCTGCGACAGCACACACGGCGGGTGATTTTGGTCCACTCACGGCTTGCGTGATATCATACACTACGACGGCGCAGTTGGCGTTGCGGTAGTACATGGGTGCCAGGGACTTGTAGCGCTCTTGGCCAGCGGTGTCCCATATCTCGAACTTGACAGTCGTGGACTCGTCGAGGGCGATGGTCTGTGTCAGGAAGGCGGCACCGATTGTTGACTCTCGATAGTCGTCGAACTGGTCTTTGACAAATCTGAGTACGAGTGAACTCTGTTCGCGGGAATTAGTGGGCTAGGCAGTGACGAAGCGTGTGCGGGTTGCTAACCTTTCCTACAGCGGACTCTCCTGCGAAGACAGTCAGCAGAGTTACGGCGCACCCATGGATAGTGTGCGTAGCATACCCAGAAGGACCAATTTGAACTGGGCGAAGCGCGAGCCGCCTTGACGACCGCCTTGTGGCATCCTGGCTGACATGATGGGGTGCTGTAAGCGGGCTGTTGGGCGAGAGGCGGCAGTGGTGAACAAGGCAGCTAGGCGGTCGCGAAAGGGTGTTGAAGGTCTACGGTGGTAAGAGAAGTGGCTGTGGAAGTGTACGGGGTTGGTAGTTGAGTTAGAGCTCTTGATTGAGCTCGTGGTTGCAGAGAAGCGTGACGACGAGCGAGGGCTCGGCAAATGTGGCTGAGCTGTGGCTGTCTGCAGGGCGAGTCACGTGCAGATTGCAAAGGGTGCAAGTGCCGTGTTTCCTTTGCTAGAATGCGGCCACGAACTTTTCCTTCGAGCCTTACCGTAGTGTCTGTTGCTAAGGTGCCTAGGTACTGATGGGTTACCTGCGGGCGTTTGCAGGACTTCCTTTCCCGTTCTCATCGATTCACCTCTGATCTCGGCACCTGCCCCGAAGTATTGTCTACCAACCGCTTAATTCAGATCTTCACCAGATCCGCCTTCTTGCCGATCAACCAGGCGAATGGGAAGATTGCATCCACATTACAACTAGTACATTCTCCTTGAATAATGACCCCCTCCAGGGCCATGGTCATTTATGGAGCGATGAGTGCTCCATGGCCAATGTTCGCCAAAGCATCGAAGGATTTGTTTGCGGTAGCTGTCTCTTTCGGCAACTCAATGCTACGAACACACGGCATCTTCGTGGGTACCGTAACAGCCGTTTTTACACTCGCAAGTGACCTGTCTTGGGAGGGAATTAATAATGTACTTGATTACTGGCGCGATGATGTTCACACGCGCGTCGGAAACGTGGCTTTTAGGCTTTCTTTTTGGCGAACTATCCTGGGCGATGCTATCCCGATTGATCCATCAGCGCCGCGGCCTTCTCCCGATTCAAATATCCCAAGAATGCGAAGGGTCGGACCACGTGACTGCGAAGTCCGCAAAAGTTGCTACTTCACATCCGACGAGCGTGCTCGAGTGCGAAGTCCGGCCAGCAATGTGGCCGTTGGCACCGCCACAGCTTACCGAAGGCTCTTCCTCACCAGGAAGGGCGACATGAGCCTTGCACCTCCTTGCACACGACCTGGTGACGAGGTATATGTTCTGCATGGTGGCAATATCCCTTTCATTGTTCGCTCAATTGGCAAGAAACTTCGTGAGGAAGGCTCGGTTTATGGGGTTCTGGTGAGGGATTGCTTCCTCGACGAATCGACGACGATATTATGCTTGGCGAAGCACTTGAGTCTGCTCACAGGTCTGAGAGGGCGGTCATTCTTTGTTGATAGCACTGCTGCTGAAGCTTTTGATGTTAGGTACTTATCATCACAACAGTTCACGGATGGCTATTAAGAAGTCAGGTAATTCTACCTCGCGTCATGTTTGATATCTTGACGAGGGTGTTCTTTGAGTGTTTACAGCGAGCCCTCGCTCAGTACAGCTGATAGCTTCCAAGATTCCTCTCTCAAGTCTAACATCAGAGGCTCAGAAATCTCGTCAAGGATAACCAGCCGGTTATGTGTGAGTTTACCACAAAGCGGTATCTACGCTAGAGCAAGCAAACCCCCTCGTCACCTAACTATGGCCGGCCCTTAACAACCTCGTCGTCGCCAACCACCTCAATGATGTTCTCCTCAAAGACGGCCGCCGCCTTGCCGGTGTTCACGTTCTCAATCTGAAGTGAGTGTCAGTAAATATCACGTATCAGGATCTTAAACAAAGCAGGCATACCTCATAGCGAACATGATTTGGGTTGGCGTGCATCGTGCGGCCATCCATCTCAGTGTCTTGTTTGAGGACTGAGAGGATGATTCCCGTACTGATTGAAGTGTTCGAGTCGGGGCCTGTGGAGAGGTTAGTACAGTGTCAATATCCTAAACAGTGCTAGGAATAGAGGGTGTAGGAAACAAGAGGAGGCAGCATCGGTGTAGTACTTGCCCCCGACCGGCTTGTACGAAACTCTGTCGCCTTCCTGGAATTTGTCACCCATGTTGCGCGATGTGGTCGGTTGATACGAGGCTTGGATAGTTGGACGTTGGACAGGTAAGTACGTGTGGGTAGAAAAGCGGATATTGACGGTAGAAGATACGTGAGAAAGAGGACAGTGATATATACTCAGCCAACAAGCCGCATTGCATCATGCTTCTTCTATCGCCCGCAAGCAGTACTCTGTGACTAGCGATGTCACGATCGAAGACCCTCAACATCATCGTTACCAAAACTTTGGCTCAGACGTGTGTTACAGACTCGCACGTAGTTGTAAGGGAGTTAGCTTGGTGAGCTCCCGCCGAATAGCCGTTCATGATTTCGTATAATTCCAGCTCAATAACAAGGTAACATCATCGATAGAGTGTTGCACACGATAGAATCTTGCACGGTCAAAACATAATTGGTTCTTTACCACCTACGTAGTTCCCGGCGACAGCCGCTCCCTTACTGATGGGACTGGGTGTTGCAAGACCCTATGGTGTGCAACTCTCTATCGGCGATGTCAAGTGTGATGCACGTCAAGGAGTGTCACGGATGGAGTTCGCCGCAAATCGTCAGGTGTAACGTACACGCTGAGCGTAAGGCTCACCTCGGCGCCTGGCATGTTGACGGCTGATACCAGATGATATCGCTTCGATGCATGGGCAGCATCAATGGGTCACTTTGGAAGAGAAAGCACGGACCGGACGACGAGCGATTGTGCTGATGCCCTAAAACAACAGGGATCTCCTAGGGCCGCAAGGCGACGGTCACGTGCGAGATGCCGTAGGATTCAGAGACAAGAAAACGGGTCAACGAATTGGGCTTCAACTCGAACCCGTGCATGAAGGCTGCCTGGATGCACTCCTCCATTGCGATCTGGATGAGTGGTACTAGTAACAGGAGCACTCAGCGTAATTGCAGTACATTTACAACGTCCAGCCGTCAAATATCTATTTATAACAACACCTCCCGTAGAGTTCTACAGTTATTACTTGATACATCTACACTACAATGATCATTGTGTCGGTTTGACGAGCTCTCAACTCATGATTGACTGGACGAATGCTGATATTGAGACGATATAAAACTCCATACAAGACTTGCTCTATTACTAGACCATTGCTCCGACGCTAGCGATATCTCGAGGGCAACGGAGGCTACGCCGAATGGACGCATATTGTGCTCTTCCTAGCGGAGACAGCAGCCACAGCTGCGGCTACTGCAAAAATATTGTCCAGCAGCTTATACAGCCACCGGACCCGAGACCATATACGCCGCCATCAACACGCGCAACTTCGAAAAGAATCGACTTCGGCTGCCTAGATTCCATATTGGGCAACCAAAACTGCAATTTATGTCGGTTCATTGTTCGGATATACAATGCGACCAAGTCGTGTGACGACCAATCCGTGGTTGACCTACGCGACATCCACTGCTATACTGGGTGGGAGGACACTTTACTTTCGAGATCTGGCAAGCGGCTGGACTGGAACCTCTCCCTCACATTCGCTACACCGGACGCCGGATCAAGGCCCGGTCGGATACAGAAACGCATGTACCCGGCTGCTTTCAGACTGCACAGTCAGGATGCCCATCTGCTAGGTCTGGATGAGAGCGTATACAACCTCGGATGGGACGTGAATCCCGATAAGTGCGACGTCGATTTCATGAGGCTGAGCTACCAGAACTGTCGGCGGATCCACGGAGCGAAATGCGAGCACCCATCCAGAACCTTCTGCGGAAAAGAGGTGAAGCTGTGGACGAGAGCCTCGCTGCCAACCTCCATGCGCTTCGTTGATGTCGAAGATGACTGCATCAGGGCAGTGACGCCGCAGCCCGACTACGTGGCTTTGTCGTATATGTGGGGCGGGATGCCTTTGTTCAAGCTGACAAAAGCCAACCTGCGTAGTATGGAAACAGCCGGCAGTCTGCTAAGCGTCACTCTTCCCAGAACAATCCAGGACGCCATAGGCGCGACACGTGCCCTGGGGGAGCGCTACACTTGGATCGATGCGATCTGCATTTGTCAGGACGATGAAGATAGCTACATAGATCAAGTTCGACACATGGACAAGATCTACTGTAACGCCGCGCTCACCATCGTCGCGGCTGGCGCCGACCATGCAGACGCAGGGTTGCCATGTTTTCGACCTGGTAGCAGACGCCACATGCAAGTAGTCGAGGAGATCCAGGGCATGCGGCTCGTGAGCGCCGCCCCGGAGCTTGTGAAGGTCATGGATAGATTCTCCTATTCAACTAGAGGCTGGACTTTCCAGGAATATGTCTTCTCAAAGCGTCTTCTAGTCTTCACGCCTTTCCAGGTGTATTATTCTTGCGAAACCGAATGTGTCTCGGAGGATTTCCGGGGTCCCCGAGCTCCAAGGGAATACATTGAGGGATTCGAGCTCCCGGAAGGCTCTGCACAGAGTGCTGGGAGGAACTTTCCAACGCATTACGAGACAGCCGTTGCGGCTTACACCCATCGTGAGCTGACGTTCCAGGCTGATGTGATACCCGCTGTTTTTGGGATCCTAAATCTGATGAGTAGGACTTTCGACGAAAGATTTATATGCGGCACTCCAGGATCATGTGTCTTCGAACACGGCCTTCTGTGGCGATCGGGAGGCCGATTGAGCCGTCGTGAAAGTTCGTCTAGCCGCAGGTCAAGCAACTTCCCAAGTTGGTCCTGGATTGGGTGGATCGGTCCGGTGAAGTTTAACCTAGGTACAATGCTTGCGAACGATCCACAATTCGTAGAGGATGTCAGGGTAATCACGCGTTGGTCGGTTAGGCTTCCTCAGAGCAAGCAACGGGTGTCCGTATTTGAGCGCTTCAGGGAAGATCGAGGCCAAGCTGCGGAGGTTCAGGTAGGCGTCCCGTAGAATCATCTTGCTTCTAAGAACTACTGTTTGACAGCCCTATCGGGTCTTTATCCTCCCATGTACGAAGCGTGTACGCACAGGGACTCACAAAGGAGCTCATGTTCACGTTTCACTGACTAAAGCGATCAGTGCTCGGAGGATGCCCATCTCGCCTTTGCAGAAGAGGGTGTCCTCTGCTTCGCCACCGACTCTGCAATCCTGCTTGTCGAAAATCGAGCCGTGAACCTGAGCAACTACTCAGCAGTCTTCAGGATCTACCACAGAGGCGAATGCATCGGATGCGTGCTTCTCGACCGGGAGGTAGCGGAAAGCCTACTTGGAGCAAGGTGGAGGCGAAAAGTTCAGGCAAGGTCCAAACAGCCTCTCACACGCGCGGACCATGCACGGTTGTCCTGTCCGCGTCTTGGAGCGGACGGAGTACCCTGCGAGTTCATTGTCCTTTCCGGAGTTTTGGAGCCGAATCTTAAACACAGGGTATTACCGGCGAAATGGGACGAGTATATTGACGCCGTTCAGGACGGCGGAGTGGATGATGGGGTCCACGAACCTGCGTATAATGTTATGCTGATAGAACGAAAGGGTGGCATAGCCTATAGGGTCGGGTTGGGTCAAGTTCACAAGGCGGGTTGGGGCCTGGCAGGACCTGTGAGGAAAGAGATTGAGTTGGGATAGGCTATCGGCGGCACAGCCACTTTCCAGCGCGGATGTGTAGCCGGCGGGTAACTAATCAATCAGTTGTCCTCTTGTTGTCGCCGTCGTGCACATCCCGCCATACCCATATGAGATTGGCGTGGTAACGTTATTTGCCTGGCGAGCACTCAGATGGCGGTTCGAGAATTCTGTGGCTCGAGGCAGATCGATCTCATCGAATGGCGAATTCTTCCGCCACGGCTCCCCCCTCTTCCAGCATCGAGAAACCCTCACCGTCCATCAAGCCTAAGACGAAGCAGAGTCCAAGAAAGACGTAGTCCGAATCTACCCGTCGCAGTACCGCAGGCATGTTGCAACCCTCCAGCACGGTGACAATGTCTCCAGATTGCATTTCCTGCGGACCAATGCCCAAATAGCCCTTCTCCGTCTGGAAGACGCTCCGACGATTGATCCAGCCTATCATGCCGTGCTGCATCTTGAGGAGACTATCCGCATCCTTCGCAGAGTTCACGAGATCTAGTTGTAAAGTTTCTCGTGCGGCATCGTGCGCGGCGTCAAGTCTGTCGGTAGTACCCAAGAGTGTGGCAAACATTGTTGTGTAAACGGCTGCCCCTTCCAGGGCGTCCTCTAGGTACAAAGCCGAGAGCTCCGTGGCTAATGCAACCGCGGCCTCTACTTGGCTCAATGTCGGCTCCGCATCGGATTGCGCGATGATCCCGTACACGAATCCATAGGCCAGTTGGGCGTAGGTACGGGAGCGACAATCGAGACGCTCGTGTGTGAAAAGGTCCACGTCTAGCAGGTAAAGGCGGAAGAGAGCCTCGGCTTTAGATATTCCAGTGGGGTAGTTCCTGTCGCCGAACTGCGAGTACTGGAGGAAATACTCCCGGAACCTGTCCCTTCCACCAAGAGACAGATCTGGCCCCAGAGAACTGATGACATCCAAATGGAGCCCCGGAGCGAAGAGAACTTTGCCATCATCTGACACGCGCCATGTACACGGTCGATCCAGCGAGGCGCGATACCGTTCTAGTTCATCCATGGAACCTTTGCCGTGTTGTAGCCTGGATCCAAAGCGGAACAGTTTACCCATTTCTCCTGCTGCAGACTCCCAATCCGGCACCCATGAGGGCAGATCTGATCTTTGCTTGGAAAGCTTGCGCTCTCTATAACCGCTGAGCTCAGCATGCGCCAAAATGCTGGTGTCCCTATCCTCCATTATCCACTTCGCCGCAAACTCCGAATACACCTCGACGACGGATCTACCGTATTTCGGCTCGATCGCGTCAACAGCGAGGCCAAGCAGCGCATAGATTCGGTCTCGTGGGTTGGTGGCCTCAAGGACCTGGAAGTCTGCCACAAGATGCCGGAGCTGCCGATCCGTATCAGGCTGGCTGCGGAGCATCACGGTCATGTAGGCGGGCTTCCAGGTGGTGTCATTACTAAAAGCACTGAAGGCGCCGCTGTCCATCCACTTCGGATGTTGTCCGAGTTCGCAGAGATGCAGAGTGTTCAGCATCTGTGAGAGCGACTCGATTGCTTCGGGTTCGAGGATATCGTGGCCGCACATCAGGACAAGATTTGTAGCCAGGGCAAACTCTTGTAGAATCCATACACGGATCCAGTAGTCGCGCTGAAAGAAGTGCCTGATAGCTTTCCATGCCGGGGATAGCACGGCGAACTTGGGGTACAACGTCCACGCCAGATGTTTCCAGTCTCCCCTCTTGATAAGCAGACCGACTGACCGCAGATTCCCACCCCACCAGAACTTCGGGCCTAGTTGCGGCGCCTCTCTTAGCCAGCCTAGATGGTTCCGTTCGGCGTCGGCGCTGGTTGCCTGTGCGACGTCGTCCCAGCGTCCAGCGGCACACATGCTCAGGATGTAGTCCATCTTCGCTCTGGCAATCCCTCGGAGGGTAGCTAGTGCGAGACGGCTGTTGTCTGCCTCCGGACCGAGCCATCCGATAACCTTGGCGGCCTTTGTGTAGATGGTGCCCATCATCTGGACTTGCTTGCCTCTCTCCTCGTCATCTTTCTGGTTGATGCAGACTGCATCGACCCATATAACGACCTGACCGAATGCACGTCTGATATGGCGCAGAGCGGAAGCAAGATTGGTTGTTGCTTCAACTGGAGAGCCATCAACCGTAATATCCACGGTAACGGATGGATTTCCCCAGACATATGAAAGAGCCCAGAACTCTGGCTCATTGTCGAGAGAAATCGTGTGGAGGCTGCACTGAATGGGGTCCTTGAATCTCCTGGAGGCTTGTAATGTCAGGAGTCTGATCTGTCGCCGACTTGGAAGCAGCACATCATATTTCATTTGAGCTATCGGCCGTGGTATATGTGCGGTAAATTGAGACAAACTCCAAGGTGTAAACGAGTGGTCGGCAAAAGGCACTTGAGACGATAGAAGTGACGGGAGTGAGTGGATGATAGACAGTTAGATGGGTTGTAACGCCCGTTCAGCTCACATAAAGGGGCTCACATAACTATTTATGGAACTATCGCCAAGGCCAACTGCTACCGCCTTGATTCGTCCTACCTATTTATCAGACAGAGGAGAGGCTGGAGTGGTAGAGCCCACATGCCTGGAGGTACCTAGGTAGGTACGGAGTAAGTAGGTAGCTACTGCTCACCAAATAGACACCTTGGACCCTGAGGCGACGACCCCGAAACTCTGCCCGCGCACGTCACATCCCCAGCGCGCCTATCGCCAGCCCTGCGGAGCCATCCGCGAAGATATTCGAGCACCGCCATGTACAGCTCGTGAAAACAATTGATCAATAACCAGCCTTTTCGTCACTGTCTCTAGCTCTTCCTTGAGCTTGTCACTGCCCGCTGAACGGCTTTGGCGACCTATTATGGCTCCAACCTTTCCCTTCCGCGACATCAACGTTCACGCTTCGCCCTCCCACTATGCCTTCTCCTCACCTTCCTCCCCATCCTCGCCGACGTTGGTGGTTGACCGGCCGTCTGGAGACCTGCGCCTGCATGATGGGAAGCTGCTGGGCACACAGCGAGTCTCGAGTGTAGCGGGTATTCTGGGGATTATCAAGCTGCGCCTGGGTATGTCCCACAATACAAATCACGTTAGGTACTACTACAGAAGCTAACCCACCAAGTGCAGACAAGTACATCGTCGTAATCACGAAAGCGCAGCCCATGGGCCGACTAAAAGGCCACATGATCTACAAAGTGATCGCGACCGAATTCCTCCCTCTACGCGAACGCCCTCTCCACGACCCAGACGAAGACACCTACCTCTCGCTGATCAAGACCCTCCTCAAGACCGGGCCCATGTACTTCTCCTACTCCTTCGACCTCACCAACAGCTTCCAGCGCCAGGCCGAGTCCGACACCTCCGCGCCGCTCTGGAAACGGACCGACGACCGCTTCTTCTGGAACCGCTTCGTGCAGACCGATCTCATAGACTTCAGAACTGGCGGCGGGAGTGCGCACGGCTTTCGGCAATCTCTGGGCCAGCAGCCTGGCATGGACCCGTATATACTGCCGGTGATGTTCGGCATGCTGGAGATCAAGAACACGTCGATCAAGGGGAAGCCGTTGACGTTCGTGCTGATCACGCGGCGGTCAAGACATCGTGCGGGTACCCGATACTTCTCGCGCGGCATCGACGAGTACGGCCACGTCTCCAACTTCAATGAAACCGAGCAAGCCATCATCCTCAACGATGACTCGTCCAGCGGCCTCGGCGGCTTCGCAGGCGACCTAGGCTACCAGAACAGCAAGCTCGGCGGCGCCGCAGCACAGGAGCGCCAAGTGCTCTCCTACGTTCAAACTCGCGGCAGCGTCCCTGTCTACTGGGCCGAAGTCAACACCCTAAAATACACGCCCACGCTCCAAATTCGCGGCGTGGAAAGCGCGACCCAAGCCGCAAAGCTGCACTTCGACGAGCAGATCCGACTCTACGGCGACAACTGGCTCGTGAACCTCGTGAACCAGAAAGGGCGGGAGCGGCGCGTCAAAGAAGCCTACGAGCAGCTGGTCAAGAGCCTCGTCTCCTCCCCAACCGAAGACACAGAAGCGGACCGCGTCACACGCGAGAAATTCCACATCCTCGAGCCCGAACGGCAGAAGCACGAGCTGGACCGCCTGCACTACATCTACTTCGACTTCCACAACGAAACAAAGGGGCTGCGCTGGCACCGCGCGCAGCTGCTAATGGAGCAGCTCCGCGAGCCCGTCATCCAGCACGGCTACTTCCGCGGTGTCGACCTTCCCGGCAGTGGCGACGGAGTCGAAGTAAGGAACAGACAAACGGCTGTGGTCCGCACGAACTGCATGGACTGCCTCGACCGCACGAACGTTGTACAGAGCATGCTCGGTCGCTTTATCCTTAGCAGGATGCTGATCGATCTCGGGATCCTGCGGGAGGGCGAAAACGCCTCCGACGACGCCGCTTTCGAGTTTCTGTTCCGGAACGTGTGGGCCGACAACGCGGATGTGGTCTCGAAAGCCTACTCCGGCACCGGTGCGCTGAAGACGGATTTCACGCGCACGGGGAACAGGACCAGAATAGGGATGATTAACGATCTCAATAACTCGTGTACGAGATATGTGCGGAATAACTTCACAGACGGCCCAAGACAGGACGCGTTTGATTTGTTCTTGGGCAACTATCTACCAGATACGTCGAACATCGGGAGTAACCTCCTCTTCGTCGACCGTAGACCTGTGCTCATACAATCAATACCCTACGTCCTCGCCGCGAGCATCTTCCTCGTGCTCATCGGCTCCTTCACGCGGCGGTCGGCGGACGCGACGGTCTGGCCGCTGCGCCTACTCATGCTCACCTGCTTCGGTATCGCTGCTGCTTGCGCGCAGTTCATTTGGTCGCATGGGACGCTATACGTACGTATACCCCCATCCCATTCCGCTACGTCGCGGTTGTGCTTCGCTGACTAGGAACAGGTCAACTGGCCCAAACTCAACACCCCGCCGCACGCAATCGAGAGCTACCAAGACGCGCTTAGTAGGGTAAGGACGGCGCCGATTATTGGGCCGTTGGTTGGGAGGCATGAGCGGGGGAAGAGCGAGGCGAGGTTGGGGTATTTGGAGGAGGGGAAGAAGAGGATTGAATGAGGGGTTGGTGATGGGTTGTAGCAGTTAGGGACAAGACGTCATGTTTAGAAGATACGTATCCGGATAGAGCTTTAGACGCCGCTCCTGTTAGTTTCTACGGAAGAGAAATCTTTACGGTGTGAGCGTGGAACTGCCTCTGCCGTGCCTGCTGTCAACGTGTGTGACGTATTCATGCCGTGGGTGGTCTCGCGGCGAGTTTAATCTTGCTGCAGCTAGGACATCACGGTGTTCAACGCGCACGATAATATTTACGGGCACTTCAATGCAATTCAAATGGGTATCTTTTCGTGTCTACAACAGCTGTCCAGTTCAGCGATCATACGCCTACTGCTTGCGCCTCCGCTTCCTTGACTTGCTAGTCGGTGGTGCTTCGTCGATACTGCCACTATCATCAGCCAGCTTGACTGTGTCGTCCTGCTCAGCAACGATGGTAGCTGCGTCGAGGTCGTCCTCAGCTGCCTCTATCTCTACCTCAGCCTCAGACGACTCGTCGGAAATGCCATCACTGCTAGCACCCTCCGAGTCCGCCGCCTCCGCACCAACCGGCTGATCATTATTCCCAAACCCCTCAAAGCTCTCGCCCTCCTCCTCCTCCTCCTCCT
>Ga0181466_1000758_pt1 | contig 11754 bp, 9 predicted proteins | sample InSIn4gowninarea_FD_119078 | JGI IMG/M metagenome (GOLD analysis project Ga0181466, IMG submission 119078) | Clean room microbial communities from NASA Spacecraft Assembly Facility at Jet Propulsion Laboratory, Pasadena, California, USA -... ... | reverse complement strand
TTGGCGGTAGGAACCGGATTTGGATTGAGGCAGTGGTGGAATTATCAAAAACGGTTGAATTTTGCTTGGTGGATGTAAAGCCCGTGATTGTGAAGGCTGAGATTATTAAAATTATAGCGCTTTTCATCGATGAATATTTGTTAATGTAGTAATATAACCTGACTATAATTTTTTATGTTCAAAACTCTTGCCAAAAAATAAATATAAATGTTTTCGTGACAAATAAAAATAGCAAAGCAATTTTAAGATTTCAGACATCAATTTTTTATTGTTTACACTTTTTTTATAGTCAAGCCAGAACAGAATATCAGAAAGGATATCCAATACCAATATTCAGCCTTGGTTCCTGTAGACCTCTCGGGGTGAACAATACAAATTCACTGCCTCTGTTGGGTCTGGGAGCAAAAGTTTTGACAGCAAGATCCAACCTCAAAATCAGGAATGAGAAATTAAGCCTCAACCCAAATCCGGTTCCTACCGCCAACTGTTTCCATGCTTTAGTTATATCAAATTCCACCCCTTCTCTTCCTGGTATACCATCCTGGCCTTTTTCTTTCCTTGCCATCCAAAGATTACCGGCATCAACGAAAAATGCACCATCAAAAAAGCCTATCATGTTAAATCTGTATTCATAGTTCATTTCGAACATTATTTCTCCCGGTTGTTCAGGAATAAACCTAGTAGAAGTTTGAGTAAATGTACCTGGACCTAACCTCCTTGGAAGCCATGCTCTCATGCTATTACTACCTCCCATGAAAAAGTATTTTTCATATGGCAATACCTTGGAAAAATCGTAAGCATAAGCATAGCCCAGGTTGAACCGCATGGCAAACGTACTTTTATTGACGGGTATATAAAACCTGAAATCGGTGTTGATTTTAAAAAACCTGAAAGTTTTGAGTTGCTCACCAAAAATCCGGATGGTGTCCGACATTTCCGGAGAATTAAGGGCCCTTTCCAAAGCCGGAGAATTTTTAACTAAATTCATGGTGGTTCCACCCGATTCTAAAAAGACCTTTACAAACCTGGATTTTATGTTGCCCCCGGAAAGGTTATTATTATAGGTAAAAGTACCATTGATTGAACTTACAAAAGAACGTCCAAAACTTGTTCTCAGATTATTCCCGCTTTGAGCAAGTCTGTTGAGGTACACTCTGAAACTATCCCCCTCTATTCCCTTGTTTCCATAATCGGTGTTGATAAGATTTAAATCAACGATGGAAATATTATACTGAACAAATGGATTGGTATTAAAAATATAATTCATCGCAGACCGAAGGTTGTTTCGGTTGTACTCCGGCCTCACAACCCTGTTATATCCAAGACTGAACCTCGTCCTGGGAGCATATTCTTCCATGATGAACCTTAACCTGGTAGGGAAAAAAAACTGAGGAAAAGAAAGAGCAATTTCTCCATTGTATTCTTCAGTTCTATAGGCTTTTGTTGGATCTGTCAAAGCTGCCTGTCCCATTACCGATGCTCTTAAGGTAGCTTCAAAAAGCTCAAATCCTCTGAAAGTATTTCTTGATTTAAAATTCAGACTTCCAAAAGGACCAGGTATAAATCCTACGGAACTTACATTGACCCCCCCTTCTTCTGTCATCTGAAATTTTGGAAGGTTGTTTGTTCTAATATGAGCGACTAACTTTTGAGGAATGGTATCATTGATGGTGTCAGCTTCAATTTTCTCAAAGTTTATATTGATGAATTTATACATATCCAGTGCCGCCAGTCTCCGCTGGGTTTGTTGAATACTGGTCTGGTCATAAAAATCACCTTTGTGTAATTTTATTTTTTTATTTAAAATTTTCTTTGAGAAATTGTCCTTTTTGTAGATATAGGTAATCCCTTCATATTTAACTGTATCCAATGAGGTTTCTCTTTCCTTCATACCACTCACCTGGGTATTAAAAATAACTTCGTCTATCAGATAGCGCGGATGTCGGCTTTTATTCGGAGGATTATGCACAATGTAGCGAACATCCATGTTCATATCCCCAATAGTTGAATCTATTTCTACTAAGATATACTGGGTATTGAAATCGTAATAGCCTGTATGTTTTAATAGATTATTAATTCTATCCCTTTCAGCTGAAATATTAGCTTCCTGATATCTTTTACCTGCTTTTATTTCTGCATTCTGAAGGTTGTTTTTAACAATACTATCAATTATAGGATCCTCTATCACATATTTAATATCCCTCAGACGGTAAGGTTGATTCTCTACGATATTGTAGGTTTCAAATACATCTCTGCCGTTTGTATCAATGATTACTTCCACATTATTCAAAAAATACCCTTTTGAATTCAGATAAAATGTTGCCTGCCTTACATTATAGTTCGTTTGAGCTGTATCAAAAATGGATGGTGGTTCACCTACAACTCTCATAAGCCAGTTTCCTTCTTTCAGCTTCAGATCTACCTTGTCGATTTTCTTATCTCTCTTATCTCTTAACTTACCAATTTTTTTAATTCTTTTCTTTTTCTGCTTTCCGGTGATACTGGTATCTATTTTATCTATTTTCTCTCTGTATTCTGTAATTATCTCTTCCCGCTGGTTATTAAGTTTTGCAGTATCTAGCTTAGTTCTTCCTACATAATAGGCATAGAGGTAGGGTCTGGTCCCAAATATTTTTCTGTTCGGCACTTCTCTGAACAATGAAAGAATCTCATCCTTACCTATTTTCTTGTTACCTTTAATTGTTTGCTTATAAAGCAGGTACTGATCTTCTTCTAAATATTTTGTAACAGAACAATTGGTCAGCGCAAAAAGAAAAAATATGCTATAAAAAATTTTATAATATTTAGATATACTGCTACTTTTCACGATGTTTTCGAAAAATAAATTAAAATTTATTAAATCCCTACAAATTAAAAAATTCAGGAAACAGGAAAACTCTTTTTTAATAGAAGGAGCGAAAAGCGTGGAAGAACTTATTGACTCTGACTTTAAAACCGTTTCCTTGTTTTTAACCGAAGAATACTTCAATTGTTATAAAGCAAAAATAGAACAAAAAAACATCCCTGTTACCCTTTGTTCTAAGGAAGAGCTTGCCTCTGCAGGATCTTTTTCCACAAATAATGCCGCCATAGCCATAGCCGAAATGGTGCCAAATATATTATTAACACCGGCAGGACAGGAATATCTTCTCTTATTGGACGACATCAAAGATCCTGGCAATTTAGGTACAATTATCAGAATTGCGGATTGGTATGGCATAAAAAAAATCATCTGTTCTGAAAATACTGCGGAGTTTTATAATCCAAAGGTAATAGCCGCTACTATGGGATCATTTACAAGGGTAAAAACTTTCTATGGCAACCTTAATGAATACCTGCAAAAACACAAAACCTTTTTGTATGGGGCAAAGCTTCATGGAGATAACATCCACAAAACACCTTTTAATAAAGAAGGCATGTTGCTGATCGGTAACGAATCCAACGGCATAAACCCTGAACTGGAAAAATTTATCGACCAGAGTGTGCTTATCCCCCGTTTCGGCAAGGCGGAATCTCTAAATGCCGGTATTGCTACTGCAATTATTTGCGATAATATATTCAGGCAGTTGTCATGAAATTGTAAATTAAAAAATTTCTACGGTGCATCGGCACATCTTCTATTGAAGTTTACGCTGAATTGAGGTATTATTGCACCGCCTAATGAATATAGAAAGTATACAAGCTCCCATTATTGAGGACATTGAAAATTTTGAAAGCAAATTTCGGAATTCAATGAAAAGTAATGTGATGCTTCTGGACCGCATCATGACCTATATCGTGAAGAGAAAAGGAAAACAGATGCGCCCTATGTTCGTTTTCCTGACCGCCAGACTTTGTGGAGATATTAACGAATCCACACATCGTGGTGCAGCACTTATAGAACTACTTCACACGGCCTCACTTGTTCATGATGATGTTGTAGATGATTCCAATTATAGAAGAGGGTTCTTCAGTCTCAATGCTTTGTGGAAAAATAAAATAGCAGTACTGGTAGGTGATTTTTTACTATCGCGTGGAATGTTGCTGGCTATTGAAAATGAAGATTTTACTTTTTTAAAAATAGTTTCCAATGCAGTAAAAGAAATGAGTGAGGGGGAATTGCTGCAAATAGAGAAAGCAAGAAACCTGGACATCTCTGAAACTGTATATTTTGAGATTATCCGGCAAAAGACTGCTTCTCTAATTTCTTCTTGTTGTGGTGTGGGTGCAGCATCGGTAAAGGCCAGCCCGGAAGTTATTGAAAAAGCACAGCTTTTTGGCGAAAAAGTGGGCATTGCATTTCAGATCAAAGACGACCTTTTCGACTACAATACCGATAAAACGATAGGCAAACCTGTGGGTATTGACATAAAAGAAAGAAAGCTGACCCTTCCACTCATTCATGCATTGAACAAAGCGGGTTGGAATGAGAAAAGGAATATCATTAATATCGTTAAAAACGAAAACCACAAACCTAAAAAGGTTTCCGAGGTCATAGAATTCGTAAAAGCCAAAGGGGGAATAGAATATGCTACCAGGGCAATGGAAAATTATCAGAAAGAGGCGTTTGATATCCTCGACACTTTCCCAGACTCTACCTATAAAACATCGTTAAAGCAATTGGTAGATTATACCATAGAGCGAAAAAAATAATTTTTTCATTGTAATATAGGAAAGGGGTTATTCCGGAATTACAAAAACTCATTTATTTCAATAAACCTTGACAGGGTTTTTTATGGAAGTATAAAAACCCTGTCAAGGTTCTATTATTAACCACTGGTCCCCACTGGTCTCGAGCGTCTCGCTCAGACCCCCACTAGTTTTGAGCGTCTCGCTCAAACCTTCTTGCAAAAAACCTATCTGGTCATGGATAATATTGGTGAGGGAATGATACCACTTATCATGCGTCTCATTGTGAAAGTAAGAGATATCCAGTTTAGATTAATTGAAAGATAGCCTGTTACCTATTCATCTTGTATTATGGATTATCTGGATATAGTTAAAATGAAGTTCAAAAAACCTTGACAGGGTTTTAATACGGAAATGTAAACCGTGTCAACTTTCAATTATTAATCCACTATTTATCTTCATCAGGTGGCTTTATTGTAAAATCAAATTTAACATCTCAACATTTTTGGGAAATATTGTCCTGAACTCAAGGTGATTTTTTCCCGTTAAAAGATTAAAGCTGGATCCTTCTCCACATTCATTCTTAACCTCTTTGTTAAACATGCCTCACAATACCGAATGGAACAAAAACTATGCAACGCTTGCAGACGGTGGAAGTGTTTATACCGAAACTAACCTTGAAAATTTCATTGTAGAGCCATGGAATGCTGTATCATCATTGGCCATCATTTTACCAGCTGTATATTGGTTATACAAACTAAGAGGGAAGTACAAAGAAAACTGGTTCCTGACCTGCTGCATTCCACTTTTGTTTTTAGGTGGACTTGGAAGCACGTTATATCATGCTTTTCGTACCTCTTCATTTCTGTTGTTGCTTGATTTCTTACCAATATTGGTTTTGTCTTTTGTTGTAGGTGTGCACCTCTGGATGAAAGTTTTGAAAAAATGGACATACGTAGGCCTACTGTTTCTAATCATCATAGCATTTCGCATCGTAGTTCCGGATATGCTGTCACATCACGACGCCATAAACCTCAGGTATTTTATAAATGGATGCATGATATTCTTACCAGGGCTGATGCTGGTGATCATTAATAAGGGTAAAGGTAGTGTACAATTTAGTCTGGCTCTGGTGTTTTTCATTCTGGCACTGGTTTGTAGGAAGATAGATGCCTTCACTCCTGCCCTTCTGGGTCAGGGCACACATTGGTTATGGCACATCTTTACCGGTATTGGTACAGTATTCCTTTCTCAATATCTTTTTTTATTGGAAAAGATGACAGTTCAGACGCGGAAAGGTAAATTTTCTTTTTTGAGGAAAAAAGAAATAGAATCTGTTATTTAGATTAATACCCGAATAGCCCATCGTTTGTAACGTGGGCTGGCGAGCATTGCGATTGTATCGCTAATTTATTACAAAGTACTTACTTGTTTATTAATCCACAACACATTACAGAATGCTAATGAATCTCCCGAATAGCCCTCCGTTTGCAACGAGGGCTGGCGAGAACGGCGATTGCATCGCAAGTAATTTAAAAACTTTTTATAGTTGAAAAACATCATTATAGAATGCCATATCAACCCTCTCTGTTGGTGCTATTTTTAAAGCGTGACTGTCTACAAAAATTAAATCACACTTGAAACATACAAGGAATGGTTTGTTACATTTACTGGATCATTACGCATAAGCAGTGCGATTGATTATGCAGGGAAAAATATCTGGTTCATGTAACATTAGTATAAATTACTTGCGATACAATCGCATTTATCGAGCATCCTCGTTGCAAACGAGGACGATTGGGTTTTTAATCCACCACACAAATTGCCACAATTCGTGCTCAATGTACCATCTACCTCAACAAACTGCCTTAATGCTTTCAACCAACATAATTATTGGATCTACTCATAAATCTGTCTTTAAAAGAAAAAATATGCAAGAACCACTTACCACTATAGATATTAATTTTAATAATATTATTTCCACTGTAAAAGTTTATGGAAACGTTGATAAAATTGAAGGATACTGTTACTACTCTTTTGAATTCAATGAGAATAATAAAATTGTTATTTCAAAGTTTGATGGAATTGAATGGAAAATCGCAAATAAGATTTTGAATGACGACTTAGCTGTTTTGCTTGGGGAAATAATAGATAAAGTGAAATGAAAAATCCATTGGTTGTACGCGTATGCCAATAGCCCTCCGTTTGCAACGAGGGCTGGCGAGAACGGCGATTGTATCGCAAGAATAAATTACCACATAATTCCAGTAAATTATTATCAAAACCCTGTTAAATATTTACTTACCATAATATTTCTCAACGTCAGACATTTTATTATATTAGGACTTCATTTTTTATTGATTATAATTTTAATGTCAGGTGACAAATATTTTATAAGCGATCAGCACGCTCCTTATTTTATAACTTGTACGATCATTCATTGGATTGATTTATTTTCAAAGCCAATATATCGGGACATCGTAGTTCAATCTTTAAATTATTGTGTAAAAGAGAAAAACCTGAATCTATATGCATGGGTGTTGATGAGCAACCACATACATATAGTTGCAAGCTGCGATGCACCCGGTAGTATGAGCGCTTTTTTGCGGGACTTTAAAAAATTTACTTCCAAAAAATTTATACAGGCAATTCAAAACAGCAATGAAAGCAGATCGGAATGGCTACTAGATAAATTTGCTTTTGAAGCCAAACGAACAGGACGCGCTGAAAATTTTAAAGTCTGGAAAGATGACAACCATGCTATAGATTTAAGTAATATAGATATAATGCAAAAAATAAATTATATACATGCAAATCCTGTAAGAAATGGTTTGGTATTTTTACAGGATCATTACGCATATAGCAGTGCGATTGATTATGCAGGGAAAAGAGGGCTGGTTCAGGTGACATTAGTATAAGTTACTTGCGATACAATCGCATTTCTCGAGCATCCTCGTTGCAAACGAGGACGATTGGGGGAATGCTATAATTGAAATCATACCAAACCGGATGAGTTTGTCCGTGATCCGATTACAAATCGGATTTACATCTAGCAATAGCCCTTCGTTTGCAACGAGGGCTGGCGAGAACGGCGATTGCATCGCTAGTAATTTTAAAAACTTTTTATAGTTGAATGACTACATTATATAATGCCAGTATCGATCCACTTTGCTGGAACGATTTTCTAATGCGTGCATGCCTACAAAAATAAATCGCACTTGAATACCTACAAGATATAGTTTGGTATATTTACCGGATCATTACGCATATCGCAGTGCGATTGATTTTGCAGGGAAAAAGAGCTGGTTCAGGTAACATTAGTATATGTTGCTTGCGATACAATCGCATTTCTCAAGCATCCTCGTTGCAAACGAGGACGATAACCAGGACAAAAAATAAAAAGGTACCCCAGGCAAAAAAACCTCCTGAAATACCTTTCCTACTAAACAGTAATTGCTTTGTTCTTAATGGTTTCTATAACCAGGTTATGGTTGGTATAAATGCAAATATCCGCTGCTATATTTAAACTCTCCCTTACTATTTCTTCTGCAGTAAGATGAGGTGCGTGCTTCTTTAATGCCAACGCTGCTGATTGTGCATACATGCTTCCGGATCCGATGGAAGCGATCTGATGATCTGGCTCCAGTACATCTCCTGTACCAGAAATAATCAATAACTCGTCTTTGGACGCTGCTATGAGCATGGCTTCCAAACGTCGTAAAAAACGATCTGTCCTCCAGTCTTTGGCCAACTCTATAGCTGCTCTTTTCATGTTTTGTCCATATGCATTCAGCTTTTCTTCAAATCTTTCAAGTAAAGTAAAAGCATCTGCAGTAGAACCGGCAAATCCTGTGATAACACTGCCGTCAGACAGTTTTCTAATCTTTTTAACATTGCTCTTTGCTACCGTATTACCCATCGTAGCCTGTCCATCTGCACCAATTGCAACTTCATTGTTATGTAAAACTGCCAGGACAGTGGTCGATCTAATTTTAACCATTCGTATTTATGTCTTTTAATGTAATTGTTACAACCTTGCCGCCAACAAAAGATCCAGATCTTTGTGCTTCAGGTTAAATTTTTTTGCTAAATAAGAGTTTGTAATATTTCCTTTGTATGAATAAACTCCCTTCTTAAACCATTCCCGGGTATAAATTAATTCATCTACCCCTCCTTTTTTTGATATCTGTAGCAATATTGGAGTAAAAATGTTGCTCAAAGCAGTTGAAGCTGTCTTCGCAACACGTGATGCAATGTTTGGTACACAATAATGTATCACATCATATTTCCGGAATATCGGATTTTTATGATCCGTCATCCTGGAGGTTTCAAAACAGCCACCCTGATCAATGCTTACATCTATTATAATGGAATTGGGCTGCATTTCTGCTACCATTTCTTCTGTCACCACACACGGACTTCCTTCTTCACTTCTCAGTGAACCAATCACAACATCTGCATCCTGAAGCTCATGTCGCAATGTAAGGGTATCAATGATGGAAGTATAAATCTGAACACCAAGGTCATGTTTTAACCTCCTTAATTTGTATACCTGATTGTCAAAAACTTTTACCTGTGCACCCAGTCCCAAAGCCGTTCTTGCGGCAAATTCAGCAACTGTTCCTGCACCCAGAATAACCACCCTGGTTGGTGGTACACCTGTTACCCCTCCTAATATCACCCCTTTGCCATTCACACTGGATAAATACTCTGCAGCTATCAGCATTACTGTACTACCTGCAATCTCACTCATGGCCCGGACAACCGGCATGGTCCTCCCTTTGTCTTCTATGTATTCGAATGCCAGGGCGGTAGCTTTTATTTTATTGATGCCCTGAAAATATTCGGGTGTCATCCTAGCCATCTGAAGAGCAGAGATAATGGTCTTACCCGTTTTCATATAAGCTATTTCTTCAGAAGAAGGTGGTTCTACTTTCAAAATTATATCCGCGGAGAATACCTCTTTTGAAGAGTATGAAATCTGGCCTCCAGCTTCACTATACTCGCGGTCAGAAAATTTTGCGTTTTGCCCGGCATTTGTTTCAATGATCACATCATGGCCATTGTTTACAAGCAATCCTACCGCCTCAGGAGTGAGGCACACCCTGTTTTCGTAAGGCATAGATTCTTTTGGAATGCCAATTAAAAGTTTGGTAGAACCTTTTGAAGGCATTAAAAGAGACTCCTGGGGATACAATACTTGCTCTTTTGCCAGTTCTCCCAGGCCCATTTTCAGTTTATTTCTCACTTTTATTATGTTTAAAAAAAAGAAATCTCAATTGCAGATCTTTTCTAAAGTAATTTCCCTCGAAGCATCATCTTTAAGAACCAGGGTTATCCGGATTCTTGGAACCGGAAGCAGAGACTGAATCTTAGAAGGCCATTCAACGAAACACATATTCCCGGAATAAAAATATTCTTCATATCCTATATCGAAAGCCTCAATTTCAGAATTAATTCTGTAGAAATCAAAATGATATAGCGTTTTTCCATCTTTGGTAAGATATTCATTGATTAAGGAAAATGTAGGACTGCTTACATTAGCTTTTACCCCGGCTATTTTACATATCGCTTTTATCAGGGTTGTTTTACCTGCCCCCATTTCTCCTTCAAAGGTAACCATGTTATTATCCTTAACAAAATCAAGCACCTTTTGTGCAACAGATGTTATTTCACCAATTGAATAAATCTCTTTCAAAAGTTGGGGATTCCCAGCCATCTTATCCTTTTTTCATTAATAACTAAGTCCTTATATTTTCAACATATGAAATTAGCAACTTAAACCATCATTGAAAATTATTTCGAGGATAATGTTATCAACGGGACTATCATTTCCTCCAAAGAAATTCCACCATGTTGAAAAGTGTCTTTATACAAATTCACATAATGATTAAAGTTATTTGGATATGCAAAGAAGTAATCCTCAGTTGTAAATACATAAGATGTACTTACGTTCTTCTTGGGCAGAAAAAATCTTTCCGGCTTCCTGGTTACAAAAACCTGTGAATCCTCTTCAAAGCCTAAATTCTTACCTTGCTTATACCTTAGATTTGTATTTGTATTCCTGTCTCCAATTATTTTAAATGGCTTTTTTACCCTGATGGTACCATGATCTGTAGTGATCACAAGCTTTGCTCCTTTCTCAGAGATTTTTCTTAACAATTCTATTAACGGCGAGTGCTGAAACCAGGAATGTGTTATGGACCGATAGGCTGATTCATCCGGTGCCAGCTCTCTGACCATGGCCATGTCCGTCCGGGCATGAGAAAGCATGTCAACAAAATTATATACAATTACATTTAATTTATTCGCTAACAGATTGCTGAAGTTATCTACCAGCGCCTTGCCATTTCCAATATTAAGGATTTTATTGTACGAACTTTTGATATTGAGCTTATTCCTTTGCAACTGTAATTTAAGATGCTCATCTTCAAAATTATTCTTTCCTTCTTCATCTTCATCACTGACCCAAAGGTTGGGATGTTTCTTGTCAATTTCTGATGGCAGAAGTCCGCTGAATATGGCATTTCGGGCATAGGCTGTAGTAGTAGGCAGAATAGAATAATAGGTAGTTTCTTCCTCTACATTAAAATAAGGTGTAATAAGCGGTTCCAGAACCTTCCACTGATCGAACCTGAGGTTGTCAATAAGAATGAAAAAGACACTTTTTTCTTCTGATAGCAGTGGAAATACTTTCTTTTTCATCACCTGATGGGAAAGTAGTGGCTTCGGAGAATCCGGATCGTTTAACCAGTCCTCGTATTCTTCTTTTACAAATTTTGCAAAATTTTTGTTAGCCTCATTTTTCTGCATATCAAGCATGTCTCCCATGCTTTTATTGTTGGTACTGTCAAGTTCCAGTTCCCAGTAAATTAACTTTTTATAAATATCTGCCCATTCTTCATGATCTATCCTCTCATTATAACTCATGCTTATGTTCCTGAAATCCTGCTGGTAGCCCATGGTGGTCCTTTCACTGATCAGCCTTTTGTTGTCCAGAATTTTCTTTACAGAAAGTAAAATCTGGTTAGGGTTCAAGGGTTTAATTAGATAATCTGCTATTTTTGATCCTATAGCCTCTTCCATGATATGTTCTTCCTCACTTTTCGTGATCATAACCACAGGTAAATTGGGCTTGGATGCCTT
>Ga0181466_1000341_pt2 | contig 11773 bp, 14 predicted proteins | sample InSIn4gowninarea_FD_119078 | JGI IMG/M metagenome (GOLD analysis project Ga0181466, IMG submission 119078) | Clean room microbial communities from NASA Spacecraft Assembly Facility at Jet Propulsion Laboratory, Pasadena, California, USA -... ... | reverse complement strand
CGTTGAAAGCGTTAACTATGCTACGGGAGCCTATAGAAGTGGCTAAAAACCGCAATATCCAGTTGAAGAAAGTATTCAACGGATAAAAGAAGCCAACGGATCCCTAAAGGGGATAGGCAAGCGTAAGAAATCATTATTACATAACTTTAAATATTCTCCTTTCGGGGATAGAGGCTATGGCAAAAATTAAAATTACACAGGTAAAAAGCGGTATTGACAGACCAGAGCGTCAAAAGAAAACGTTGAAAGCATTAGGTCTTACCAAACTGCATGCAACTAAAGAAGTAGAAGCTACACCGCAGGTACTGGGTATGGTAGAAAAAGTAAGCCACCTGGTAACTGTTGAACAATTAGGGTAATCTTAATATTTATGTTGGATGAAATTCTTTTATTTCGTTCTCCATTTAAAAAACGTATCAAAAAGCGAGGGGCGATTCCCCGTTAAGTTAAAATCAATTTAAACAATGAAACTGCACAATTTAAAACCAGCAGAAGGTTCTACACACAAAGAAAAACGTTTAGGTCGCGGTGAAGCCAGTGGTAAAGGTGGTACATCCACAAAAGGTAATAAAGGTGGACAGAGCCGGGCGGGTTATCAACGCAAAAACGCTCACGAAGGTGGTCAGATGCCGATTCAACGTCGCCTGCCGAAACGTGGATTTAAAAATAACAACCGTATAGAATACAAAGTGTTCAACTTAGGTCAGATTGAAGCTCTGAATGAAAAATATGGCTTTAACGAATTCAGCCTTGATAACCTGTATATCAACGGGCTAATTGGTAAAACGGACAAGGTAAAAGTATTAGGAGACGGTGAATTAAAAACTGCACTTCCCTTTAAAGTAAACGCTGTAAGTGCTAAAGCAAAAGAAGCTATAGAAGCAGCCGGGGGCAGTGTTGAAATTCTAAAATAATTTCCGATATTTGTCCAACGCATCCACTTAAGCGATGCGTTTTTTGCTTAAAGATATTTCACATTACAATCCACGATTAGTGAAAAAGTTTGTACAGACATTAAAGAACATCTGGGGTATTGAGGAGCTACGTACAAAAATTGTTGTAACGCTTGCCTTAATTTTTACCTACCGTTTAGGAAACGCGATCGTTCTTCCCGGCTTAGACCCCAACAAAATCCAGGCTGCAGCCAGTCAAACACAAGGCAATGGCTTACTTGGTTTGTTCGATTCGTTTGCAGGTGGTGGTTTTTCGCATGCTTCTATTTTGGCATTAGGTGTAATGCCTTACATCTCAGCTTCTATTTTTATGCAGTTGGCAACTATTTTAGTTCCGCAATTGCAAAAGATCCAGAAAGAGGGGGAGAGCGGCAGAAAGAAAATCAACCAGTGGACGCGTTATCTTACTGTAATTGTTACCCTGTTCCAATCAGCGGCCTACGTTCAGTATTTGAAAACGCCAGGCTATGCCGAAGCGTTAATTCCAACCTATGCACCCTTCTTCTTTGCATCTACTTTAATCATTTTAACCGCAGGTACTTTATTTGTAATGTGGTTAGGCGAAAAAATTCAGGATAAAGGTTTTAGGTAATGGTACTTCCATCATTATCATGATAGGTATTTTAGGCCGTTTGCCACAAGCCCTGGTGCAGGAGTTTGATGCACGCCAGAACAAAGGTGGTGGAGGTTTATTAATTTTCTTAATTGAAATTGGTATTCTCATTGCCATCATCATGGGCTTGATAGTACTGGTACAAGGTGTAAGAAAAGTAACCGTAAACTATGCAAAGCAAATTGTAGGCAATCGCCAGTATGGTGGAGCACGCCAGTTTTTACCTTTAAAGGTGAATAGTGCCGGTGTAATGCCCATTATCTTTGCACAGGCAATCATGTTTTTGCCAACATTGGTTTCTTTTACCAACCTGAATTCTGCACAAGGCATTGTAAAAATATTCAGTGATCATACCAATCCGTGGTATATGGTTGTATATTCGGTAATGGTGATTGCCTTCACATTCTTATACACTGCACTTATTTTCAATCCAAAGCAAATGAGCGAGGATCTAAAACGTAATAACGGCTTTATACCAGGTGTTAAACCAGGCCAGCCCACAGCCGATTACATTGGTGCAATAATGGATAAGATTACTTTGCCAGGCGCTATCCTCTTAGCATTCGTTGGTATATTACCAGGCTTCGCACAGTTACTTACTGTGCAGGCAGAATTCAGCACTTTCTTTGGTGGTACTTCGTTGCTGATTATGGTTGGTGTAATTTTGGATACCTTACAGCAGATAGAAACCCACTTGCTGATGCGTCAGTATGACGGCTTGATGAAAGGTGGACGCCTGCAGGGCAGACAAACAGCACCGGTAAGTGGTTATTAAGTAAGCGCCGATAGTAGTAAAAGATAAAATAAATAGTCTATATACTGAAACCTGTTAGAGAACTTCTGACAGGTTTTTTTATAAACAGCATGTAATCAGAAGCAGAAAGATAAAATTAAAGTCGTCATTTTGCATCGCTTTAAGTTAAGAACATTACTCCAATGGCTTTGCGGCGGCATCCTCGTGCAAAATTGTAAACTGAGTTTAATGCATCCTAAATCAGATTATATGTTTAATCATAACAAAAATGAGCAGACCTAAGAATATGATTATTTACAAAACAGACGCAGAAATAGGCTTAATGCAGCAAAGCGCACAACTGGTAAGTAAAACCTTAACCGAAGTGGCAAAAGTGCTGAAGCCGGGTATAACAACGATGGAGTTGGATAAGCTGTGCGATGACTTTGTGCACGACCATCATGCTATTCCCTCTTTTAAAAATTATAAGAGCAGTTATCCTTTTAGTATTTGTGCATCGGTGAATGATGTGGTGGTGCATGGCTTTCCTAATAACGAGCCGTTAAAGGAAGGTGATATTGTTTCCATTGATTTAGGAGTAATATTAAATGGCTGGCACGGCGATCATGCCTACACATTTGTGTTAGGGGAAGTGAATGAAGAAGTGCTCAAATTGGTACGTGTTACTAAAGAGTCGCTATATAAAGGTATTGAAAAGGCAGTAGCTGGTAATCGCATTGGTGATATTTCGTATGCCATTCAGGAGCACACCGAAAAGAAAAACGGTTATGGCGTAGTGCGCGAATTAGTTGGTCATGGTTTAGGCAAAAGCATGCACGAAGATCCGCAGGTTCCTAATTATGGTAAGCGTGGGGATGGCAAAACAATGAAAGAAAACATGACACTTGCTATAGAGCCGATGATTAACCTGGGTACGCGCGAAGTTTATACCGACAGAGATGGCTGGACAGTACGCACTGCGGATGGTAAACCTTCTGTACATTTTGAACATGATGTATGCATAAAACGCAATAAAGCCCTCATTCTATCCGACTATAGCATTATAGAGGCAGCAGAAAAAGCCAATCCAAATCTGAATACAAGTTATTACTAAAGCGTGGTTTATCTGCCACCAAGTTGCAAAGACACAAAATAGATTACTTTATTCTTTGTGTCTTTGCGACTTGGTGGCAACTTTATTAAATGGAGAATAAAGAAAAAACATTAATTGTTATTGGTGGCGGAGCTGCAGGCTTTTTTTGCGCAGTAAACACAGCTAAAGACAATCCTGCGCTCCATGTGATTATTGTAGAAAAAAGCGGCAAATTACTTAGCAAAGTAAAAGTAAGCGGCGGTGGCAGGTGCAACGTTACCCATCATTGTTTTGACATAGATGAATTAGTAAAAAAATACCCGCGCGGTCAGCATTTTCTTAAAAAAGCTTTTCATCATTTTAATACAGCACATACGGTACAATGGTTTAAAGAACGTGGTGTTGCTTTAAAAACAGAGGCAGATGGACGCATGTTTCCCCAAAGCAATACTTCGCAAACCATTATAGATTGTTTGCTAAAAGAAGCAAATGAATATGGTGTACAAATAATGATGAATGCGGATATAAAAAGTATAAATAAAGAAGCTGATGTATTCCATTTACAGCTCGCCGATGGCAGGCAATTACAGGCAGATTATGTGTGCATTGCTTGTGGTGGCTTTTCCAAGCCGGAGCATTTTGGTTGGCTGCAAAACTTAGGGCATAACATTGAGCCGCCTGTTCCGTCTCTTTTTACATTCAATATGCCCGGCAACACCATTACTGCACTCATGGGGATAAGTGTGGAAAATGCGATTGTAAAAATTACCGGCACTAAACTATCGCAACATGGTCCAATATTAATTACGCACTGGGGCTTGAGTGGACCTGCTGTTCTCAAATTATCGGCGTATGCAGCAAGAGAACTGGCGCAAATGCAATATCATTTTGCTATACTCATCAATTGGTTGCCGCAATACAACGAGCAGACATTAAAAGAAAAGTGGCAAACCTTTAAAAACCAATTAGCAGCGCAGGCAACCGGCAATAAAAATCCATTCGGATTGCCTGCACGTCTGTGGCAATATTTTTTGCAACTGGCAGATATTAATGCCGAAACACGGTGGTCGGCGATAACAGCCAAACAACAAAATAAATTGATTCAAATACTTACGGCACAGCCCTTTGAAGTAAAAGGTAAAACTACTTTTAAAGAGGAGTTTGTTACCTGCGGCGGCATTAAGTTATCTGAAATCAATGCTTCTACCATGCAAAGCCGCATTGTGCCAAATTTATTTTTTGCAGGTGAGATAATGGATGTAGATGGCATCACCGGCGGCTTCAATTTTCAACATGCGTGGACAAGTGGCTGGATAGCTGCAAAAGCAATTGCGGCTGTTTGAACCACAGAGACACGAAGTACAGGAAGTTTCACAAAGGCGTTTTGTTCTTTTCTTCTTTGTGTTACTCTGTGTACTTCGTGTCTCTGTGGTTCAAATGGTTTTTGCAGAAAGAAAAATTTACCCATCCGTTTATCACAAATACATTTGCCAATAAATAACGAATTATGCTTGAGCCATGGCGTACCGGTAAAGTGATAAAAATTGAAAACGCTACATTCAATACACGTCGCTTTTGGATAGAAATTCAGGAGCTGGATGTGTTCCATTTCAAACCCGGACAGTTTGTAACACTTGACTTGCCTATCAGTGAAAAACGCAATAAACGCTGGCGCAGCTACTCAATTGCTTCCCGCCCCGATGGCACCAATGTGATTGAACTCGTGATTGTTTTATTGGAAGGTGGTTTGGGAAGTAATTACTTGTTTAATGAAGTAATTGTTGGCAGTGAATTACAACTACGTGGACCACAAGGCGTTTTTGTGTTGCCGGAAGTATTAGATAAAGATTTATTTTTAATATGCACCGGTACGGGCGTAGCTCCTTTTCGCTCTATGGCGCATTACATTCATCAGCACAATATTCCACACCAAAAAATCTATCTCATTTTTGGTACCCGTTACTTAAAGGATTGCCTGTACAAAGAAGAATTTGAGCAATTAGTAACCGAACTGGATAACTTCTATTATCTGCCTACTTTCTCGCGCGAAGACAAAACTTTGCAGCATATACACCATGGTTATGTGCATCATGTATACGAAAAAATAGTGGTGAGGGAAAACAAACCGCCCGCATGGTTTTACCTATGCGGCTGGAAGAATATGATTGATGAAGCAAAAGAAAAAATCATAGCCTTAGGCTATGATAAACATGATGTACGATTGGAGTTGTATGGATAAGTTTCTGATTTCCATTATGGCGGAGAACAGGAGATAATGGAGTTTTTCGCAAAGTGTGGATTTAAAATAGAAGGTTCCAAACCTTTGAAAGATTCGGAACCATACATAATTTAAACTCTGCGGAAACCCAATTATCTCCTGTTCTCGGCGGTGAGAAATTATACTCCTATCAACTGGAATACTTTCGCCTTAATATCTGCAATATTTATTCTTTCCTGCTGCATGGTATCGCGATAGCGAATGGTTACGGTGTTATCTTCTTTTGTTTGATGATCTATTGTAATGCAGAACGGCGTACCAATTGCATCCTGCCGGCGATAGCGCTTGCCAATAGTATCTTTCTCCTCGTAAAAACACTTAAAAAACGGCTTGCATGTATTCATAATGTCGCGGGCAACATCGGGCAAACCATCTTTCTTAGTAAGCGGCAAAATAGCCAGCTTGATAGGCGCCAGCACCGGCGGAATGTGCAATACCACGCGGCTGTCGCTGCTGCCATCTTCTTTAGTAAGTGTTTCTTCTTCGTAACTGTTGCTTAATATCAGCAAAAACATCCTATCCAAACCAATAGACGTTTCTATCACATATGGCACATAATGCTGGTTGAGTTCTGTATCAAAATACGTCATCTTTTTGCCGCTGTATTGTTGGTGCTGGCTCAAGTCGTAATCACTGCGGGAGTGAATGCCTTCCACCTCTCTAAAACCCATTGGGAAATTGTATTCAATGTCGCAGGCTTCCTTGGCATAATGCGCCAGCTTGGTGTGATCGTGATAGCGGTACTCGCTTGCCGGAATGCCCAGGCTTAAATGCCATTGCAGGCGTGCCTCTTTCCAGTATTGATACCAGTCACCTTCGCTGCCAGGACGTACAAAATATTGCATTTCCATTTGCTCAAACTCGCGCATACGAAAGATAAACTGGCGTGCTACAATTTCGTTGCGAAACGCCTTACCAATTTGCGCAATGCCAAACGGAATCTTCATGCGTGCGCTTTTTTGCACATTTAGGAAGTTTACGAAGATACCTTGCGCTGTTTCGGGGCGCAGGTAAATAGTATCCGCCTCTTCGGTTACTGAGCCAAGCTGTGTAGAAAACATGAGGTTAAACTGGCGGATATCTGTCCAGTTGGCGGTGCCGCTAATCGGGTCAACAATGTTATTATCTTCAATCAGTTGCTTCAAGCCGGCATAATCATCTTTCGCCAGCAACTGGTCCATGTTTTTCAGCAGTGCATATTCTTCCTCTTTGCGGCCTTCCATTGCCAGCTTATCGGCATGCGCTTCTATCAGGTGGTCTACACGGTAGCGTTTTTTACTGTCTTTATTATCAATCATCGGGTCGCTGAAGTTGTCCACGTGCCCGCTCGCCTTCCAGGTGGTAGGATGCATAAAAATTGCTGCATCAATGCCCACAATATTTTCGTGCAGTTGCGTCATGCTCTTCCACCAGTAGTCCTTGATATTCTTCTTCAGCTCGCTACCCCAGGGACCATAGTCGTACACGGCACTCAAGCCATCGTATATTTCGCTGCTGGGAAAAATAAAACCATATTCTTTAGCATGGGCAATGATTGCCTGCAGTTTGTTGTCTTGTTGTACGCTGCTCATAGGGCGGCAAAAATAATAAGAAGATTGTTGTGTGTGGAAAATAAAGATGGGTACTGCCTGGCGCATTTAACAAAGCGGATAAGAATTTGGGGCTGTGGGCTTTTTGTGTACTATTGAGCTGCAGTTCGGGCTATCGCTGCAAGTCCGGCTCAAAGGCCAATGCACAAAATCTTCACCGGGCTTTCCGCTCTATCCCGCAGCCTTTGAGCAGGAGAATATGGATAGTATCAATAAACGCATTCCAATATTAAAATAAACCGAGGTCTTTACATTTCTGAATCAGATCATCATAGGATTTTAATTTCATATTTTCTTCTGGAGATAATGAGCTTTCTGAAGCTTTTTTTGTTCTCAAATAACTCTTTATCGCGCTATTTGTCCCGAGAATAAATCTTTCAGAATTTTTAAACTGTTCGTAGTTTGATGTTAGTTTTTCTGTGAAGCTCATAGTGCCACTTACATTATGCCTTATAAGTAAGTGTCTGGTATTAGCATCAGCGTATGGCATCAAGAAGAGCATATGTTTATTATCTAAAGGTAGCTTCAAAATGTTTGTTGGGTCTGCAGGTGCTATAAAACCAGCTTTAATGTTAGAACAAATTACAGGATTATCACTCGTAATAAATCCACAGTTATCATCGACTAATCTTGAGATGTAAATTCCATCTCTAATGGTTCTAAGTCTAATGAGTTTAAGAGCTACTTCTAACTGAGCTATAATTTGAGTAGGTCTATTTTCAATAATATTTTCTTTTTGAAGTTGCTCAAGCGTTTTGCCAGCAATAGATATTTTCTGATCTTCAAACATGAAAAAATCTTTACCTGTTTGCTGACATATATTATAAGCGCTTTGCAGCATTCTATTGAATAAATTATTGTGTAAATTAATCCACTTTGTTGTGCGATAAAACATCGTAACTACAGTAGATATAATCAATTCTCTTTCTGCATTGGTTACAGTTTTTTTATTAGGATCGGTGAGCATTTCATGAATCTGGTTGTAATGAGTTTCATAATTGTCAGAATAGAATTTTTCAATTAACATTCTATGTTCCTTAGTATCACCAGGAAGCGTGTATAAATCCTTTTGTAAACAAACATTTGCAATATTTAGCTCTATGATCTTATCTTCCTTACAATTATTATTTGGTAATGCATTAATGTAATATTCATCACCTTTTTTTACTGAAAAGCGTTTCATATATGTACGAGGAACATAGTGCTGCCGCTTTACTTCATCTTTTGGCATTAGAAAGTATATATAATGGGGTAAATTTCAAAATTAGGTTTAAATACCTTTAAACAAAAACGCTGACCAGGTTTCAAACCCTGCCAGCGTTTAAATACAGTTATCAGAACTTTTACTTCACCTTCATCTCTTCCAGCAATTCCTCCAGATTATTTAATCCCATAGTAAAGCCACCTTCAAAGCCCATTACAATTAGTTGTTGCATGTCTGCTTCGTTGGCAAACGTAATTTCAACCACTACTTTTGTTCCGTTATCACTTGCATGAAATTCATTTTTCCAATTGGATTTTTGAAAGGCATCATTAGGATTGCCGTTTTCATCACAAAAGAAATCATCCGCTTCAAAGCTTTTGTTTGGCTCAATGCTTTTGAAATCAACTTTTGACCAATGTTTGCTGCCATCCGGCCCTACCATCGCATATAGCCATTGACCGCCTTCTCTAAAATCCATAATTTTTGTTTCGGCTCGCCAAGGTTTTGGCGCCCACCACTGGTCTAAGAGGTCACTTTCTGTCCAGGCGTGCCACACTTGTTCGGGCGTAGCATCAAAATAGCGGATAACCGTAATTTTCTTGTTGTTCAAATCCTTAGTGATTTGCAGGTTGTTGTTATTTGCCATTGGTTTTTGATTTTATATTGTTTAAAACTTTATCGAGGTTGTTGTAGCGGCTTTCCCATTGCTTGCGGAATTGTTCCAGCCAGATATCCACTTCTTTCATTTTTTTGAGGATTGAAGTAATAATAGATTTCCCTGCCATTTTGTTCTTGTTTAAGTAACTGACACTCAGCAAGAATTTTAATATGCTTGGAAACCGCCTGGCGGCTGCTATTAAAGTGTTCGGCAATGGCATTGGGTGTCATTGCCTGCAAAGCAATCAAACTCAAAATAGCTCGTCTCGTTGGGTCGGCAATTGCCTGAAATACATCTCTTCGCATAATTTCCTCATTTTAATTCGCAACTACTCGGTTGCAAATATACGTGCAACTATTTGGTTGCGCAAAATTTATTTTTATGAAGGATGTGCGTTCAGGCATGCGCAGGTATTGGAGTAACTGTGAAGTGTAGTGAAGCTGACATGCCAGGAGCCAATAATAGTAGCACTAAGGTGAATACCAAAACAAAAAGGCGCACCTGCAGGTGCGCCTTTTTACTTCTTGCAAGTAGAGAGTTTAAAAGAATTTATTTGCTGCAACCACCTGGCGCTGCAAAAATACTTTGCGGATTATTTCCTGCTCAGGTGCATCAATCTGTAATACGGTACCAATGGTTTTCAGTAGTTCCTCTTCCCCAAATACAAGCGTATTGTCGCTCAGGCTCAGCTCCAGACAATAGGAAAATAACGCCAGCTCATTCGTAGGATTTATCTGGCTGATAAGGTCTTGTATGTATTGCCGTTCATCTGCAACCGTGTCTTTATAGGATCGGTATTGCACCAGTTCATCTTTAAAATTGATGTCTTTTTGCAAGCCCAGCGCTACAAATTTTTCTGATACCTTGTCTATTTCTGCTTCAGTAAAATTGCCATCTCTAAAACAGCAGTGTAAAAAGAGGTGGCAAACTGCTTTATCCGCTGTGTCTATGTACGTGTTATACATGTTGTTTGTATTTTGATTGTGATAATAAACAAGGATAATGCCGGGCGGTTTGATTATTTAAAGTTTAGAAATTTGTTGTTCCAGGTTTAATGTTTAATGTTTAAAGTTCCTCTACCGAGACTACGCATTGTTACAAATAAGGTACAAGAAAATGGCAACATTTGCCGTTAGCTTCAGGTATAACTTCAAACCTTAAACTTTAGGCATTAAACCTTAAACATTGAATAAATGTGAAACTAACTTTCCTCATGCATCAGCAGCAATGGAATATGACTGTGAAAAGCCAGTGCTTTGGTATAGCTATGGTGAAATAAATTTTCAAAAAAGCGGTGCTTTTTGGGTATAGCCACAATCAGGTCAATATTGTGTTGCGCTGCAAATGTGCTGACTGCTGCTTTAAAATCGTTATGTTGTATAGTGTGATATTCGGCTGCAACATCGCGAAGTAAATTTTTCAAAATGGCAGCCTCTTTCAGGTGTTCACCTGTTTCTGCATCAGCATCTACATGCAGTACATAGAGGTGTGCGCCGGTGGCAGCAAGTATGTTTTTGAGTAATGTTACGGGTACACTTTCCGTTATATTCTTGTAATCACAGGTAAATAAAATTTGTTGTATGGGCTGGTAAGTTGCATCGTGCGGAACAATGATAACTGGTGTTGTAACATGCCTGGCAACATCCAGACTATTACTGCCTATCAATGTTTCTACTAATCCATCTGCTTCGGAAATGCCCATTACAATAAACATAATGCTTTGCGATTTGCAAATTGCTGCAACGCCTTCGGGCAGCGTATTAAATTCGGTAATGGTCTCTACGGCAATATCACTGTTGTAAGTTTCGCATATTTCTTTCTTTAATCTTTCCAAATGCACTTTGTTGCTTTCGGTCAGGCTTTCTACATCGTATAAGCCTAAAGTATTGAAGTTGCCGTCTGTGGTGATGCTCATGGAATCTGCCGGCAATGGTGGCTGAAAGGCATTGTATAGAATAATTTTATCGGCTTGTAGTTGTTTTGCAAAACCCAATGCATAATAGACAGCATTTTTAGCAATATCAGAATAATCAACCGGAATAAGGATACTTTTCATTGACGAGGTTTTTGGTGCAGTAAGTAAGTTATAAAAAAGCAAGCCACTTTACCATTTTACTCAATATTCTCTATCACCCCTGCAATACCTTGACCGCCACCAACGCAAGCTGTTACTAAACCATACTTTTTATGTAAGCGCTTCATATCATTCAATATTTGTATCGTTAGTTTAGCGCCTGTACAACCCAATGGATGTCCTAATGCAATGGCACCACCATTGATGTTTACTATTTCAGGATTAAAATCCAACTCATTAATAACTGCAATAGACTGCGAAGCAAACGCTTCATTCAATTCAATTAACTCTATATCATTCAGGCTCATGCCGGCTTGCCGCAATACTTTAGGTACTGCCGCTACAGGACCAATGCCCATAATGCGCGGATGCACACCGGCACTGGCACAATTCACTAAACGGCCAATGGGTTTAATGCCTAATTCATTCACCATCCGTTCGCTCATTACCATTACAAAAGCAGCACCATCGCTGGTTTGCGAAGCATTGCCGGCAGTTACCGTACCATTTAATGCAAAAGCAGGCTTTAACTTAGAAAGTACTTCTGGTGTAGTATCAGCACGTACGCCTTCATCGGT
>Ga0181466_1000756_pt1 | contig 11778 bp, 18 predicted proteins | sample InSIn4gowninarea_FD_119078 | JGI IMG/M metagenome (GOLD analysis project Ga0181466, IMG submission 119078) | Clean room microbial communities from NASA Spacecraft Assembly Facility at Jet Propulsion Laboratory, Pasadena, California, USA -... ... | reverse complement strand
ACGCACTTCTGGTAAATGATAAAATGTTGTATCCAATGGACTGTTTCCTTTATACACAAATATTTTCTTTTCCAAAGCAAGCGCCATTCCGAATTCGGTATGACTTCCTTTTCCGCCATTTAATAAAAGCAGAAAAACATCTGCGTCTCGTACAGCTTGTTTTTCTGCTTGTCCAATACTTTGTAATTCTAACCTATTTGTTGCTTTTTCATTTTTTGTCCAATCATATGTATGAATCCATTCCGCTTGTTTCAGTTTACCTGCTGCAAGGCGGACAATATGTTTATTTGTAAAAGTTGAAGCGATATAAAATTTCATACTACCTCTCATCTTCATATACAACATAGATAGAAAAATCTTAGAGAAAAAGGACATTTACGACTCTTTTTTTGCTTTTTTATCAATTTTATCATTTAACATATCTAATTCGGCTGTAATTTCTGATTTTTCTAACTTTCGTTCTTGTGAAAATGTTAGGTGGCAGTATAGAAGAACAAATTGCGGCATTGCTTCATGATGTATCTCATACAGCATTTTCACACATTGTTGACCATGTATTAGAAGAGCAAGATGAGGATTATCATGAACAAATTTTTATGGATGTTATTGAAGCTTCAGATATTCCATCTATTTTGCAGAAATATGGCTATAATTATAGAATGATTGAGAAATGGGAACAATGGATGTTGTTAGAGCAACCTTTTCCGAATTTATGTGCAGATCGTATAGACTATACGTTACGGGATTTATATACATATGGAATGATTTCAAAGCAAGAAGTGTCTTCTTTTTTAGAAGATGTAACGGTTCATAATGGACAAATTTGTTTACAATCTGTACATGCAGTAGAATGGTTTACAGAAGCTTATTACAAAGAAACGATTGATTTCTTTTTGCATCCGTTGAATTCGTATGGTTACTATAGACTAACAGAAATATTAAAATACGCGTTACAAAGAAATATTTTACATCTATCTGACTTTTCAACTGATGATGAAACGGTGTTACATATATTACGAAATTGTGGGGATTGTCAAATTGATAAAATGCTTCACTCTCTACATTCGAAAGTAGTATTAGAAGAGAGTGAGACAGAATACGACATTTGTTATAAGGGTGGAAAAGAACGATTAATTGACCCGCTCATTTATATAAATGGTATGATGCAAAGGGCGTCTAGCGTATCCCTATTTGCTAAACAGTGTAATGAGAAAGCGAAAAAGCAATTGCAACAAAACATATATTTAAAAATAAAGCGTGTATAAAAGGAGCTATAAAACATGAATTTAGAACAAGGATGGAAAACAAATTTCTTAACAGTTGTACAGCAAAGTGAATATAAGAAAGGTGCAACTTTAGCGCAATTACTATTTGAAGACGGGGAAGAAGTAGAAGAACTTGTCGATGATTATGGATATGAAGAGATTATTAATCGTGAACATGATGAAGAATTAGAAGAAATTTTAGGTGAAGAGTTATTTTATGAACTTGAGCGTAACGTCTTCTTATCATCGCAATCAAAAGAGAAGTGCATCTCTTTTATAAATGGCCTAGGATTTCAATTATTAGACTACATTGTGCTACTTGAATCAGAATTTCGTGTAGATAGTGCGATATTTTCATCTGATACCATAAAAAAAATGGAAAAACGTTTTCCAAAGTTTCCTTATGTAGAAGGTAGCCAAACAATTTTTGAGATGACATTAGAAGAAACGATTGAATTAATAGAAAATGTGACAGGTCTTCAGATTAAAGAAAATATGAATGTATAAAAAAGAACGTGCTGGGCACGTTCTTTTTTATACATTCACTGTATGCTCTGCGCTTTTATATTGCTTTTCAATGATTGTATTTAAAGTCTTAATGATTTTTGTAATTGTTACTGTATCCATTGTTTTTCTTCTTTAAGAAGTTCGATTTTATCCCGTTATTCTTGGATAATAAGACCTCCACCTTAAGATTCAAAGAAAATGAAAAAGATAGGTAGGAGATAAATGTCTGTAAAAAATGATGTGTGAAACGAAACAGTGATGAAGCAAGTTTTCGCTGTATTAGTATAACATGAGTGCAAAAAGAAAGCGCTAACAATTTATTTTGAAGAGGAATCTTTATATGTATTTTATGAGATTAAAATAAATGAAAAATAATTGTAATAAAGTAAAAAAAATAGAGGACTCTTTCGTTGTTTCATCATATACATAGATAAGTAGAGCAAATGAAAGAGGTGAAGATGTTGAACTTTGATATTACAGGACAAAAAGCATATGTAAAAGATGGACCGCATCGAAATCAAATAGGAACCATCAAACGAAATAGCACGGAGAACGGTGCAAAATATGTGATTGTAATTGACGGCATGGATATTGATATTGAGTTAAAAGATATTGTTTTAATTGATGTAGATGTTCGGCAATTTCATGATTGGTGTGAAGAACAAGGTTATTTATAAAAAATGGATATATACGGATGTTAATTGAAAAACTAACATAAAAACCCTTTTCTTTTTCGGTGGGCGAGAGCAACTGGCCATGCATAGAGGCGGTCAGTGTGCAAAGTTTAAAACAAATCCTTTTTCTACCACGATAGACAGAAAGTAGCTGCCATGTTTTGTTCTGCATGGCAGCTACTTAGATATTAAAAAGTCAACTTGGATTTATCTACTTTGCATTGAAGATTATAAAAAGTCTTTTTAATAAGTTGGTGCAGTGAGGATTGAACAATTAATTTTCATTTTAACTAACATCTAAAAGTTAGAAGGTTTGTGTCATTATAAGAAAAGCACCCTCAATCCAGGGTGTTTTCTTTCTTATAATGCAATTTCTTCAGTTTTATGATCAGCTTCATTGTACGTATTTACATCTAACTCTCCAAGCCATTTGCTAGAAATAAGACCAGCTGTCATAGAGCCGCTTACATTTAAAGCTGTGCGTCCCATATCAATTAATGGTTCAACAGAGATTAATAGAGCGACAATTTCAATTGGCAAGTTCATAGTGGAAAGTACGATGAGTGCTGCAAATGTTGCTCCGCCTCCAACACCAGCCACGCCGAATGAACTAATTGCAACAACAGCGATTAATGTTAAGATAAATTGCGGTTGCAATGGATCAATGCCAACAGTTGGCGCAACCATCATGGCAAGCATAGCAGGATAAATACCGGCACATCCGTTTTGGCCAATTGATACACCAAAGGAAGCAGCGAAGTTTGCAATCCCTTCTGAAACACCAAGTTTTTCTTTTTGCGCTTCAATATTTAACGGCATCGTACCTGCGCTTGAGCGTGATGTAAACGCAAATGTTAAAACCGGGAATGCCTTTTTTAAATATTGCACTGGGTTTAAACCAGAAAGACCGATTAATAATAAGTGAATAATAAACATAACAATAAGCGCTACATAAGATGCCAAAACAAAATTACCAAGTTTTAAAATAGCTTGCACGTCACTTCCTGAAACGGTTTTTGCCATAAGAGCAAGTACGCCGTATGGAGTAAGACGTAAAAATTAATGTAACCATACGCATGACGACCGCATATACGGCACCTAGCATATTCTTAAATTGTTCCGCTTGTTCTGGATATTTCTTTTTCACTCCTAAGAAAGCAATCCCAATAAATGCGGCAAAAATGACAACGGAAATGGTTGATGTAGGACGAGCGCCTGTTAAATCTAGAAATGGATTTGCAGGAAGTAATTCCAATAACTTTTGCGGAATCGGTGTTTGCTCAATAGAAGTAAATTTTTCTTGTACTAATTTTAAACGAGTTGTTTCTGCACTGCCTTGCTGTAAGCCAGTTGCTTGTAAGTCAAAACCAGCACTTGTAGCAATTCCGATTGCAGCGGCAATTCCAGTTGTGAGAAGTAAAATGCCAATAATAAGTCCGCTAATTTTGCCGAGATTACTAGTTAGTTTTAGTTTTGTAAACGCTGAAATAATCGAAACTAAAATAAGTGGCATCACGATCATTTGTAATAACTTAACATAACCACTTCCAATTAAGTTAAACCAATTATTAGATTGGATAATGACTTCGGAAGTTGGTTTATAAAAAAGTTGTAAAATAAGTCCAAATATAATTCCGAGTCCGAGTGCAGTAAATACACGTTTGTTAAAAGATAGGTGTTTCCGTTGCATATAATATAATACACCGAGTAATAGAAGCATAATGATGACGTTTATGCTAACTAACAATGTACTCATACTGTTTTCCCCCTTCAAATCTGTTACAAATAAATATATTCCAATAAAACCTATAAGTCAACTATGGAATTGAATAGGTATAAAAAAAGATGGCATATATGCCACCTTAATGTCCAATTCCTGGTGTAAGAAGGAATGTCGTATAGTATGTAAATCCAATGAAGAAGACTGTTAAATATGCGCCAAATACATAAATGTACATACGCTCTGTTAATTTTAAATAACTTAAAAGTACAAAAAATCCTGTTTGTCCTAAAAATAATAGTGCTGCCCCATACATATCACCTAAATAAAACATCACGGAAAAAATACCAGTCCAAAAGCCGAGAACGCGAAACATGCGCTCCATCCCATTCCCCTCCCTTTGTATGAACTCAATACTCTCCCTAATTATAATGCACTTTTCTAACTATTGTAAACATTTACAAAATAATAAGAAGCCAGTATAATCTGGCTTCTTATTTTACACATGAAGATGATAATTACAAGACTTACAACCTGTTTCGAACATATTATCATTACGTGTTAATTCCATGTTCGGAAATAGAACTTCAAAGATCCCTTTCATCATATCGACATGCATGTTACAAACTTCTTTTGGATGATGAATGGCAACTTCTTTAAATGGGCAATTGTATACGTCATAGAAAATTTTGGCTCCATCGGTGCTTAGTTCAAATTCTGGAGATAAGCCCGCTGTTGTTAAAGCTTCTTTGGCAATTTGTACTTTTTGTTCAACCGTTAATTCATTTTCATTAATGTTTAAGCGATTTAGCTGTTGTTCCATTAATTCTTTACCAAACTTTTTGCCCGTTTCATAAAGTGCTTTCTCGCCAACTTCACCTAAGCTAAGTAATGTATTGCAAGCAATTTGTGCTAACAATTGATAATCGCGAAACGGAAATTGCAGTTGAATGACATCATCTGATAAGACATATAACCGGCTAGGTCTGCCGCCTTTACCTGTTTTTTTTGTTTCTGATTTTAACATATTTACATCTTCTAGCTTTGAAAGATGTAAACGCGCAACATTCGGATGAATATCAAATTCATCAGCAATTTCTTGTACGGTTACCTCCGTGTGTTTTTGAGAAATATATTTATAAATATAATAGCGTGTTGGATCAGAAAGTACGTTTGTAATTTTTAAAGCTTGTTCCATGAGGATCGCCACCTTTATCGGTTTATCTGAGATAACAATATTATAATATAGATAATGTTGTATAACATGTTTTTGGGCAATGATTCATTAATTGTTCATAATTTCACAAACTTTTTCGTATATAAAATTGAAAAATATTGCTGTTGAAATGGAAAATTCACCATTTTTCTTTTCATGATGGTCGTGATATATAAAGAGTGAGGAGGCGATAACAGTGAATGCTGTCGAACAATTTGCTGACACAATTATGAAAGAAGCATGTAGGTTGCGAGCATCAGATCTTCATATTGTACCGCGTCATGAAGATGCTGTTGTACAATTGCGTATTGGAAAAGATTTAGTAACAAAGCATCATACTTCAAAAGAATTTTGTGACCGACTTGTATCACACTTTAAGTTTTTAGCAGCTATGGATATTGGTGAAAGGAGAAAGCCGCAAAATGGTTCATTGCAGATGAAAGTTGACGAGGAAGAGGTATATTTGCGCCTTTCTACTTTGCCAACTGTGCATCATGAAAGTCTCGTTATTCGGTTGCACTTACAAACTGCGGTTCCGACCCTCTCTCATCTCTCATTATTCCCAAATTCCGCAAAAACACTTCTCTCTTTTTTGCACCATTCGCACGGGTTAATTATTTTTACAGGACCAACAGGATCGGGGAAAACGACAACGATGTATGCTCTATTAGAAGTAGCAAAGAAGGAACAGACTCGCCGCATTGTGACACTAGAAGATCCAGTTGAAAAGAAAAAAGATGGACTATTACAAATTCAAATTAATGAAAAAGCGGGTATTACGTATGCAACTGGATTAAAAGCGATTTTACGCCATGACCCAGATATTATATTAGTAGGAGAGATTCGCGATGAAGAAACAGCAAAGGTGGCAGTTCGAGCAAGTTTAACGGGACATTTAGTTATGACAACATTGCATACGAATGACGCAAAGAGTGCAGTGCTACGTTTAATGGATTATGGTATTTCACTTTTAGAAATTGAACAATCGCTACTAGCGGTAGCAGCGCAGCGACTTGTGGAATTAAAATGTCCATTTTGCAAAGGGAAATGCTCACCGCTATGTAAAAAAATGCGTCACGTACGCCGAGCAAGCATTTATGAATTATTGTACGGTGATGAATTGAAAGAAGTCATTTATGAAGCAAATGGAAGACAAGCAACGTACCAATATACAACGCTTCAGGATGAATTAAGAAAAGGGTATGCACTAGGGTTTATTGAAGAAGATGTTTATGTTTAAGAAAGAAAAGTGGCGGTTACATGAACAAGCATTGTTGCTGCGAAGGCTTGGCGAACTTTTAGAGAAAGGATACTCTTTATTACATGCATTAGAGTTTTTGCATTTTCACTTAATCCCGCATAAGCAAGTGCAGCTTCAAGATGCTGCTGAAGAATTTAAAAAGGGAAGCAGCTTACACGATGTTTTTGATAAACTTGCATTTCATCCCGATATTTTAAGCTATTTATTTTATGCAGAGCAGCACGGTGACATTGCTTTTGCTTTACAGCAAGGGAGCTCACTCCTTTGCAGAAAAGATAAACATCAAAAAAATATGATGAAAGTGCTGCGCTATCCATTCGTTCTTTCTTTGTTTTTATTAGGTATTCTCCTTGTATTTAACCTAGTTCTTCTTCCGCAGTTCTCTACTTTATATCGTTCACTCCGCGGATCATCTACTTCATTTACAGACAGTATTTTAACAGTTATTCAAGCACTTCCGTATGTTATGGGAGGCGTTGTTGTTGCAATTGGCAGCGCAGTTCTTATCTATATGCTGTATGTAAAAAGGTTGCATCCAGTTACGAGAATGGATATTTTTATGAGAGTTCCTCTTATAAAAATGTTTTTTAAATTAACGAACTCACACTATTTTGCGATTCAATTAAGCGGTCTTTTACAAGGCGGACTATCCATATTAGAAGCGCTAACGTTAATGAAGGAGCAAAAACATCATTTGTTTTTTCAATGTGAAGCTCTCAAAATACAGGAGTTATTAACGATAGGGGACCATCTTGATTCTATTATGATGAATCGTTCGTATTATGAACAAGAGCTCGCTTACATTATTAAACATGGACAAGCAAATGGCAATTTAGCAACTGAGCTTGCCGATTATAGTGAAATGACAATTGAAAAAATCGAAGAGAAAATTAATCGTATTTTATTTGTTATACAGCCCCTTTTGTTTGCATGTATCGGAATGGTTGTTGTGCTTATGTATTTAGCGATGATTATGCCAATGTTTCAAATGATGGATTCTATTTAGGAGGCATGTTCTGTGAAAAATGAAAAAGGCTTTACGCTGTTAGAAATGTTGCTTGTTATGGTTGTCATCTCTGTGTTATTACTGCTTATTATTCCAAATGTCGTAAATCAACGATCTTCTGTACAAGGAAAGGGATGTGATGCCTTTGTAAAGTCAGTTGAATCACAAGTACAAGCATATCAATTAGAACATAATAAAATCCCAACGGTGGATGATTTATATACGGGGAAGTATATTACATCTAAAACTTGTCCAAAAGGGGAGAGCATTACAATTGATGCTGCAAATGGAGAGGTTAAAGTTGTAGGGAAATCGTGAAAAAAAATGGCTTTACTCTATTAGAAATGCTCATCGTATTAAGTGCTATTTCTATTTTAAGTGTAGTAACGTATTTTAATTTATCGTCGATTTACGAAAAACAAAAGATGAATCAGTTTATGCACCAATTTTCTCAAGATATCCTTTTCATGCAACAAGTAGCAATGAGCCGCCATAACCGTCACACATTACGGTGGTTTCCTAATCAAGCTTCGTACACTATTACATCATCGGGAGAAACAAACCCTGTTCTCGTTCGTTACTATCCATCTGATATACAGGTGAATATAAACACGTTCCCTAATCCAATGAGTTACGGAGCGGATGGAAATATTAATAGAGGTGGAACGATTATTATTTCTTATAAATCTAAAACGTATCATGTTGTATTTCAACTTGGGAGAGGGAGATTTACGTATTATGAAGTGTGACAAAGGTTCGGTTATGCTAGAAATGCTTGTGTCTCTTAGTTTATTAATGATGGCCGTTTCGCTTTTAATTCCGCAAACGCTTCTTATTATGCAGGAACGAAAAAATATTCAGCTTGGATACAGAGCGCAGCTACTGTTGAAAGAAGTGGCCGCTGTATATATGTATGACCATGTAGTATCGCCAGTAATAGAAAAACGCTATGAACATACGGTATATACAATTCAATGGAAGACAGAAAAAGTGTGCGTAATGTGGAAAGATAGTAAACAGCGAGAGAATGAACGGTGTCGTCATGTTAAAAAATAAGCAATCGGGGTTTACGTTGTTAGAAGTTATGATCTGTTTTCTATTTATATCTGTATTTTTTCTTCTTCTCCCCCGTCTTCAACTCCTCTTTATAGAACCCCCGTACCCCTAAACAAATCACGAATTGGGAATGGAACGTTTTTTTAGAGCAGGTGCAAATTGAGTTTCGCGATGTAGAAGAAGGAAATAATGGGGAAGGAAAATTGTTTTTCAAAACAAAGGCAGGAGAACAAATCACATATGTTAAGTCTGGAAATAATATTGTTCGAAAAGTAAATGGGGCGGGTCATGAAGTTCTATTACAAAAAGTAGGGGACATTTCTTATCAATTAGCAGCTCATACATTAATCATACGTGTGCAGGATATAAACGGTAAAGTATATGATGGTGTTGTTACCCGTTACTCTGCTATTGAGGTGAAATGATGAAGTCGGAAAGTGGATTTACAATGCCGGGAACAATCATCCTCCTATTTTTACTCATGTCTTTTTTAGTATATGAGACAAATATACTCCTATCAGATCAAAAATTTTATACAGAAGCAGAAGAATTGTTTATTTTAGAAGAAATAACGAGCCAAGCTGTTGCGGATGTGAAACAAGAATTAAAAGCTACAATGGGAAACAGAGAATTTATTTATTCGTACGAGGCAGGTGAAGCAAAGGGAAATTACACAATTGTAGATGGAAATGCTTCTATTACTTTACAATGTATAACAAAACGAAAGCGCGCAAGTAAAGTTAGCTTTCATTATAATACAAATAACGAAGCAATTACGAATTGGCAAGAGGAGAGAGGATAACATGCAAACATTATATATAACAGGTTTTATGGGATCTGGGAAAACAACAGTTGGTAAAGCATTAAGTAGTGCACTTCATATGCCAGTTATTGATACAGATCAGCGTATTGAAGAAAAGAAAAGGAAACTGATTCGGGATATCTTTTCAGAAGAAGGAGAAGATGTTTTCCGAAAGTATGAAAGTGAAGTTCTGCAATCATTACCGACAAATGATTATATTATTACAACTGGAGGAGGAATCGTTGAAAAAGCGGAGAACCGAAAGTGGATGAAAGAACATGGAACTGTAATTTATTTGTACTGTGATCCACATGTCATTGCGGAGCGAATTGCTGGGGATACAACAAGACCGTTGTTTCAAAAGGAGAATATAGGGTCGTTTATCGAGAAATTTGAAAAGCGTCAAGCTTATTATGAAGAAGCAACGGTGAAGATCGATACGACAAATAAAAGTATTGAAGCAATTGTTCAAGAAATTCAAGGGCGGATTAATAAATAAAGAAGTGGACATACTAATCTAGTAGAGGTGATAGATATGTCTGCAAATGATTATATAAGATATGTCACACAACAATTTGTATCATATATGGATGCTCCAAAAGAGGATCGAAAACAAAAACGGCAACAGCGCCGTGAAGAGAGAGAACCATTCTTAAATCGTTGGTTTGGTATGTTGCCGGTAAGTGCTGCATTCTTTTATCGTCAAATGAAGAAGAGAAAGAAATCGAGTTAAGTATTTTTCATGGAATAATTTTCAACTAGAAAAGGGTTTTATGTCATAGTACAATTTCTACGGCGAGTTGAACACGCTGTATATTCGACAATATAACCTAGAAAAGAAGCTCCACCGCTTACAAGCAGTGGAGCTTCTTTTTTATCCCACTTTAGCGGGCAGTAGGACTCCCACCTCAAAATGTATAGAGAAACAAGGAAGTAAGGTGGGAGATAAAAAACTCCCAATGATGGAAGTTTCACTTTATGCATTAAACTTCTTCTTCATCACGTCTAAAAGTGTTTCTTTTCCCGTAATTTCAATAGTCTTTTTTTCTACCTTACTATCACCATTATTTTGCGTTATTTCAATTGTTACTTTACTTACTGCATCTTTCTGTTTTGAGGTATTAACAGATGCGTCTTTGTTTGAACAACCAACGATGTTTATTAACATCACGATTGCAAAAAGTACCTTCATCATCGTTTTCGTTACTTTCATCATGGTCTCCTTTCTGTCCAAATAAAAAAGGCCTAGTAAGGCGTATAAGCAAAAACTAGACCTGTAGACTAACCTCTTTGCCTCGAAACAGTTAGTCTAAACAAAGCTGTATGTAATCGACCTGACTTAAGACTAGATATCTAATCTATTACAGTGGCGGGACCGCGTTGGAATTTCACCAAACTTCCATTACCTACAACATTTTTATGAACGATTTTTTTACAATTAATTACTAAGTTTAATAATTCCCCACTTATTATATCACAATGAAAGCCTAAATATTTCGGGATAACTAATCATTTTTTATTCTTAATCCTATGAACAAGTTCAATATTCAGAATTTTTATTGTACAATACAAAAAAGGAGGAGTTCAATGAAACAAAACAATAAAGTAATTTACGATATTATTTTTTATCTTATCTTTCCATTTGTTATTTGGAAATTTGGCAAACAATATATGGATGCATATTATGCCATGCTCCTTTCTTCTGTTCCAGGCATTTTTTATACACTGTATTGTTTCAAGAAAGAACGGCAATTTCATGTGACCGGCTTTTTTATCCTCGTTACAATGATTGTAAATACAAGCGTAGATATACTTTCCGGATCAGCTGAAAAAATGTTATGGAACGACGTGTACTATCACATTGTACTTGGTATTGTTGTGATATGTACCATTTTTATCAAACAACCACTTATGTTATATTTCGCAGCCGACCTTGCTGCATTGCAAGGGGATGATCGAAAGAAATCGCAATTGTTATATCGTGACCCTCGCCTCTTTCCATCGTTCCAATACTTTACTTTCTTTTTTGGCTTACAATTTATTGTACTTAGCGGTATTAAGATCTATATGATTTCTAAATTTGGAGTAGACGGATACGGAGAAATGAAAGCGATTATGACAGGAGTTGGTTGGTGCATTTCAATCGGAATTGGAGCTGGGTTCCTTTGGATTAGTAATAAAATTAAACAAGTGACCGAAGCTGAAGTTTAATGCATAAAGTGAAACTTCCATCATTGGGAGTTTTTTATCTCCCACCTTACTTCCTTGTTT
>Ga0181466_1000755_pt1 | contig 11789 bp, 10 predicted proteins | sample InSIn4gowninarea_FD_119078 | JGI IMG/M metagenome (GOLD analysis project Ga0181466, IMG submission 119078) | Clean room microbial communities from NASA Spacecraft Assembly Facility at Jet Propulsion Laboratory, Pasadena, California, USA -... ... | reverse complement strand
TAACCCAATTCACTCTATTAGCATAAATATAATAAAAAACATGCAATAAACTAATGAGAATGGTGGATTAAGTCGAATTAGGAGGTTGAATGAGCCCAAATAATTATCCATTTTTGGGGCTCATCAGTACCAACAGTATGCAGTCCAAAGAAAGGTGGTGAATGGTGTATGTGTACAGATTCCAGAGCCATAAACAAGATTACTATCAGGTATAGATTTCCTTTACCACGCATGGATGATTTGATGGATTGTCTAAGTGGGTCAAAGTATTCTACTAAAATAGATCTGAAGAGTCGATATCATCAAATAAGAATTAGAGAAGGAGATGAATAGAAGACTGCATTTAAAAAAAACAGTGGGTTGTATGAATGGTTAGTGATGCCTTTTGGACTCACTAATGCACCTAGCACGTTCATGAGATTGATGAATGAACTCTTGAAGGAATATGCAAGCAAGTTTGTTATTGTTTATCTTGATGATATTCTAGTTTTTAGTAGAAGTAAAGAAGAACATCTAGAGCATCTTAAATTGGTTTTAAGAACTTTGCAGAAAGAGAAAATACTGATAAATCTAAAGAAATGTAGTTTCATGAAAGAAGAATTAATTTACTTGGGATTTGTAGTTTCTAAAGAAGGGTTGAAAATGGATCCAAAGAAAGTACAAGAAATTTGGAACTTGCCTATTCCAAAGAATATATTTGAGGTAAGAAGTTTTCATGGTCTTGCAAGTTTTTATAGGAAATTTCTCAGAGGTTTTAGTCAGATTTGTGCACCAATTCTTGAAAAAATGAATGAGACTAATCAACCATTCAAGTGGACAGAAGCAGCAGACAGGAATTTTAAGTCATTGAAGAGGAAAATCACAGAGAAACCAGTTTTAGCTTTACCTGATTTTGAAAAAGTATTTCAAGTTGAAACAGATGCTAGTGGAATTACAATTGGAGCAGTTTTGAGTCAGGAACAAAGACCAATAGCATATTTCAGTGAGAAATTAAATGATGCTAAGAAGAACTATTCTTCTTATGATAAATAATTTTATGTTATTGTACAAGCCTTAAAAAAATGGAGACATTATTTTCTACCAAAGGAGTTTACATTGTATTCTGACAATCATGCATTACAGTTCATAAACAACCAACCAAAATTGAACTAGAAACATGCCAAGTGGGTAGAGTTTTTGCAGAGCTTTAATTTTGTGATAAAGCACACTAGAGGTAAGTTGAACAAAGTTGCTGATGCTTTAAGCAGGGTAAATTTCATTGTGCAAGAATTAAAAGTTGGTGTTGTAGGATTTGAAGAAATGGTTGAAATGTATAAAGATGATGCAGATTTCAAAGATATTTATACATCAGTACAAAATCCAATAGTTCATAATAGAAGTCAGTGGTTAGATTATATTAAACAAGGAGGTTTATTGTTTAAAGGCAACAAGTTGTGCATTCCCAAATGTTCTATGAGGGAAAACATAATAAAGGAGAAACACAATGGAGGATTATCTGGTCACTTTAGACAAGACAAAACCTTTGCTCAGGTAAATACTTTTTACTATTGGCCAAAGATGCATACTGATGTTAAGAGATTTGTTGAGAAGTGCAGGATATGTCAGCATGCTAAAGGGAGAAGCTATAATATAGGATTGTACCAAACATTGCCAATACCAGACCGACCATGGGATGGACTTAGCATGGATTTTGTTTTGGGGTTACCTAAAACTCAAAGGGGGAATGATTCCGTTTATGTTGTAGTAGATAGATTTTCCAAGATGGCAGATTTCATTGCATGTAATAAGACTAGTGATGCAAAGTTACTAATCTATTTTTTTTAGAAATTGTAAGATTACATGGATTGCTTGTAAATATTGTGTCTGATAGAGATACAAAGTTTGTAGGACATTTCTGGAGAACTCTTTGGAAGAAACTAGGTGCTAACCTCAGTTTCAGTCCAGCATACCATCCGCAAACAAATGGATAGACCGAAGTGGTAAATAAAAGCTTGGGAAACATATTAAGAAGTTTAGTGTATCGCAATCCTAAGCAGTGGGATTTAGCACTAGCTTAGGCTGAGTTTGCTTATAATGACACTCCAAACTGAAGTACTAGAATGAGTCCATTTCAGATTGTTTTTGGGATGAATCCAAGGGGTGTGTATGAGCTTAGAAATTTGGGTAAACAGTAGACAAGAAGTGAAACATTGAAGAATTTGCAGAGCAGATGCAGAGACTACAAGAAGATGTCAAAGGCAGATTGCAGGAAAGCAGTAGAAAATACAAACATAGAGTAGATATGAAAAGAAGAGATAAATAATTCCAAGTGGGAGATTTAGCGATGGTGTATTCGAGAAAAAAAATATTTCCTACTAAGACTTACAATAAAATAAAAATGAAAAAGATAGGACCATGTAGAATTGTAAGAAAGTTTTCAACTAATGTTTATGAAATTGAATTGCTTGATGGGATTGGAATATCACCTATCTTCAATGTTGCATATTTGTATCCATACAAAGAGACATAGACAAAGCTACAGGAGGAAACTACAGAATATGAAGTTCAAACTTTGAACTGTGAAGAACAAATGCCAAAGACAGTTAAGAAAGAGGTGGAAGCTGTTTTGGAGAAAAGAATATCCAAAAGAACCAGAGGACAAGTTTATTTTCAACAGCCAGTGGAGGATGCTAGTTGGTTGACAACAACAAAGTTGCAGAAGTATGGAGTAAACCTTGAAAGTCTGAGGGATGATTCCTTTCTTCCCTGAGAGTCTGATGCAAGAGCATCTGGACTTAGCCAACAATGTGATGGTTTGTTCACATGTTGTAGCTAAATGAGTTAAATTTCACTGACCTGAGTGGTCAAAAGTCAGTTTTGGTAGAGAGGGTTGGATCTATCGAAAATGATCTTTATTTAATTATTGTAATAATTAGGAAATTGTCTTATTTTATACTAAGGGATAAGTTGTTAGCATAGATGTGTAATAGAGCTTAAAAATAGAGATTTGATTGTTAGATTGATTAAAATAGAGATCTAGTTGTTAGTACAGTTAGAATAGGATTTGAATCATAAAAGAGAAGAAATTGTAATGGAAAGGGATTAGCTGAGATGATTGAGAATTGAGTGAGAGGCGAGAGTTGAGTGATAGATAGGGTTTTGGGATTGAGACAGAGGTCAGATAAATTGTTGTAATTGAGCCGTGAGGGCCAAGACTCTGTAACTACAATTATATTAAAGAAATTGATTCAGTGTGCCACTGTGTATTAATCCTGGTGAAGCCTCTCGTTTACCTTTGTGAATCTGCATTCTAAAACTTAACCGGGTATTTTCTCTGTTTTCCCACTTTAAATTGTAAATCTTAGTGTTTATGTGTTAATCGCGGTCATTTAGTATTAATGATGGGGTAGGAGAGCACAAAAATTCTTGATCGTGGTTGGAGACCCACACTCACTCCTAGCTATCGATCTCGATTTCAAACTTTTGGGTCACAGTGAATGGCTGGAATTAGGCCTGTTTTTAACCTGTGTGCTAGTTGAAGAACTGCAAGCCATAGGATTTGATGGCCTTTGTTATCCAATGGATATTGGGTCATCAAGTGCTCGGACTTTAATTCGAAACACAGACCCCAACAATTATAGATCAAGGATTTATAATCCTTATCGGCTTTGTAAGGGCGGTTAAGCGTCGCACAAGTTCCCCGACCGATATCGTTGTGAACCATTGGATCTCGCGTGCTTTGATCAATGGTGGAGGATCAACGAATTGTTTTGTTGATTGGGGTGAGTGATGACCATTAGATATAGAGAGAAGAGATTAATGGCATAGAGTGAAGCGCTGTTTCTAAAGGGAAGTCAACATGGGACTGACGTATTTAAGGGAAAAGTAGGACCCTCAGTGTAAGGTCAGCCACGTACAAAATCCGCTATAACACATCTGATTGGTTATAAAGTAACCAATAGTCTATTTTTAAGACTACCACCTTGATTTCATCAACCTCTTGCGTCATTTATTCTTTCACCAATTATTAATATTGACCATGGTAACTAATATTTATTGGTGAATTATGACTTTCTGATACAATTGTTTAAGAGTGGGATGCACTACATTTATACATTGCCAACAATTTTGATTGGACAAAGCCATGGATTAAAATATGTGAACAATGTTATGGTACATTATCATGGGAAGGGGTGTTTGCAATGATTAGAGAATCTCATTGTGCCCAAGATGTCGATATTACATAGATATAAATCGATTTTGTCGTTAATGGTTTGAAAGATAAGCAAGCAAGCATGCTGCATTTTCACCCTACAATATTTTATTAACTTTTATAAATATATTATTAATGTACTACTAAATGCAGGTGTGTTATTTTCAGATACTTTCCAAGCTATATGAATATGTTTATTAATTGACAATGCCTTTTTCATGCGTTTGGTATATTGTAGTTAAAACACCACAGTGCTATGTGGTACAAAGGCCGTAAATTTCGCATCAAAAAGTTGGATGAAAAGAGGAAAACTTCTAATTGTGGGATAACTACAACCTTCTACGTAACTAATGTTTCCTCTAGAAGTGACACACATCTACAAGTCTATGAAAATCGACACTATGGGTATTTGGATGACATACTTGATTGTAACTTTGATTCCTTCAAATTGGTTCTATTTGATGTGAAATGGTATAGGCTATGCATGAATGAACATGATCATGATAGAACTATTATTCAACATGATAATGGATTTATCATGGTTAATACAAGTTTATTTAACTAGGATTAGATGACTATGTTCTTCCAAGCGAACGTGAACAATTATTTTACTTAGAGATTCCAAGTAAAGCAAGTTGGTCATATGTTGTTAGATATGATCTAAGAGGAAGACAGATAGCCTTATAATGTAGCAAAAGAAAATGATAATGTTGAAGAGGATGATGATGTAGAGGAGCGGCTAGTTGATCATGTCTCATATCATGAAGATGTCAAAGAAGTTCAAGGAGATGTTCGAGACAATGTTCTCGATCAAGATGATATCGATGATGTACAGTTAGATGAAGAACTTGAAGAAGTTGAACCAAATGATGAAATTGATGACGATTCTAAAATGGTTGATTGTTTCAACGTCATTTTTGAACCGGATGACATAAATTTTGAGTTGGATGAAGAAGAAGATTAATGATATCGAAATGTTGAAATGCATGAGGTATGTGCTTATATGTTTTAAGTTGATTTATTCTCTTTATTTAACTTAAATTTTTGTTTTCTTAGTAATTTCTATATATGCTTGATTCTTACTATGTTGCTTTCAAATAGTTTATATTATATAAATTGGTTATTGGAAATATTGAGAGTGATGTGAGGGGGGGGAGGAGGGGGCATAATGAAAAGTTAATTGCCTCGCTTTGGGAACTTGGCTCCAGTGAGGCGATTCTGCATTCACTCATGGATATGTTCTTATTAATGGAGTTGAAATGGTGGATAGGAGGCCCAAATTCCTCAATTTCAAATAAGTAGTGCTGGGAAAGGGTAGTTGACTCTCTGAGTCTTGAGAGAAAGGTGATTTCATTTCACCGAGCGATGAACTTGGGAATTTTTTGTAGAGATTCCAGAGGCTCTTCTGCTTTTATGGATTTCATATCCTAGGAGGAATTCTTGGCTTAGCTATGTCGAGAGTCAAAGGCACAACATTTTTTCTGATTAAAAGGTAAAATTCTCCATTCTTGGCTTAATTTTATTGGTGCTCCATCGATACACCCTGGTATTCCTGAATTTATGAATTATAATCTAGAGCAAGGTCGAAGTGGGGTTTTGGTCATGAAGTGAAAAATGAGGTATGTCATGCCCTCATGGAAACTTCAGCAAGAATCTCCAAGTTATCCCTCTCATTTTTGTTTTTTAGGGTTTCCTTTAGCTTATTTTTCAACTGCTTGAGCTTGATGTTACATATAATGTTGCTGGTTTGATAATGATGTGCCATGTGCCTCAATGGCTGATTATCCCTGTTGGCTTTGTCAAGAAGTTGTTCTAATTGGTCATTTACCTTACTTAGCCAGTACTGTCTATCCTCATTGATCTTCAATGCAATTCTGTCCTCGATGTCCAGGTCTTCATCTAGTAGATTATGTCCTTTCTCTTCCTTCAATGCCTTTTTGAGTCCCTTGGTCCTTGGCCTCTTTTTCCTAACTTGTTTTTTCAATTTCCTCATGCTCACTAGGCTCCAACACTGCTTTGAATTTTCCTCCTTGCTGTAGCATCTTGGACTGTTCTTTCTCCATGATGAGTTGTTTAGCCTTAAGCTGACTGTTTTCTTGCTCAAGGAATGAGATGACGGCCCTTGCTCTTGCCATATTGTCCATGAGTTCTTTGATATGAGAATTCTTCTCTTTGATAATCTGTTGCATGTTTGAAGGTTCATTTGCTACTTCCAAGTCCACCAATTCCAAATCATGTTCAATTAGGTCTTCATCTTGTACATGTGATCCCTATTTTGCTGATGTAGAAGGCTTGGCCCTTTTCTCAACTTGAGAAGTAAACACAAGCCTTTTTCCTCTTTGATACATTCTAGTCACCTTAGGTCTAGGTGCCTTGGGAACCTCCACTAACTTGCTTGATGATCCTACCTCCACCTATTGTGTTGATGTGTTTTGATTATGAAATGAAAAAGTAGTTTCATGCCATTGAAAAGTCGTTTTTATGAATGAATCCCATGTCATGTTCTTTTTTGCTAGCCGATGGAGAACTACAATCTCTATCAAGTTGTGATGCAAAAGATGAGGGTAGTGTTCTTTGTCTTTCACTTGTACCTTCTCAAACATTTTAATAAGGCTTCTACATAGATAATTACACAGGTTGAGAGGTTTTAGAGCTGTGAAGTGCATTAGAAGCTTGATGTGATATGCATACAATCAGGAAAATCTTCCCTCACAGGTGAAAAACTTCATTATAACCTTCATCAATGGCGCATACTTCTCCAACAGGTATCTAAATGGGATGATGTGAGTATGGGCCTTTCTGTAGGGTGATTGCAATAAATATCTATAATGTTGAAGGTCCAAGCTCATGCCTTTAAACCAGTACTCTCCATGATCAGGTATCCTTGTGGCAAGAGAAATGGCAACTACTGAAATGTAAGCTCAACCCCTACTATGATGGCCCTTTCCCCTTTCAAATGGGTGGCAATACAATCGGTTAGCTGTTCATAGAAACCCACTTCACATACCCTTTACAAAACCCTAGACATTTGATATCTTCAAAAAACTGCTTGATGAATGGTGATGAGTTGATTTCATTGCAGTTGGTAGGCTCATATCTGAGGATTTTACCTCCTTTATGGTGTTTTCTCCTTTCTGATGGTGAATAATCTCACTCCATTATGATAGAAACCCTAGATATCAGGAAAATGGAAAAACAATGAGGAATGAGTGAAATGATGAAATGAGGGGGTTGGGGAAAGGAAATGATGGTAGGGGAATTTTGGGAGGTGAGTAGGAGCTGCAAGAAGCTTATGAATTTTAAAAGGATTGAAATGAGGGAAATAAATGATTAGGAGAAACTGAAAAATAGTGTTGCTAGGAAATTTTCCCAAAATGATAGGTATGAGCTAGGGTTTATGTAAGGGTGAGGTAATATGAGGGTAGATAAGTTAATTAATGAATCAAAGGGTTATTTAAACATGTACATAGGTATGAGGTGAAACATTTACATGTTTTCAATGTCATGAATAATCAAACCCATCATTTACACTAGTCTTACAACATGAAAATTTCACATAAGCCCTAGGTGAAGAAAAATTACATTTGCATTCATCTTGCTAAAGGAAAAAGGTGAGAAAAAGGATGATACTTGTGAATAAGCTTAGAATAGCAAGAAGTAGGAATGCAAGATAAAATTCGAAATTTGGGTGAGTTTGAGTGATTTTCAGGCTACTCTGTCACAAGCACAACATAGTTCATGGAAGCGCAACGCAGTTCATGGAAGCACGACGCCACCTCTAGAAGCGCAACGCCAAGAGATTTTGTCCAAATTTGGCTAGGAAACCCATATTTTTTTCACCAATGGAGAGGAGAGTTCGATGAACAAAAGAGGTTAGGATGTAAATGAAACATGTTTGGGACTTTTTGAGATTTTATAGGTATAATATGATCCTCTTTTGAATAAAAATGGGCCACACATACCTTTTCAAAACATGATTTTCACCTTTTAAACTTGGCCATTTTGGAGAGTTGAAACTTGAGCTTCTCTTTATCTTTTTGAATAGTGAGACTTCTTATTTTGTAACCTTGAGACTGCAACCATGAAGAACTTATGAAAATTCATAAAAAATTATGCAAAGAGCTTCTTATCACAACTCATTTAATGCTAGATTAATGCATGGAATGAGGATGGACCTTGAAACCCTAATGACCTAATGAAGATATCAGACTAAGTGAAATGATAATGATGATGACTGATATGATGAAAACATCCTATTTATTATGATTTCTTCATCTGAGTGAAGTAGGAAATCAACATGTGATATTTTTCAAAAGAATAGAGACATTCCTAGACAAACTAGCAAGTGACCAAATGTTACTCTGAAAACCTGGTGACATGATACAATTTGACCTTGAGACCCCTAACAGACTTGGTAAAAGCATATTTGATCATTGGTGTCAGGCAGATAATACTGACAGTAACACCATTGACGAAAGAATCATAGAGATCATGATGGCAGATGAAACCCCATGGGTTGATAATCATCATCGATCCTCATTTCCTGAAATTATTGAGAATACTATTGAAGATTATTATTCACCCAATGTTATTGGGACATTTCAGGGTTTTATATATGTTCATGAGATGAATTTCAAGAATAATTTAGCAAATATTGAGGAGACCATACCCCTCAGTATTTCTATGGAACCTGGAGTTGTTGAAAATGTCCCTATTGGCGGATCTTGTTCCCATGATGAGATTAATATTTGTAAGGACCTCTTTCAAGAATTTCATGACGTTTTCGCTTGGACATATGAAGATATTCCAATAATAGATCCAAATATTGTGGTGCATGAGATTAAGACCTATCTGGATGCTAAACTTGTTCGACAATGTTTATGTGCGGTTCACCTGAAGAAAGATGCTACCATCAAAGCAAAAGTTGAAAAACTTTTGCATGTTGGTTTTATGTATCCCATTCCTTTAATCAATTGGGTTTCGAATATTTTTCCTGTCATGAAGAAATAAGGTATGATTAGAGTATGCATTGATTATAGGGATATTAATCTTGTCCTAAGGACAACTACCCAACCCATTTTATCAACCAAATCGTTGACAATTGTTCCATAAGCAAATTTTTCATTTATGGATGGCTTCTTCAGTTACAATAAAATCAACGTCACCCCATCAGACTAGCATAAGATTTCCTTCATTTGTCCGTGGGGTACATTTTCCTACTGCAAGCTTCCTTTTTGTCTAAAGAATGCTAATGCAACTTTCCAAAGGGTGATGAACTATGCTTTCCATGATATTAATCATATAGTGCAACCCTATTTGGATGATTTTACTTCCAACTCTAAAAAGTTGTGAGATCATCCAATAGAGCGATATTCCTACGCTGTCACCATTATAACATACAATTAAATCGAAAAAAATGTGTGTTTTGTGTCAAAGTTGTTTGACTCTAGGATTCATAAAGTTTAAGAACATGATATTCATCGATCCTATGAAAGTCTAGGTGATCATTAATTTGCATGCTCCATCTTTGCTCATTCAATTATAATGCCTTGAAGGGAAGGCAAGCTTTCTATAAATATTTGTCCATAACTATGCATAAATTACAAAATGATTTACTAGCTTACTGAAAAAAGGGGCTCCCTTCCATTGGGATCACACTGCTTAGAAAGCTTTTGATGCTTTGAAAGATGTGTTAGCTTGTGCTTCTTTTCTATATCCCCCTAACTATTAATGAGACTATTTCCTCTATTCAACTGTGACATTTACCACAATCACAATGGTTTTGGTACAATAAGATGATATAGGAGACAAAAAACCTATATATTACTTGAGCCAAAACTTGACCGACACTGAAGCCAAGTATTCACACGTCGAAAAGTTAGCTTTGGTGGTTGTGCAAACCATCCAGATATCTTACCACTATATCCTGATTTAAAAGACTACTGTAGTTTTTGATTGCAACCTGATGATTTACATTCTGTCACATCAGTGACTAGGGGGAAAGTACTTAAAGTGGATAATTATCCTCTAAGTGTTTGATTTGGAAATTTTCAAATCCAAGTCAAAGTAATATTTAGTCTTCGTTGAGCTGATATGTGACCTTCCCTCCTTTGAGTCAAAATCAACCATGGATGATTTTATTCTGGATGAAACATTTTTCCTAATTGAATCTTTCGATCATTGGTGTGGGTATATCATCATTTATCTCCAAACCCAAACTTTTTGGGTTGATACTATTCGTTTTGATCAATGTCAAATTTGATACCAGGCTCACCAATATATCATAATCGGTGACACTCTTTGCCTCTATGGTGTTGACTCAATTTTTAGACGTTGTCTTACTCACGAGGAGGCTGAGAAAGCCTTAAATGTCTGTCATGCTAGAGCATGCAACATAAACATGTCTGGCTATGCGACTACCCAAAATATTTTACACGCTAGCTATTTCTGGCCAAACAGTTTCAAGATTGTATTATGGCAGTCCACAAATGTCACACATGTCAGATTTATAATAGAAAATCCCATGCTCCACCTACTCATATGCATCTAGTTATTTCTGTTAGACCTTTTCCCAAATGGGGCATTGACTTCATGACCTGTAATCCTCGTTTGGCTAGGGGGCATGGCTACATTATCGTTGCTATATACTATTTTACTAAATGGGCCGAAGTGATGCCTACATTGACAACAACCACAAAACTACTGCATTTTTCCTTTTCAACCATGTTATTGCTAGATTTTGTGAGCCCCAAGCCATTGTTATAGACCATGGAAACATTTTTGAAATTACTTGATGTCTGAACTTACTGCCAAGTTGGGCCTTCAACATGATATCTCAACTCCGTACTACCCACAAGCTAAAAGGAAAGTAGAAGCCATCAAAAAGGTTTTGAAAGTGATGCTCCAATGCATGGTAGATATTCACAAGATGAATTGGCCAACCATTATTTTGTCTGCTTTATGGGCATACCGAACATCTATCTGAATAATAACTGGATTCACCCCCTTTTAGTTGGTGTATGATCTAAAAACAGTTCTCTCGATTGAATGTGAGATTCCATCCTTAAAACTAGCCATCGAGCTTCTTCCCATAACTTTCACGCCGCAATAGATAATGAGGCTAAAAAAATGCGTCAAAGCATAATTTTACCAGAATGTTAAACCTTGTGGCTTCTCGGAAGGTGACCTAGTCCTTTTATATGACTAGGAAGCTAACAAATTAAGAGTAAGGAGGCTCAAAACATTATCGTTAGGTCCGCATATAGTTAAGCATGTGATAATGAAAGGGGCCTATGAACTAGTTGACTTTGATGAATTTCCTTGGTGCAATTGTTAGCTCTGCTACAATTTGCAACATTTGATGGGTTAAATCAGGTCAGACAGTGCTAGTTTGGGTTGCAAAGAGTTTGCAGCAGTTTATTTTATCATTCCCCTTCATTTGCCTTATCCCTTTTACTCCGTTACCCCCGTTTCCTCCTTCCCTTCATTTCTCTTTACTCTCCCTATCTTCATTAGGTCATTAGGGTTTCAAGGTCCATCCTCATTCCATGCATTAATCTAGCATTAAATGAGTTGTTTAGCCTTAAGCTGACTGTTT
>Ga0181466_1000754_pt1 | contig 11796 bp, 11 predicted proteins | sample InSIn4gowninarea_FD_119078 | JGI IMG/M metagenome (GOLD analysis project Ga0181466, IMG submission 119078) | Clean room microbial communities from NASA Spacecraft Assembly Facility at Jet Propulsion Laboratory, Pasadena, California, USA -... ... | reverse complement strand
CTTCAGAGGAATGGGAATAAAAAAAGGAGTAGGTTATGATTTTTCAATAATGTATCGCCAGCAAAAACCCGGAGTGAAGCTTACCGCTGAACTCGTGGACTCAACCGGGAAGATCTTAGGCAGCGGAACATTGGTGCCATCAGGTGGCAACAGCATGGACTGGAAAAAGCAGTCAGTAAGTTTTACCGCAAATGCAACAGAACCAAAGGCAAAATTGAATATCTGGTTCGAAGGCACAGGAGTCATTGATCTTGATATGATCTCTCTTTTTCCGAAAGATACGTGGAAAAACAGGCCGGGCGGAATGCGTGCAGACATGGTGCAGAGATTAGCGGATCTAAAGCCTGGCTTTATTCGTTTCCCTGGCGGCTGTATCGTTGAGGGCCGTGATCTTGCCAACCGCTATCAGTGGAAAAAAACAATTGGCCCGGTAGAAGACAGGCATTTAATTATCAATCGCTGGAATACTGAATTTGCTCACCGGCCTACGCCTGATTATTATCAAACATTTGGCCTGGGCTTTTTTGAATATTTTCAGCTTGCAGAAGATATCGGCGCAGAACCTTTGCCTATACTAAATGCAGGTATGGCTTGCCAGTTCAACACTGCGGAAGTAGTACCCATGGACGAGATAGGTCCATATGTACAAGACGCGCTCGACCTGATAGAATTTGCCAATGGAAACACTTCAACCAAATGGGGAAAGGTGCGGGCACAAATGGGACATCCGGCTCCCTTTAATTTAAAAATGATAGGTGTCGGGAATGAAAACTGGGGACCTCAATACGTAGAAAGACTGCAAGCTTTTACCAAAGCTATCAAAGCAAAATATCCTGATATAAAACTGGATTATAGTTCAGGCACTGATCCAAACGGAGAGCGGTTTGATTACCTGAATGATTTTTTGAGGAAAATGAAGGCGGATATAATTGATGAACATTATTACCGCAGACCTGAATGGTTTTTGGCAAACGCAAAGCGCTATGATAATTATGACAGAAATGGTTCAAAAATATTTGCCGGAGAATATGCGGCGCAAAGCGATAAAACAGTAAGCATAAGCAATAGAAATAATTGGGAATCAGCGATGTCCGAAGCCGCTTTTATGACGGGGATGGAGCGCAACGCTGCAGTAGTGCACATGGCATCGTATGCACCATTGTTTGCTCATGTAGATGGATGGCAATGGACGCCTGATCTTATCTGGGTAGATAATCTTCGTTCTTACGGAACACCAAATTATTATGTACAAAAGTTGTTTTCCAATTATAAAGGAACTGATGTTGTAGCAATAACAATAAATAACGAAGAGATCGCAGGAAAAGACAGTTTATATGCTTCAGCGGCAATTGATAAAAAGAATAATGAGGTGATTGTAAAAGTGGTGAATGCATCTGACAAACTAAAAAGCACGAGCTTTTCATTTGACGGAGCTGATAAGCTGGCAGGCCAGGGTTCACTTACATTGCTGAAAGGAGAGACGTTGGAGTCAGTTAACAGCCTTGATAATCCAACAGCAGTTAGCCCGGTTACCAAGCCTGTTCAGTTGAAAGGAAAAAAACTTGATATTTCACTTGAACCTTATTCTTTTTCGGTGATCAGAGTTCTCGTGAAGTAGAAAATTTTGAAACACATAGAGACATAGAGGTTTAAGGGCACATAGAGATTTCTATGATTTCTATTGAATCTATGTATCTATGTGTTTCAAAAAATCTTTTAGAAAAATGGTGACACAAGGTTCAATTGATGATTTGACTTATAAAATTATTGGCTGTGCAATAGAAGTACACAAAGCATTAGGTCCGGGATTGTTAGAAAGTATTTATGAAAAGTGTTTGATAAGAGAATTGGTTTTAAAAAATTTAAATGTTCGAAGCCAGATTAAAGTTCCTATAAATTATAAAGGAATAAATCTGGAAGCTGATTTAAGATTGGATTTATTAGTTGAAGAATTAATAGTGGTAGAAATAAAAGCTGTTGAAGCTCTTAATCCGGTTTATGAAGCTCAAATATTAAGCTATATGAGACTGCTTGAAAAACCAAAAGGAATACTATTAAATTTCTGTTCAAAAAATATTTTTAAGGAAGGACAAAAAACCTTTGTAAACAATCTATATGCTTCTTTGCCTAAATAATTTAGAAACACATAGGGACATAGAGGTTTAAGGTCACATAGAACTTAGCTATGATTTCTATTGAATCTATGTCCCTATGTGTTTGAAAAAATCTTTTTCAGTATGAAACAACTTGCCATAGCACTTTTTACTATAATAACCCTTTCAGCCCCTGGACAACCTCCATCGTTGCTGCCAGGCAAAGTTTTTACAACCAGGGAAACACCCGTTCATGATCCGGTAATGATAAAGCAAGGCAGCACTTATTACCTGTTTTGCACTGGTTTTGGTATCTCTGTTTTTTCATCCACTGATATGAAAAACTGGAAAGCAGAAAAGCCGGTTTTTGATAAAGCTCTCCAATGGGCTGTAGATGCAATACCAGGTTTTAGCGGTCATATATGGGCGCCCGATATCAGTTATCACAGCGGGCAATATTATCTGTATTATGCAGTCTCAGCGTTTGGAAAAAATACATCATGCATAGGCGTAGCAACAAACAAAACGCTCAATCCTTCGTCGCTTGATTATAAATGGACAGATCATGGAAAAGTGATTCAATCAGTTCCGGGAAGGGATATGTGGAATGCCATTGACCCCAACCTTGTTACAGATGAAAATAATACTCCCTGGCTTGTATTCGGTTCTTTCTGGAATGGAATGAAACTGGTGAAACTAAGCAATAATTTAACAGCGCCTGCACAACCTGAAACATGGTACACTGTTGCTGCACGCAAAAGAGATTTTATACTTCCAGACTCTGTAGCCGGAGATGCAGCTATTGAAGCGCCTTTTATTTTCAGAAAAGGAAAATATTATTACCTTTTTGTCTCCTGGGATTATTGCTGCCGTGCGGAAAAAAGCACCTATAAAGTAGTGGTCGGGCGAAGTGAAAAAGTGTACGGTCCTTATCTTGATAAAGATGGAGTGCCAATGACCTTAGGCGGAGGTTCATTGGTAATAGAAGGAAACAAAGATTGGTTCGGGGCAGGTCACAGCGGCACTTACACTTTTGATGGTACAGATTATTTAATATTTCATGGCTATGATGCAGCCGACAAGGGACGATCAAAATTAAGAATTGAGAAACTAAACTGGTTTAATGACTGGCCGGCAGTGGTGAGACAACCAGGATAAGAAAAGCGGATTGTAAAATTATATAAATAATACGTTGTTACTGATTACAATTTTTCGGTAATGTTGCTAATCTCATATCAGCAATAAGGCAGTTTCTAATTCTCTTCTATGTGTTTCAATTTCATTAAATATATAAATATTTATCCTTTTGTAATAGTTTACTATTTTAGCAGGTATCACAAAATGTGATACCTATTTTTTTAATGTCTAAAGCCCAATTGAATCATACGATTGAAGTAACTGATAAAATATATTCTATACGAGGTCAGAAAGTAATGCTTGATTTTGACCTTGCATTATTATATAATGTAGAAACAAGAACGTTAAAACAGGCTGTAAAACGAAATAAAGACAGATTTCCACAGGATTTTATGTTTGAGCTAACCGGAGTTGAAATAGAGAATCTGCTCTCACAAAATGTGATACCTGGCAAAGGACGTTTGGGTGGGGCTGTGCCACTTGCATTTACAGAACAAGGTGTTTCAATGCTGTCAAGTGTATTGCGAAGCAAAGAAGCTTTAGTTGTTAACATTTCGATTATAAGGGCTTTTGTGCAAATGCGCTAACTGCTCGAAAACAACAAAGAGTTAAAAGAGAAACTAAAAGAATTGGAGAATAAATATGATGAGCAGTTTAAAGTTGTGTTTGATGCAATCAGGAATCTTATTCGTGAAAAAACCAAACCGAGAGAAAGGATAGGTTTTAAAAAAGATTTTCTATAAAAATATTTTTTATCATTCTTCTTTTTAAAATAATTATTCCTAATAATTAAAAAATGTACAGCCTACCCTATTTCAAAGCCAAAGATGAAAAAGAAGTGACGGATTTTATGCATCAGCATCCGTTTATAACTTTGATTGGTGTTGATGCAAATAATCAACCTGTTGCCACACATGTTCCTGTATTATTTGAAGAACGGGAAGGAAAGCTTTTTTTGCTGGGGCATATAATGAAGCAAACTGAGCATTATAAAGCCGTTGATCAAAATGAAAATATTCTGGCCATTTTTACCGGTTCACATACTTATGTAAGCGCCAGTTGGTACAAAGACCAGAAGCAGGCAGGTACCTGGAATTACCAGGCAGTGCATGCAAAAGGAAAACTGAAGTTTTTAAATGAGGACGCATTGCTCGATATTTTGAAACGTACAACTGCACATTTCGAAAACAATCCTTCGTCTCCGTCGTCATTCGGGCATCTTGCACCTGAATATATCGGCAGGCTTATTAAAGCAATTATAGCTTTTGAAATAGAGGTGACAGAGATAGCTCACGTATTTAAGCTAAGCCAGAACAAGGACAGGGAGAGCTATGAAAATATTATAGCACACTTACAATCAGGAGACCGTGATGCACAAAATGTAGCAGATATAATGGAAAAGAACAAAAAAGCATAAGAAAATTCTTAAATGAAATAACTGCATTTGACATGAACCGCCCGGTTCAAAATAAATAAGATGAACAGACAACAATTGATAGAACAAATAAAAGAAAAAAAGACTTATTTGTGTATTGGCCTCGATACTGATATTACTAAAATTCCACCGCATTTACAATCCTATCCGGATGCTGTTTTTAGATTTAATAAAGCCATAATTGATGCTACAAAAGATTTTTGCGTCAGCTATAAAATCAACACGGCTTTTTACGAAGCAATGGGCATTAAAGGCTGGGAAGCCCTGGAACGAACCGTCAATTATATTCCTTCAACTCATTTCAAAGTTGCAGATGCAAAGCGCGGAGATATAGGCAATACATCTGCACAATATGCAAAAACATTTTTTGAAGTGTATAATTTTGATGCTGTCACCGTTGCTCCTTACATGGGTGAAGACAGCATTCGCCCTTTTCTTGAATATGAAAACAAATGGACCATTGTGCTTGGCCTTACTTCCAACAAAGGCGCTGCTGACTTTGAGCAATTAATGATTTCATCAGAAAATGATGAAAAGCAGTTTTTATACGAAAAAGTAATGCAAAAAGTCTCAGAATGGGGAACACCTGATAACCTGATGTTTGTTGTTGGGGCAACAAAAGCTGAGCAACTAAAAGATATCCGAAAACAATTTCCTGAACATTTTTTTCTCGTTCCCGGCGTTGGCGCGCAAGGTGGAAGTTTAGAGGAAGTTTCCAAAGCTGCATTAAGTGGAGGAATTTTGGTAAATGCAAGCCGTGCTGTTATTTATGCAGGAAAAGATGAGCATTTTGCAGAAGAAGCAAAACGGGTTGCAAAGCAATACGCAGACGAAATGAAAAGCTATGTTTAGTCTTATTTTTCACGCAAAGACTTGAAAACACTTCTTTAACAGCCTCCTTTTCTCAGCCTGATTTTGTTATGCTATTTTTGCATAATGAAAAAAATTGTCTTCTTTTTTCTTATTTGTCCCGTTCTTTACTACGGCTGTAAGCAAAATGGAAGAAACTCTACTGAAAATAGTGCCGTTAAAAATGATACAACACATTTTTTTCAAGTAGCCCAATATATTCAATCACAAATAGCAGAGGTAAATAAAACGCCTTATTTTATTTATAAAACAGATGTTATAAATGGAAAGAAAGACTCAACTGCCATTAATAATGCTGTGTTCAACAATGTCTCTGCACAATTTCTTAAACCTGATATAAACGATAAAGCGCTCAAAAAACATTATACCGAAAACATTTTTCACGACCAGACAACTAAGAGTTTTACTATAAGTTATACGGCAGACGATAAACAACTCGAAATTCAAAATATAGAAATTCTGCTGCAGGAAGACGGGCAAACGGTAAAAAGGATTTTTATACGTAAATTTTTTAATTATCAAGACAGCGCAGCTATAGAACAATTAAGCTGGAAACCGGGAGAAAGTTTTCAGATCAATCGTTTGGTGCAAAAACCCGGAAATAAAGAGAACACCCACCAGACAAATGTAGTATGGAACGAAAAGAATTAATGGACAAATTATTATGACATCTCAGGAATTTCAGCAGATCGCACATACAATACCTCACTTACCCGGCATTTATAAATACTTTGATGCTAACAATGAATTATTGTATGTAGGAAAGGCAAAAGATTTAAGAAAAAGAACAAGCAGCTATTTCACAAAAACTTTTACCAACTATAAAACCCACGAACTTGTTCAGCGTATTCAAAAAGTTGAATTTACAATAACAAACAGTGAAGCAGATGCTTTTCTGCTTGAAAATTCGCTTATCAAGCAGTTTAAGCCAAAATTCAATATAGACCTAAAAGATGATAAATCATTTCCATATATAATAATAAAAAAAGAACCGTTTCCAAGGGTGTTTCTTACACGAACAAAGATAAATGACGGTTCAGAATATCTGGGACCATTTACTTCTGTGGCTAAAGTAAGAGAGTTGCTTACTTTCATTAAACACAATGTGGCTTTACGCACCTGTAAATTAAACTTAGCTCCTGCTAATATAGAAAAAGGGAAATTTAAAGTTTGTCTTGAGTATCATTTAGGCAATTGCAAAGGTCCATGCGAAGCAAAGCAATCAGAACAGGAATATGCAGAGGCTCTGCAACAGGTGCGTTTTATTTTAAAAGGTAATATTCAACCGGTTATTCAGCATTTTAAAGCTGAAATGATAAAACATGCCACGAACCTCAATTTTGAAAAGGCCGAGCTGGTCAGAAAAAAAATTGAACATCTTGAAAATTACCAGGAACGCTCTGTAATTGTAGGCAAGCACCTGTCTAATCTCGATGTTTTCTCTATAATAAAAGATGGAGACACAGCTTATGTTAATTACCTGATGGTGAATAGCGGTTCCATTGTACAAACGCATACAGTACGCATAGAGACAAAGCTTGAAGAAACAGAAGAAGAAGTGCTGCCACTGGCTATCGCGCAGCTAAGAGAAACATTTAATAGTCTCGCAAGCGAAATAATAGTGCCTTTTGAAATAGATTTTGCAGTGGAAGAAGTAACGGTGACAGTGCCAAAAGCTGGTGATAAAAAGAAATTGCTGGATTTATCGGTAAAAAATGTAAATTATTTTACAGAAGAACTCAGGAAGAAAAAATTGTTGCAGCTCGAGGGTAAAACTGATACACAAAAAATGGAAGTGCTTTATCAACTGCAGCACGACCTTCAGCTTAGAGATGTTCCTGTACACATTGAATGTTTTGACAACTCTAACTTCCAGGGCAGCTATCCGGTAAGTGCGATGGTTTGTTTCAGGGATGGCATTCCAAGTAACAAAGACTACCGCCATTTCAATGTGAAAACGGTAGAAGGCATAAACGACTTTGCTACTATGAAAGAAGTGGTGTACCGGCGATATAGCCGTCTTACAAGGGAAGAACAGCCGCTGCCCCAGTTAATTATTATTGACGGCGGCAAAGGCCAGCTTTCATCAGCTATGGAAAGCATACACGAGCTCAATCTTGCATCTTCGGTAACCGTAGTAGGATTGGCAAAAAACGAAGAGGAAATATTTTTTCCGGGTGATAAGGAGTCTATAAAATTGCCGTGGGACAGCGAAAGCCTGAAACTGATACGGCGTATAAGAGATGAGGTGCACAGGTTCGGAATAAATTTTCACCGGCAGAAAAGAAGCAAAGGCACTTTTAAAAATGAGCTGGAGAACATTAAAGGAATTGGAAAATCAACTGCAGAATTATTATTAAAAGAATTTAAATCCGTAAAAAACATTCGCGCAAAGTCGCAGGAAGAATTATCCGCAGTCGTAGGTTTATCAAAAGCCAAAATAATCAGCAGTCATTTTAATCTTTCCGGTGAGAATGTAGTCTGATATAAAAAGCAAAGGGGCCAGGATAAAGATCCAGCCCCGTTTTTAAAATCCAATATCCTATGAAAAACCGTGGTAAAGATAAAAAAAGAACCCATATTACCAAAAGTCAAAAGGGTTTTTTTATTTATTTGTGAAAGAAATTTTATTTTTTGCTGTTCTTCTAAAGAAATGGGCTGTGCTTCAAAAGAAACAAAAGGAGATATTTTTTTTAAAATCCGTATAAAAGAAGCAATCAAACAGCTAAAACAGTCCAAAAAAAGTTCCTCTTCGGCAAGTCTTATCTTCCGTATTTTTCAATCCAGTCAAGCATCCCTCCTGCTACGTTCACTGTGTCTTTAAACCCCATGTGTTCCAGCATCAGGCACGCCATCTGGCTGCGGTTACCGCTGCGGCAGTACACAATTACCTCCTGGTCTTTCAGGTTCTCAATTTCTTCAATAGCCATATCCTGGATACGGCGAAGACGAAAATGGGTGCCGCCTATATGAAAATCTGCCCTTTCATTGTCTTCCCTCACATCAATTATATTCAGTTTTTCACCCGCATCCATGCGGTCTTTCAGTTCATTTACAGATATTTGTCGCATAAGCAATATTTTCTATTGTGATGTTATCATCGTTCACCAATTAATGAATCTCTTCCGGCAGCGCCTGTGCTGTCAGTTATCAATGGCCTTGTGCTTAGCCAGATGTCAATTGTTTGACCAGGCTTTATTTTGTTTAAACGTCTGTCTCCGCTCGCAGTCACTGTATATTTTTGAGGGCTTTGCCTCGTAACGTAAGAGCCGGGAGTATCCGAAACATCAGGATCAAAAACGGGTGTAAAATTTAAACCGAAGCCTCTAAGCATAGATTTTACCTGGCTATATCTTTTTCCCATCAGGTCAGGCACAGCCATCTCAAGTGTTCCCACTCCGTTCCCTAATACAAAACCAATAGAACTGCCCATAAAAATCCTTGTCCCCGCTTTTATCGGCTTTCCATTATACAATTGCTCTAATACTGCATTTTTGGCAATGTCAGGCCTGAATGTAGTATCACCAAGATGAAGGCCCAGGTTTTCAAGATACATTTGAGCATTTCGTATAGAAAACCCGACAAGGTTGGGCATTTCAATCGTCGGAGGCTGGGCTCGGTTGATAGTAAGATAAATAGTACGGTTAACTTTCACATCAGCATCTCCTTCAGGATTTTGTTTTATTACTGCAAGCCTGGGAATAGTATCAATATACAGGCTGTCCTGTATTTCCACTTCAAAGCCTTTATCTTCCAGCATTTTCCTTGCTGCCTCCACATTTTTGCCAACCACCGGCGGCACTTTCTGGTATTGATCATGTTTGGTCAGATAATCAAGTGAGCCAAAAAAAAGTAAGATCACCAGTACTGTCAGAACTATAACTACCAATATGTTAACCCAAAGCGGCTTATGCGTTATAAATGTAAACACTAATTTTTTTTAATTATTTTAAGCAAACTAATATCTAAAGCATTCTTCTATTAATGCTGAGTAAAACTCCTGCAGCGTCCAGCCCATCGCCCGTACCTGCTTGGGCACAATGCTTGCTTCACTCTGGCCCGGCACTGTATTTATTTCCAGCATAAAGGGCTGTTGTTCCAGTTCGTTGTAGATAAAATCTACGCGCACAACTCCCCGGCAATCAAGCAATCTGTAAGCTAATGTAGCCATATTTCTTACTTTTTCTGCAATTTCCTCATCCACTTCGGCAGGAGTTATCTCCTCGCTCATGCCTGCTACATATTTCGCTTCATAGTCAAAAAAATCTTTTTTACTGATTATTTCTGTAATTGGCAATGTAATAATTTCTCCCCGGCTCTTAAAAACACCAATAGTAAATTCCCTGCCTTTTATAAACTCCTCCACCAGCACCTGGTCATCTTCTGCAAAAGCCTTTTCAATAGCCATTCCCAACTCTTCAGAAGGCTCGTTCACTTTTGACATGCCAATACTCGAACCGCCATTATTAGGCTTAATAAAAACAGGAAACTGAAGTTTACCTGCTATTTCATCGGCATTTACAAAATTATTTTTAATTAAAAGAACCGACCGCGCCACCTTAACACCACCAAAAGCTGCCACTGCCACGGTGTATCTTTTATTAAAAGTCAAAGCCGAAGTAGCTGCATTGCAACTGCTATATGGAATTTTCAGCATATCAAAATAGCCTTGCAGTTTGCCATCTTCGCCCGGCGTGCCATGAATACCGATAAGAACCGCATCAAAAGTTATTTTTTCCCCGTTTACTTTAATTGAAAAATCATTTTTATCCACAGCCACTTCTTCGCCTTCTGCAGTTTCATACCACCAGCCTGTAGGATGCATGTCAATTTTATAAACATCATATCTGTTTGTGTCAATGTTGTTCTCAATCGTAATGGCGCTTTTATAACTGATAACGGCCTCCTTGCTGTAGCCGCCCGTAACGAAAGCAATAGTCTTTTTGTTCATGCAATCCCTGAATTGTGACGCAAAGAAAGTGAAAAAATAATAAGTAAGAAAGCAGGAACTAATTACATTATCAACGAAGTGAAAACTTGTAACTTCTGTTTATGAAATAAAATCAATTTTTATTTCCATTCATTCAATATTTATAACAGTTTTTTTGCCTGTTTAGTTTTTTTCTTTTTTTGGGGACAAACATTTGTTCTTTATTCATCTCCGGTTGTGTCACTCACTTCTACGGCATCTTTTCAAAGCATCTTTTTCCCACCATTATTTCTTTTCAATTAATATTAAAATTCATTTAGCAAAAAGCATCTGTCTTTTAAAAACACTTATAATTGATTTTAATGGTTTTAAAATTGCATCTTGTAAATGATAAATATAGTTATGGCAAAATGGTGGATAGGCTGCTCTGGCTTTCATTATAAACACTGGCGGGGAATTTTTTATCCTGAAAAACTTGCTATGAGCAAGTGGTTCGACTATTATAACGATCGTTTTAAAACCATTGAATTAAATGTGACTTTCTATCGCTTTCCGCAATTGTCTTTTTTAGAGACCTGGTATAAAAAAAGTCCTGAAAAGTTTAGTTTCTCAGTCAAGGCTCCGCGGGCAATTACGCATTACAAGCAATTTAATGACTCAAAACAGTTGATAGACGATTTTTACGGAACGATACAGGAAGGCCTGAAAGACAAATTAGGTTGTGTATTATTTCAAATGCCGCCAAGAATGATTTACAGGGAAGAAAAGCTGGAACAGATAATAGAAAACCTTAACCCGGCATTTACCAATGTGCTGGAATTTAGAAATGAAACGTGGTGGACTGCTCATGTTTATAATAAACTTGCACAACACAATATTACTTTTTGCGGCATGAGTCATCCTGCTTTGCCTGACGATGTGGTGCAAAATACTAAAACTGTTTACTTCAGGTTTCACGGAGTGCCGCAGCTTTACAAATCAAAATACGAGATGGAGTTGCTTAAAAAAATAGCAGATGAAATAGAAAACAATTCCGATACAAAAGAAGCATTTATTTATTTCAACAACGACATTGACGGCTCAGCCATTACAAACGCTATTGAAATGGAGCAGTATGTATCAGGATATAAAACCTCAAAATTTTTTATTTATAAATTTTAGGAGACAAAAAAGCAGACACTGCGAAAAGATGCGATGCGCTTTTAATCATCATCAGAGGCTATCGGATCCAAGAAACTCTGAATTTTAACTACAGCTATGGGATCAATGAGAGGTTCCACCTTTACGCCAACAATTCCATCAAAGTTTCCCAGGAGTTTTGCTGCAGCTTT
>Ga0181466_1000752_pt1 | contig 11803 bp, 1 predicted proteins | sample InSIn4gowninarea_FD_119078 | JGI IMG/M metagenome (GOLD analysis project Ga0181466, IMG submission 119078) | Clean room microbial communities from NASA Spacecraft Assembly Facility at Jet Propulsion Laboratory, Pasadena, California, USA -... ... | reverse complement strand
CATAGCCCCTGGAGCGAGACAAGTAGTCTGGAACGTTTATCCCTGTGATCTCCGAGATCCTTGGAGAGTTCCTGTGGACAAGTGGTCCTTTTGAGGAAGCCTGACGCTTCGTGTGGAAGTCTGTGAGACTTCGGCAAGGAACGTGTGTGACGGCGACACCTGCGACGTTCGCGATCGCCTGCGGATTGGATTCTACGGATTGAATCCTGTTCCTGTTCCTGATCCTGACTGAGGGTGCCTGGACTTTGACCCTCTGATTATTTGAGAGACTTTGTAAGAAGATCCCTGTGTGGGTGCGGCGTTATCGGCCGTCTATACGTGTATTTCAACCAGACTGGTGATTTCAATAAAGGCCCGTTTTTTTTTACTCCAATCAGAACCCCAGTTTCGTCAATTGTAGTCAACGACACGCTACACATCGGCCGTCCCGACGACGTAACAATAATAAAAATAAATATACCAGGTTTTATGAAAATGATAGCTTCATTGTTTTATTTTCGCCTCATTCGTAAAATAAGACATTGCGCGAAAGTACTTCTAAGTTTATTTCAAATTCTCATGGTCAGATTTCATGCGGCCTTATTTCTGTTGTGCCGCACGGTAGAACAAATTTCAGCTTGCTTAAACTAAGGAAAATACTGTATGCAAATCCAAGGTTCTTTAAAGTCTATTGAAGGTATTTAAAGCGTCTTGTTAGTAATATTAGACTAAACTTTCTTATGTGAAGTTGTTATTGGAAGTTGAAATGTTCTTAATATTAAACTGAACTTTCTTATACGAAATTATTATTGGAAATTGACTCTCTTATATGAAGTTAATATTGAAAATTGAAGTGTTCTTAGTATGAGACTGAACTTCCTTAAGTGAAGTTGTTATTGAAAGAGGAAAGAAACTCTCGTAAAGGTAAGGTACATTATGATATGATTTTTTGAGCAATTAAATAATAAACATTAAGTGCTTCATATTTACACCATTTAAGGACTTAATTTAAACATGATGTTAGGATATCTAATTTTCTTTTCATAAATAAAAAAAACTTTGCATATAAGCAAATTATATTTCTAATCTACTATTTATCCATCATATTTATATCCCTGTGGACAATCTTTAGCTAATAATTACTAGCACAGACTTGTAATTTCCAAGAAAGATGTCTGTAGTCTTGTGTGCTATCACCTTTTGAAATAGTTTAGAATACTCTAAATTTGAAAGGATGAATTAGAACTATATTTCAAAATTTACTTTGAAACAGTTGGTGCGGTTAATATATGATGCCTAATAACATCTTTCTATAAAATTTCTCTTGTGAAGCGCGAAATTCATGCATGCGTATGTTAACTCGAATCCGAATTTAATTTCGATGAAATAGTAATGACTTTATTTTTTAAATTTGTGTCATGCTGTGACTATACATATATACATGACTATACATATGTTAACTTTTGGGTTTTCAGGAGTGAAAAAATTCTGAAAAACATGATGTTGGAGTTGAAGGCACGTTTACAAGGATGGCAGCAATTCATTGAATTTGGAACATAATTTCTGATCTTCAGAAGCAGATACGTATAGTTTTATCTATTCTATAACTTCAATATTCCATAACGTCCATTAAGCTGAGGGTCTCTGAAACATAATCATTTTAAATAGCCTTTATTGAAAACAAGGCGAATTCTAAGTTTTAGAATTGGTGTTTTACTGATACTATTTGTCTGTAAATCTACGTTTATTAAACTAGTTAGAATAAGAACGGCTTAAAGTATAGAAATCAGTGATAATGTCAAGATACTAAAATATGCATTTAAACACTTCTGAAAATACACTGTTTATTCAGCCTGCACAAATAGTCACTTTGCTGATAAAATTTAAGATTCTAATGCTTATCGTTTGACATAAAAAATCTAGTGCGCGTGCTGTTAAACTTGTATTTTCTAGTTGCGATTTGAGGCTTTCATCATCCTTCAACAAAACTATAAAGTAAATATTGTTTCTAATGGTTATTAGAGTTCTCGATAACTGTCAAGATAGCCTATATTCTTAACTATAAAATATGTGAAATTTGTTTAATAACTAAGAAATTATAGAATCTCGGTTAAGACTAAACGTTTAACTATATGGTATATCGCTCTTTAACTACCTGTTATCTACAGTTTTTCCAAGGTTCTAAGATCCCCAGGATTTTTTATTTACAATAAATTAAAATTCTTGACGCTATTTGTGTTTTATGCAACTGTAATCTAAGGCGACTGGATGACATCATTAAAACGTATAGTCGGAAAAACGTTTAATAGTTGTGAACTCTAACTTTGAACTTAATCGAAGTTTAAGTAAGAAAATAATTTAAATATTGGTTATTAAACTATAACAATGTGTTATATTTAAGTTTTAATTCACGCTTTAAAGTTGAGCACAGTCTGTCATATTTCAGTGCGAAATAAAGGTTGTGAGGCATTTGTTAGGGAATGGAAGTTAGCAGGAAGTATGTTATCGATGATTTAAATACCTAATGGCAAAAACTTCAAAAGTAATTAGTGACGTAATTATTTCGCGATGCATGTCAAGTTTTAAGCTGGCCAGCATTCTAGTATTTATCAGATGTGTTAGTTTGTGTTAATATTAAGTGTTTAGCTTTATGTGAAGTATATTTATTATTGCACTTAACCTAGTTGTGGGGCCCCTTAATTTAAGTTGTAGAATAGTTCTAAAGCATGACATGCATCACACAAACTAATTTTGATTTGTTTGGTAGACACTTGGAAAATTCCGTAGTTTTTTAACTCTGACTACGCCAACTTCCATTCTCTTAAATCGGATAACTTGAAAGTGTGCAATTAAGATTTAACTTTCCCTTACACAGATTTCTTTACTGTAAATATAAAGCTTTCAAAAAGTTTTTGTCCTCTTAACAAAGTAACATCTTTTGTAGGTTGAATAAACTGCGTATTTTGAAGAAATGTTTATTTTAAATATCTGGTCTAATATTTATGCAAATTATGGGTAGTAAATTAATGCAAGTAGCCAGATTTTCAATTGACTCCAATTGGATTTTTTTAAATATCACTTGTTTAAATCCTGCAGAAGTATTTAAACCTATAAGTATCCTGCATATTCTTTTCTATCAAGTTCGATTTTTAGAGCATATAAAATTAAATGTACTCTATATTCGCTCTTGTATTGCATTCAACTTATTTATAAACTAATTTGAGTCTAGAGTCTCGCACTGATGTTACATTTCTTTTAGGGAAATTCCAAGTTGGCTTCAAGCTGCGATAAGAAAAGATTGCGAAGAAGTGCTCAGAATCATGGTCATGCATGGAATCTTCTTGCTGCGAGTTATACAGCCAAGGATACGTGGAAGACTTCTGCCAAAACAGGATTGAGTCGTCTCGTCACTTGATGGTTTAGGAGAATTTCATACGAACTGAAGTTTGGTTTTGTTTGGCTGGGAACATGAATTACAAGCGCACTTCTTGAAACGCAAGGTAAGAAATGTTTTACAGCTTCAATGTTAATGTTTTCAACAAGTTGTAAAATGCATTGCTTATTTCGTACATTGGTGTAGCTAGATATGTTAAAAGTAAGATAAGTTATAGTCAAGTTCAGTTTTGAACATACTATAGAGTAATTACATGTCGAATTTTTCGTCTCTATATTTTGTTAAGTAAAAACTATAGAAAAGTACTACAGTTTACATTTAAGTTGAGCATTTTGTAACAATGCTGCTTGGCGATGTAGTACTAGAAGAGTTAAAGCTTTATTCTTGTTTTATAAAGACAGGTTAGCAATTAAAGGAAATGTATAAATGCAGAGTAGTTTTTAAAATGTAAACGTAAAACGGCGAAACAAGCAGAATATTCTCGTATTTAAACTAGAAAATTTAATGCATTGATGTTTATAAAATGAATTTTTAGAGTTGGTCTTCCTAATTGTGGATTTTCGTTTTTGCAGGCACCAAACTAGAAGATAAATATCATCAGCAGAAGATAAATATTTAAGCCTTGTAAAGAATGTAAATTATATAAATTACGCGAGCCACTGTCAGTTAGGGTTCTAAATATAATTCACATACGCAGCTGCCAAAAAAACTTATTTTAACTTGAATTAAAATTTTAAATTTAAGAATAGCTAAATATTAGCATTTATCTAATATTTAACAAATTTTTAATAAACCTGAACTTCCTTGAATAACAATGAAAACCTACGTTGTAACAAGTTTTAATTGAAAAGGATTAAACTGCTATAATGTAAAGAATGAATGTTTAAGTAATTAAAACTTCAAAAAATTAAGTTTAAATTTAAATCTTGGGAATTTTCTGTGTTACTTCGAATTGGCTTATAAATTTACTGTAAATAAAATAGTTTGTTACAAACGTCATTTTTAGATTTTAATGTTTGACTTCCTTTTTGGCAAAGAAATGAGATTCGGATCCATTTGTTTTTATTTCATATGAGGGGGAATTTATATTTTATTTTAACTATCCTATCGTTTCTTCAATTTCCGGATTCGTCGCATTTCCAAGTCTAGAAGGAAGTAGATAAGTATCAAAATTGCATGGAATTTGGATGTGTTAATTATAAAAACACGGAAAATCCCCAATTTGAATCTGGGCAGCTGCTAGTCTTGTAATCTTAATCTTTAATATCTTTTTTTATATAAAAGCTGAAATATTTTGAGTGTACTTGACTTAATATTTTTTTCTAAGCTATTTTGAGAAAATTCAGTGTTTAAAGTGTAAAGTCAGTGCGATTTGTTGAATATCAACTGTATATAAGTTGTGAGTGAAACTTAATTTTGTATTATATCTGCTGTTTCTATTACCAAAACCACAAGTTGTATGTAGCATTTATTGTATGTAACAATCCGTATGCTAGAAATGTGTTCAAATAAATGTTATTGTTCGAGAAACTTCGTTCTGTATTTTCTTTTAGTTTAAGCTGTTTTCACATTGCAATTGAAATTGGTATTTAAATTAAACTGTCTTGTACCGTTTGGTGTAAGAAACTCTATGCTATAGAGTAAGGTCATAAAGATGTGAAAGGTATCATGGGAGATAGTATTTTCCACATTTAAATAAGTCTTCAGTTCAAAAGTAACTACAAAGATTCTTGGATATAAATGGCTACAAAGTTTCCGCAATATTGCATTATGTAAATAGACAGGTCAGACTTTCGTAAGAAGTGTTCTTGCCGACAGTCTTTAGCTACAGACTTGCTGGTCTATTAGTCTCGTTTTACGTCCAATTTAAGTGTAACTTACACATGAAGAGGCTCTATAGGCAATACTGAAAATACAGTCGCAGAGGACAAGTTTGAATGTGGAACTAGCGTCGTGGAAAGAGGAGTAAAACGGGTATTTTTATAGGAACCCCTTTGTTTAATTGTGTACTTATTATACTGGTCTTAATAAACGCCATTATAAAGTGACATTTCCTGCCTAACAGCTTTCATGAGGTTAATGTAATTTTGAATTCTCTTGCTGCAAATGAGTTTGTTTGGAGGCTTCTTTATCCTGCAGATGTTCTGTTGCTTTAAACTTTTTTATAGTTGATGCTATTTTGATATTCATTTATTAGATTGAAAAAGCTCTGGATATGACAAAATGTCTCAAAGTTCCAGGCTGCAACTAAATATCTCGTTAATTAACTTGTTTCGTTCAGGTTCTAGCATTATGTATGTATATTGGATGAAAAGCATGGCGAGAGAACGGTCTTAATCAAAGTCGTTAATTTGGTAGTATGAAAATGTATTAACTGAAGCGCAGATACCACAATAGGTAATAGGGTAAAAGAATCTAGGTTAAAGAATCTAGGTCTCAAGTAACTTAAACATTGCGGTTATCTTCCTAAATAGAGTAACTTTATGTATTTCGAACATTAGTATTCGTTTGTATAACTTGCGTCTTTTAACCCCTTGCAGTATTTTCACGAGTCTGACTCGTGATGAAAATCTTCCTCCAGAGCAGGTATTAACTCCGGGATGATTCTGGGTGGGGACTGGCGAGTTACAACTGCCCTCACAAGAACATCCCAAGCATGATCCATAGGACTGAGGTCAGGAAACTTGGCTGGGTAATTTTTGAACTGCTTCCACAAATTAGAGATGACATTTGATTTTATATCCAATTCTCTTGCAACGTCAGCTTGGGACTGCCTCACTTCAAGAATACCTATTCATCTCTACGTTAGTCTACGCGAGATGTATGTATGTTCCTTTCATTTAAATGTCGGCAAAAAAAGTTTATTCAACTAAACGATTACAATCGCAATATTGGGCTAATTTCACGAAACATATTGATGGAACGCCTAGAATGCTTTCTACACCCAAATAGAATGTGTAAAGGTTGTTACAAAAACCGAAGTGAAACGACTTGGAAAGTTCAAAATGTAGATAGCTTTGCCTGTACCGGAATGCTTTATAAAGTACCATACCATGCAGAGTTATTAATTTTTAACTTGGGAGTATTTTTCATTTTTAGGCTTGGAGATTGCGGCATAATCTAGAAATTTACTTAATTTAAATATTACTGTCGTAGATTCGCTTTAAATTACTTATATTTTGCTATTCATTAATCATATTAGTTATAAAGATTTTGTTGTAATAATACATAATAATCAAAATACGTTTTAGGCATTTTTATTCAAACTCATTTGAAATTCATAAGAGCACTATCACGTGAAGTAGACACTAGTGCGGCTATCTTACACTTGGTCGTAAGATTGGTCATGTTTCGTAACTTGCACTTATGATTATTCTTTACTGACAGAACGTAAACCCCTCAATGTTAGATGCTACACATGTGAAATACCGCTTTGTAATCATATTGTTTTTTTATACAGGCAATAAAGTTAACTATTTTTCCAAATTCAAAGGAAAATCTACTGCAATGCAATCTCTTGAAAAAATGGCAGTCAAACTTTTATTTATCAATGACTCGACGACATTTTATTAAACAATATGACTATTATCTATTCCAAACTATAGATCATATTAATGATAAGCCACTCTGATATATTTTGGAGAATAGATTTTACCGATATTCACCGTAAGTCTTTCTATTGGACTTAAATAGTTATGACCATATTTCATGGTTTAATATCGCATTAATTATATAGAGGATTTGATCATTGCAATTTCAGCCTAAGCCTAATCAGGTCGTTAATAGTTTCAGTTACAAAATTCGTTTTCTGGAAATGGGTTATAGGCTGTTTCCAGACACCGAAATTCGTAACTGAAACCGTGAATAAGGAACACTCTAAGGGACATAAACGTAATATCTAAATCACTAAAAAAGGGTGCAATCAAGAAAAAGTGGTGCTTTTTTTTTGATGATGGTGAAATGGTTAGAGTTGTCATTAGGTCAGATGCGTCTTTTTCCACACTGTTTTCAACTAGCGGCAGAATTTACGCCCGGAAAAGCTATGAAAACTCGTTTCCGGACCCCGCCCCAGGTTTACGAAACACGCTGCTTTGCTGCCCAGAGTACACGTGGCAGTAATTTGACCATGGTTTAAGCAGCAATATCGTGGTATTCCATGGCCCCCTGATTAGGACTATGTGACCATTTTGGCCAATCATGTCCATTCCAAGGTATATTTGCTTTCACGTGGTGATGCTGTGTTTAAAGACACGGCACGAGGATGAAATGTCGCTTTTCCCTTGCGCACCACAGTCATTAAATCCTAATATTGAGCCTTTGTGTCGGGCTATTGGAGAAAATTGGTAAGTTTTGGAGAAAAGCGTATGTGCACTAAATTTATCTCCATTATCTTACCTGAAATTGCTCTATTTTTTTAGGTATTTCATTATTTTAGTCCAAACCTTTACCGTTAAATATTAAGTTTTTAGATTATTTCCGATAAAAATCCGATGTCAATGATTTTTCGTTTCAATATTTTTGATATCTCGTAACATATTTGAGACTATAGTGTTTTTTTATCTCTATCAACTGGCAAAGCACTTGGTTGGTATGCATTGAGAAATATATTGATTTGAAGAATCGCCTAGTTTAACGGTTCTCTTTGTGAAGGGGCATCTGTAAGAAGAACCATCATTGTCCCGAACTGGACAACACAGAGGAACATTCTTGCCGCATTTGGGATTCGAACCACGGACCCATTTCTTAGAATGCAAGCGTGATATACACAGTGCCCATCAGTTGGCATTCAGAAAACTGTTACCTTGTATCGTATAGAGTATGGTCTATTATATGTTCTATAGTAAGTAAATATTAAGAGTACTTCGTTTTATAAAAGAATTCTGATAAAATGACTGTGGACTGTTTAATTACTTATATTATTTTAAGTATAAAGAAAAGATTTTTAATTCATTTAAATGCCACAAGTGATTGGGGTAAACTTCTGCACATTTTACAGAATTAAAACATTCTTTAAAGGAATTTTTAAAGAATGTTTTACCTCTGGTAGAATCTATTATTATTTTGTCCAATCAAAATGTAACACGTGTTTTAATTATAGTTATGATGATTAAATTATTTAAAACCACAATTAATGACAAAGTTATCTAAATCATAAACATCAATAAATGAAATTAAAAATGGTGTTTATCAGTGAATTTTTGCGACTTACTCGTATAATTATAAAAGAATGTACAAGTGCTTAGGTTTCTTAGAGATAATCCGAAATATCAATATTATTTTGTCAAATAGATTTTTCCCTTTAATCTATTGAGAAAACTAGTGACTAACATGCATCAGTAGAATATAAAAATATATAAAATGAATTCAATGCATATAACTTATTTTTCCCTAAATCTTATTTAATTAATATATCTTCCAATAAGGATTTATACGAATGTTATGCTGTATCGTTGATTTACAGATTTAAATATTACATTTCTTGTCAAATCACTCACAAAACATCTTAGCAGACTTAGGTTATATATACTAAGCAACTATATAAATGCAGACTGCTTAATATACGTAATAACTGTTTCAAATTGCCTTAACTTGTTACTATCTAATAAAGTATTTATTTGAGCACAATATATAGAACAAATGTTATGATTCAGAGCTCACAACGCTTTATGAAACTATCCATGGCTAAAAATAGCTAACGAATAATCGACTGAAATCTTTTCGTATACAGACTAAACACTTCTTGTACAAACATACATAATTTATTATGGAATACAGGAGCGCGTTCTAACTAACTCAAACTTAATTAACATTCAGCGAGAAAAGCTTATTATCATAGATCCCCAAACACTTAAAGTATATACTCGAGAATATTCCATCACTAGAGAAAAAAGAAATATAGCAATAGCGTTCTAAAATACTCTTATTAAATTTTAATAAGAGTTAAGAGTGAAATTCAATATTCACAGTTGAGTTAGTGGATTAAATCATCGAAATATGTTGTATTATGATTTAATTTTTATAATTTTAGTATAGTTCAGTATTTTCATAATTCAATGAATATTGTTTTCTAATTTTCTGCAAGTGCGAACATTAATAAACGCAGTCATTCTGATCAATGATGTATAAAACACTTAGGATATTAAAAAGTTATATAGTACTGTCCAACCTCAATATCACGTCACCTGGATAAGACGTCACATTTTCAAAGTCCGGAAAGCTTTCTATTGCTGTTAATCAGAATTCACTCCGCTTTTCATGGCAGTCGGAAAGGATCGCACTCCGGTTATCACGTTACATTTTGACTAATCCTATTTAAACTTTGACCGCAAAAAGACCGCATGTGTAGAGAGATTTCAGACTTTTTTGAAAACCGAGTAGTAACTAATCATTGTTAAATGTATTTATGAAATGTTTTTCTGCATCCGCTTTCCAAAAAATTACAAACTATTTTAATACAATACTAAAGGGTCACAATAGTAAATCTGCCTTGGTTATAAAAATATGAAATCCAATTCTGCGCTTCCAGCATATTTAAACTGAAAATTTTGAAAGAAAAAAGAAATGTTATTCATCAACTTTGAATCGAAAGATTCAAATACAAATACAAAAATCAGGATCATAGAAAGTCTATATGTGCACTCTAAAGACATTTCTAGGGCAACATTTGCCATCAAACTCTTTCTAGAACACACTCCGATTAAGACATCACTCCGCTTATGACGTCACTTTTGATGTTCCCAAGAGTGACGTGATAACGAGGTTTGGCTGTATTCGTTTTTTCGGTTATTAGTGCATATAATTTGATAGTTCCTAAGAAAGAATAAATTCCATTTGTAAGTAAAATACATAGCAATGTATAATGAACCTCACAGTCGAGACAGACCAGGGAAAAATAACTCTGCTTCTGCTTTCTAGATTTCATTCAAAAGGTGTATTCTATTTCATCTACAAAAATCTGCCTATGTGCAAATCAGTGAAAAAGAATTAATCTCTACCAACTTGCGTCAATCAATACAGCTTGGCAAAAAAATTTACTTTTACAACCAGATCAAACGACTATAAAACAAATAAATTATATTTCAGGTAAATAGACAGTCGTTACTTACTGATTTCAAAGCATTTTTCTCTATTTTTAAAGATATTTTAATTTTTCGAATTCATCTGCTTAAATAATAATCAGTATAAGGAAAAGATTATTTAAGCAAGGTTATTATTAAGGAAAAGATTTTTTAAATCACATTTAAAATGTCATAAAAGGGAGGGATAAACTTCTACACATTTTGCAAACTTAAAAACGTTATTACCAAACTCAATTTTGTTAAATTTACTCTTTAAAAATAACGAATTAGATCATAAGTTAAACAATGAAAACGTAACACATTAATGTTAAAGAAGCGAAATTAAATCAAAATTACTCTTCTATACAAACAAATTCGAAAGAAATTCTGTTAAAGTTCTAATCCTATGCACATTGTGTCAAATTTTGTAGTTCACTGAAAATAATAGGGCTTTCAGGTGCAAACAATATTTTATAATTTTTTTCTCATTTTTAGTAAACTAACATAAATTAAGGGTAGTGCAATTAAATGTAAAATAACAAAAATTTAAAAAATTATTTAAATTTCAACATTTTAACAAAATTACTCCTGCTTCACATTTTGCGAACATGTTTTTAAATGTTCAGGCTTCATTTTGTTTAAATCAAGTCATGAATATATTTTAAATATCCGTGTCTTATTCGACAAAAAATCTGATCAAATTGAGCCTTACAAGGTCCAAGTCTAATGACGGTCAGTTTATTCTTTCAGACAGAACCTATAAGAAAACCTAATAAGATTTTAAAGTAAAGTTTTAAACTCAAAGGAAGAAAGAAATATTTTTGGGAAAGCAAATATAACTTACTTTTACGCTAATTTAAAAGGTATTTTTGCTTTTTTCTGTAATCGAGTAAAAGTAGCAAAAAAATAAGTTTTTATTTAAAAACCGTGAAATAAAATGTCTCACAGTTGAAACATTAAACATAAATAAAAATTTATTTATTTATTTTTTAAAATATAATAGAACCTCCCAATAAGGGACAGTTATGGGACCAGGTATTTTGTCCCTTAAATAGAGTTGTCCCTTATTCGGAGGGACAACCTGATTTTTTCTGAAATATGTTAGTTTTTCATTAACGTAATAATGAAATCAGAATAGAAAGTGATAAGCTAATTATAAAGCCATCAAGTTGCTTAACAAAATTAATAAACATGTTAAAAAATGTATTAATATATATGGAAATTTAATGTAAATCATGATCGTAACTGCTGCCTTTTTAAATAAAATAACAAAGCTGAATATTTTAGTGGTAAAGGTTTGGACTAAAATAATGAAATACCTAAAAAAATAGAGCAATTTCAGGTAAGATAATGGAGATAAATTTAGTGCACA
>Ga0181466_1000751_pt1 | contig 11803 bp, 9 predicted proteins | sample InSIn4gowninarea_FD_119078 | JGI IMG/M metagenome (GOLD analysis project Ga0181466, IMG submission 119078) | Clean room microbial communities from NASA Spacecraft Assembly Facility at Jet Propulsion Laboratory, Pasadena, California, USA -... ... | reverse complement strand
AGTAATATTGAACTTTGCCTGTAGATAGGAATGCAAATTTTTACAAAGCTGCTTATAAAACAGTGAACTGTCGTTGTCAGGCTGTAACTCCCGGATGGTATATAAATAATCGGAGGCTTCGGCTCGTTTTATTTCAACTGGCTGCTCTGGGATAGTCGTCACCGGAACCGCTATTGTTTGTGCTGGCGCCATTGCCTTTTGTCTTCCATTAAACCACAATATACCTATCAGTATTGCCAACACGCCGGCACCTAAGATAATGTACAGTCTTTGTTGAAAACCATTCTCTGCATTTGCCGGGTTCAATGCCTTCAGGAAATTTTTCTGACCCTGTAACACATTCAAGACAAGAGCAGGTGTTGACTTCGTTACGTACTTATTTGCGTTGGGATCAAAATAAGTAAACTGAACTGGTGGTATCGTATACAAACCTTTTTTATCTACGACAAATGGAATGGAATATGTCTTTCGGCTACGAACCGGGAAGTTGCTTTTATCGTCTTCATTTTTTTCGGTAGCATCAAATGCTTCTATGCCTTTAGGCCATTGAATCAACGGTTGTTTCAGATCTTGCAAATTGCCCGCACCCTGTACCGAGACGATAAGTTGATTAGTGGTGTTTGTACTTACTTTATCTGAAGTCGAAATGGCGAAATCAAAATCGCCAATTGCCCCGCTGAAGACATTGTTACCTACAGTTGGAAATGCTGGCAGCGGCAATACATTTACAACAGATGGTTTGTTTTGAAGTGTCACCAATTGCTCTTCTGCAGGCACTGAAGGCGCTCCATAATATAAGTCGCGATAAGACAAATTGCCTGCGTTATAAAAGGAAACCCTGTTCTCTACACTCGTCTCCGGCAGCACGAGTTGACCCGGCGCTAAGGGGAACAATTCTACTTTTCTTATAACGAAAACATTATACTCCTGTCCATTAATTTTTTCTACATGCTGGTCTTGTTCATCACTAGTGAGCTCGATAACAGTAGCTCCACTAAACTGCGGCTGTTTTACAACTTTAGATTTGGATCGTAGTCGTGTACAAAGTTTATAGGTTGCCAGAATTGGTTCACCAACATAACAGGTACGTTTATTAACTTCCAAGCGGACAATGATGTTGTTTTTTATTTTGTCTATTGCACGTTCACCTTTTTTAAGATACTGTCCGGACGGCAACTCATCCTGGAAAGGTATCTGGTCAAATATAGAAGTTTGTGGAGCTTGCTGAGACGGAGCTTTTGAGCCACCAATATGTTCAACATTTTTTACCTGTACAATAACTCCGTTTGTTTTTGTAGGCTTGTTGTTGATAAGGGCTGTTGCTCCCGGTACGACTAAATTACCTATAGTATTGGGTTGCAGCATTACAGAATAAACAACCTGTTGCTTAATGATGTTCCCGGTTTGAATGGTACTGCTGCTTAGATTTGGCCCCGACACAACTGTCCATTTATCAAACCTTGGTAACGTAAACTGGTCTAGCGATACATTATCAGCAGTATATTCTACCTGTATTACATCGCTTTTACCTATTGTGGTCGCAGACGCTTTTGCAGTGAAAGATTGCGCTTTTAATAGCTGTGCTGCAAACATTAAGAGAATAAGTATCCAATATCTGGTCAGTACTTTCATAATCCTAACAGCAAAAGTAGTATATCGCTAAAAAGCAAACTACAGGTTCGGGTTAACCACAGGTTAAAAAGTTTTATTGAATGAATAATAGTGTTTGTGTGTGCATACGATTCAAATAAGGGTCTTCTTAGATTTCTTCAATTAATTGACAAGAAATTTTATTCCAATTGTCGTAGGAAATGCCGCCACCATCTACCAGCATTAATCAATAAAAAGGTTAGTCTATTGACAAATTCTTTACCTCGAATTGATTGCTTATCCCTAATCACCAGCTATTATCTTTGCGGCAAATATTTGAGTTATGCTCCAGGTTAATTATATCAGGCAGAACCGCGAAAGAGTTTTGGAAAGACTAGCGGTCAAAAATTTTTCACAGGTGCAGTTGGTTGATGAGGTAATTGCATTGGACGATGAAAGAAAGAAAGTGCAGGCTGAGTTTGATGCAACACAGGCAAAAGTAAATGCAGCATCGAAAGACATTGGAAACCTGATGAGGCAGGGGCAAAAAGAAAAAGCCGAATCATTAAAGGCCGCGGTGGCATCTTTAAAAACCAATATTGAACCTTTAAAAGAACAAACAGCGTCTATTGAAAAACAATTGCAGGATAAACTCTTGCAAATACCAAACTTGCCAGCGGCAGAAGTCCCAAAAGGCAAGACGCCTGAAGACAACGAAGTGGTAAGAGAAGGCGGAACAAAGCCCACTTTGCCTGAAGGAGCATTACCACATTGGGAGTTGACGACAAAATATAAATTAATAGATTTTGAGCTGGGGACAAAGATTACCGGAAGCGGCTTTCCTGTTTACACCGGTAAAGGCGCAAAGCTGCAAAGATCGCTTGTACAATATTTTTTAGACTTCAATACTGCTGCAGGTTATTATGAAGTGCTGCCTCCTTTCATGGTGAATGAAGACAGCGCCTACGGTACAGGACAGTTGCCGGATAAAGAGGGCCAAATGTATCACGCAACTGCTGATAATTTCTACCTGATTCCCACTGCTGAAGTTCCTGTAACCAATGTTTACCGCGATACTATTCTGAAGGAAGATGACCTGCCTATAAAGATGACTGCGTACTCACCATGCTTCAGGAGAGAGGCAGGCAGTTACGGAAAAGATGTTCGAGGATTGAACCGTTTGCACCAGTTTGAAAAAGTTGAAATCATACAAATTGTGCACCCTGACAAAAGTTATGAAGCGCTTGACGCGATGGTAAAGCATGTAGAGGCATTATTACAAAGTCTTGAACTTCCGTACCGTATTCTTCGTTTATGCGGCGGTGATATGAGCTTTACGAGCGCCATAACCTATGACTTTGAAGTATACAGTGCTGCACAACAACGTTGGTTGGAAGTAAGTAGCGTAAGTAATTTTGAAAGCTTTCAGACCAATCGTCTAAAGTGTCGTTTTAAAGATTCCAACGGTAAAACTCAACTTGCACATAGTCTTAACGGGAGTTCTTTAGCGTTGCCAAGAATAGTGGCAGCATTACTTGAAAACAACCAGCACGGTGAGGGGATCATGTTGCCTAAAACACTTCATACCTATTTTGGTGCAGAATGGATAATGTGACGAAATTAAGTGAGGATCATTATAATTAGGCACGTGTTAACAACGTGCCTTTTTTCTTCATTTATATTTCCTACTATTTACATCCTGATCAAGCTAATTAATGGACTAAAAGATTATTTTTAATAAAACTGCCTTATGAGGAAATTACTGAAAAGCGTAGGCGTTTTTGCTATCACTATTTTTCTTTTGCTTAATGTAGTTTCAGCTTTTCACGCTTATAAATTTACTCACTTTTTTGATCGGGGTTCTACCACTATAACGAAGCCGGAACACATGATTGGCTGGCAAAAAGCCAAAGCAATTTTGTTTGGGATTAATTACACCAAACTACCCATTACCACTACGCCTGCTAATCCCTATCAAACGTTTTCTGTTGCTACTTCTGGTGGATATAAACTGGAAGGGTGGTACATTCCAAGACCTAACGCACAAGGTACAGTCATTATGTTTCATGGTCATGGTGGAAACAAAAGCGGGCCTGTGAAGGAAGCAAATGCCTTCCATGACTTTGGTTATAATATTTGTATGATCGATTTTCGGGCACATGGCAACAGTGCAGGAAACATTTGTACAATTGGTTTTAAAGAAAGTGCAGATGTAAAGGCAGCATATGATTTTGTTTCAGCAAAAGGTGACAAGAATATTATTCTTTGGGGTGTATCTCTCGGCGCTGCTACCATTACAAAAGCTATTGTTGATTATCCTGACATCAAACCCGCTAAAGTGATTTTGGAGATGTCCTTTGGCTCGTTAACTGATGCAGTAAAAGGGCGTCTTCGCATCATGCATTTACCTCTTCAACCGTTTACCGCATTACTTACTTTTTGGGGCGGTACAGAACAAGGATTCTGGGCTTTTGGCCACAAGCCTGAGGAGTATGTAAAAAGTATCCGGGTACCTGTTCTAGTCCAATGGGGGAAGCTCGACCAAAGGGTCAGTCAACAGGAAACCGAAGAGATTTTTAAAAACATTCCATCCAGGCAAAAACGGTTGGTGATTTATGACCGTTCCGGGCATCAAAGTTTGTTAGTGAACGAAACAGAAAAGTGGATGAAGAACGTTAAGCTTTTTCTAGAGGAAAATTAGATGCAGCTACCTTTTTATCGTAACCCTTGTACCAACCGGAACCATCGAAAACAGTTGCTTCACATGTTCATTCTTAAGGCTGATGCAGCCTTCTGTCCAGTTCTGGTACTGGTCTATTGCATATTCTTCATGAGGCCATGTTCCATGTATACCGATGTCCCCACCTTGCCTGGCATATTGAGGTATTAAACCTTGCGACTTTCTCATGTTAAATTTTTGAACATCAGCTTCGGTAGGAAAATCAAGGCCCATGTAACGGCACCATTTGTTGTGAACTCTTTTGCTAATGATTGTGAAAGTACCTTCAGGAGTTTTGCGATCGCCCTGAACCAATTTGTCGCCCTGGTCTTTGTTGCCAAAAACTACCGGAAAAGTAATCAGCCAGCCCTCAGCATCGTAAACATTTAATTCGTAGTCACTTTTATCAATCACAATGTAGTAAGCGCTCTTGCTATAGATGGCTTCATAAAAAGACGTATTGGTCAGAAAAATAACTGCCAATAAGAACATCAGGGCGGTACGTTTCATGCGGTAACAGGGAGTGATTGAATATCTAACGGAAAATTAAGTAGAAGATTTTGCCCAGAAGTTCATTTCACAAAAGTTTTAGACGGAAAGTTGTTTTTTACGACTAAGATTAAAAACATTTAATATAAAAAGCCCTTCTGCTAAAGGGCTTTTTAAGAATTGTCTCTCCCGTCCTAAAATATGTTGACAACAAAAAGACTTAATTATGTCAACGTTAGGAACGACAAGGAAAAAGCGAACACAAAGAGATTACACTTTGGCTTTTAAATTACAGGTAATCGAAGTTGTAGAAAAAGGCAGTTTAACCTATAAGCAAGCTCAAAAACAGTATGGAATACAAGGTAGAAGTACAGTTTTGGTCTGGTTACGCAAACATGGTAATTTAGACTGGACGTTACCAAAACTGAATTCCTTGTTTACAGAAAATGAAAAAACTCCAGAGCAAAAAATAAAGGAATTAGAAGCTGCGCTGGAAACAGAAAGGTTAAAGACCCTGTTCTTAACCACTGCTATTGATATTGCAGAGAAGCAATATGGAATGATTATTAGAAAAAAGTATTCAGCCAAACAGCAAAAAAACTTCAAGCACAAAGGAAACTAAGCCTGTCAGGAGCTTGCAGGATGTTTGGCATTAGCAGACAGGCATTTTATCAAAAACAGCAACGAGAAGCCAGGAGGTTAAATGAGCTACAGCAGGTTAAATCTCTGGTGGTAAATAAGCGTAGAGTAATGCCAAGGTTAGGTACCCGAAAACTACACTACCTTATCGCAGATGAACTTAGAGAACTTGGCATTAAGATAGGCAGAGATGGATTATTTGACTTTTTAAGGTCAGAACAGCTATTAGTTAAACGCAGAAAGAGTTATACAAAGACCACGATGTCAAAGCATTGGCTTCATAAACACCCTAATTTATTAAAGACTATAACACCGGTTCGTTCAGAAGAAGTTTGGGTGAGCGATATTACATACGTTCCTACCAGGCAAGGCAACACCTACTTATCACTTATAACAGATGCTTATTCAAGAAAGATTGTAGGTTATCATTTAAGCGAAGACATGAAGACAGAAAGTGTAGCAAAAGCATTGAAAATGGCAAGCAAAAATAGAAAAACAAGGCTGCCCCTTATTCATCATTCGGATAGAGGATTACAATATTGTGCTGCCGAATACCAGCAAATATTAAAAGCCGATGAAATAACACCAAGCATGACAGACGGGTATGATTGCTATCAAAATGCGATGGCAGAAAGAATAAATGGAATTTTAAAGGATGAATTTTTATTAACTACTTGTACCGACATAGAGCAACTGGACAAAGTAATTAAGCAATCAATCTTTATATACAACAACAATAGACCTCATCTTAACCTCAATTACAAAACACCTACTTTTATACATGAAAAATCCCTGGCAGAATTGCTCAACCAGGGATAATTTGATTATTTAACCTGTCAACTTATTTCAGGACAAGTCAGTCGATTAGTTGCTAACTGTTCACAGAGTTTCCACATTCATTGCAAAAAGTCGCTGCCTTTTTTGCGTTGGAAGAAGTTCCACAGTTTTTTAGAATAGCTCTACTGTTTACCATTGGATTACCAGTTGCTAAAACGAATACCGAAGCTGTACGGATATTGCTCCAGCCCATTTTCATGAAGCTTAGTAAGACTATAGCTACCGAACAATCTAATTGGACCTAAGCCGAGCTCACCAATGTAGGCAAGTCGAAATTGTTCGAGCCCGATATCACCTTTTGTTTTTTGTTTTCCCCGCTCACCGCTGATCTGTTTGTCGTGGCTGCCGATAAGATATCCTGCACTTATACCGGCACTAAAACTCAATGCTTTCTTACCCGGCGATGTGTTGAAGTTCAACATAAAGGGAACTGAAACGTAGCCTGCATACAATTTGTTTTTTGTGAAACTAATACTGTCTTTGAAAATGTATGGGCTGGAACCTTTTTCATAATTAATCGGGCTTTCGTACCTGAAGTTGAACATCTCTAATCCAACGCCATACTTTAGGTTTACATAACCTTTTGCAAGGTTCAGCTTCTGCATCACCACCCAAATATTTACGTTAGAACTTTTACTTGCTTTCAACTTAAAATCATCTTTACCGGGAAGGCCGTGGTTGTTTATGTTCTTCAAATAACCACCAGCGTTCGCATAGTTTGTTTGATCATTCAAGTTTGCAAAGCCGAGGTCAAAGATGAACCAGTTGGTGCTGATCTTTGTCTGAACGTAAGGCTTTCGTTCCACCGAAACCTGTGTTGTTGCTTTGTTTTCACCATAGCCTCTGCTCTTCTTAATAATAATAAAATTTCCGACTTTGACTGTATCTACCCTGTTGGAAGTTGTGTCCGTTGTGTTAGCGGTTGTGTCTGTTTGGGCAAAGCCTGCTCCTGCAACCATCAAGGCTGCGATCGCCATGTAAATCCTTTTCATGTTAATTTAAATTTGTGTAGTGTAAGCGTTATTTTGTTTTGAATTCAAAAACTGCTATTCGTAGAGTTTTCTCATCACTGTTTCCGCCGCTTTTTTTGCCTAGGAGTTTAGCGGCTTTTTTAAAGAGACCTTTTAGTTTATTTTTATTTATTTCAGCTCCTCCAATATATATGCTATTGTCTTCTTCATTTGTATCAATCTCACGATAAACAGCTGTTGTTGTATAATCATTGTCCTCAGTAACATTCTTTTGTGTTGCAGTATAAGTGTTGATTGGTTTTTCGTTGACGATTTTTTGATGGTAATTGTTATCTGTATTTTTAATGGCAGTTGCCATTTCAGGTAAATTATTTTGCCCTTGCCCTGTTACCGTTGCTAGTTCCTCATGATGAATATCCGGGGATACTTGCTGAACTGGTTGTACCATTTTTTTTATACCAACCTTATTTATTGACTGTGTTTTTACCACACCTGCTGTAGTCACCTTTTCTTTTTCAACTGCTACTTGAGCTAGTATTGGTTTGTCATCTTTTGTTCCTTTCTCGTCTAACGGATTTGCCGGTTCTTGTGTTACACCTGTCGCTGGTTTTTTATTGTCGGTTGTTTTATTCGTCGTTTGGTTCGAAGCTGTGACTACTGTATTAGTCCCAGTTGTTTGGTTATTATTACTAAATATCCAAGTAAGCGCTATGAGAGTCATCACTGCTGCAGCAACTGCTACTCTCATCAAATACAACGGTATTATCCGACGGTCTTTTTTTGTTCTGAATAATACCTGTTTGCCTGTAAATTCTACTACCTCAGGTTGAAGCTTTGTTTGCTTCATCAATGTAAATTCATCTTGCAATTCAGGATGCTTTAAAACAAACTTTTCAACTTCGTTCGCCTGTTCATTATCCAATTCATTGTCTACTGAAAGCACGAAATACTCTTCATAATTTTCTAAAGAAATTCCGTCTTCTTTCTTGTATAGCAATTCTTTGTTGTCAAACACAACCTCTTCGTTTGTTATGGTGGCTTGTTGTAACAATTCAAGTTCTGTAGCAAGATCAGGGTTATTCTTTACGAAGTTCTCAACTTCCAATCGCTCTGCCTGCTGTAGTTCGTTGTCTACATACATCAGGAAAAACTCTTCGTAATTATGCCTGTTAATATTCACAGATGTTATTTTTTATGCTGGTTATTTATGTTCTAAGCCAGCAGTTATTTCATTTTTAAACAATCAACTTCTATCCGAATTTTTGCAATCGTAATACTGTTATTACATTACATTTTCTCTGCTGCCAAGATAGTTTCTCAAAGTAATCCTTGCCCTGTGCAGATACACTTTTACCTGGCTCTCATTTAGTCCAGTTATCCTGCCAATTTCCTCGTAGTTATATCCTTCGTAATCTTTTAGCATTACCAGGCTTCTCTGTGTTTCATTCAACCGGTTCAATGCTTCCTGCAATGTTTTCTGCACGTTTGAGGTTGCCTGGACCTGATGTACCCCACCACTTGTTTCCGTAAACTCGTCTGTTAGGCTTACACGTCTCACTTTCCTGATATGGTCGATCATTTGGTTATAAGCAACAGTAAATAAGTATGATTTACTCTTGTCATTTTCTATAGAGTCGCGGTTCCGCCACATTTTTTCAAATGCGCTTTGTACTATGTCACGTGCATCTTCTTCATGCCGCAGGTTCTTCACTATAAAGCGAAAAACATTGTCTGCATAAAGGTTCACACATTCATTATATTGTTTCTCTGTCATATTTCCGCAGCTGTGTTCTGGTTGCTTATGTAGGTGTTACGAAGCAACGAACGAAAAGTTACACAAAAGTGGAAAAAAGTTGAAACTGCGGAGAAACTATTTGATAAGAGGGATGTACAGGTATTTGCTCACCGCCTGGAAAAAGATATAGTCCGTGTTACTGGTATCTGTAGTTGAAGGATTTGCAGAATTGTTTTTAGTCATCTTCCTTGCCGCCAGCCATTTCTTCTGCCTGTTATTTTCCAAAAATAAAAGCATAATAGTTAACGGTATAATGAAAAAAAACAATCTGAAAAATGGCTTTGCTTTCATAAAAATTACCTTGACTACTTCTACTACGAATTTAATCGTATTTTGTTACATTTTTATTTTCGTTGTTTTATAATTTGTGGTTTTACATTTAATTAACACCTTTTTCTTCTGCTTCCGTAACTAATGGAATGAACTAAAAAAGATTATTGAACCATTGCTTGATGGTAAATAAATACCTTTGACGCCGACTAAATAGCATCCATATGAATGAAAGTTTTGTTGAACGTATCGGCAAAGAATTGCAGGAAATTGAAAATGCAGGATTGTTCAAAAAGGAAAGAATAATCACGAGTGAACAAGGTCCTGAAATTACCGTGAACGATAAGAAGGTATTGAATTTTTGCGCCAATAATTACCTCGGTTTATCATCGCATCCTAAGGTAATTGAGGCAGCACACAAGGCAATTGATAGTCATGGCTACGGCATGAGCAGTGTTCGCTTCATCTGTGGTACACAGGATATACACAAAGAACTTGAAAAAAAGATCGCTGACTTCTTGGGCACGGAAGATACCATTCTATACGTAGCCGCTTTTGATGCGAACGGAGGTGTGTTTGAACCTTTGTTTAATGAAGAGGACGCGATAATAAGTGATGCACTTAACCACGCTTCAATTATTGACGGCGTAAGACTTTGTAAAGCGCAACGCTTTCGCTACGACCACAATAATATGGATGACCTTGAGGAAAAATTAAAAGCTACGCAGCAATTACGCAGCAGGGTAATTGTAACCGACGGCTCTTTTAGTATGGATGGAACGATTGCCCAGCTGGATAAAATTTGTGACCTCGCTGACACATACAATGCAATTGTTATGATTGATGAAAGTCATAGCAGCGGCTTTCTTGGTAAGACGGGTCGTGGTACTCATGAGTACAGAAATGTGATGGGACGAATCGATATCATCACGGGGACACTAGGTAAAGCTTTAGGCGGCGCCAGCGGTGGCTTTACCAGCGGCAGGAAGGAGATTATTGAGATGCTTCGTCAAAGAAGTCGTCCGTACCTTTTCAGTAATACCGTCGCTCCAAGTATTGTAGGTGCATCAATAGCTGTGTTCAATATGATTACCGAAACCACAACTCTTCGTGATAAATTGGAAAACAACACCAAATATTTTAGGTCGAAGATGACAGAAGCCGGTTTTGACATCAAGCCCGGAGATCATCCTATCGTTCCTATAATTCTGTATGAAGCAACGGTAGCACAGGAGTTTGCCGCCAGATTGTTGGAGGAAGGTGTATATGTGATTGGATTTTTTTATCCTGTGGTTGCAAAAGGCCTTGCACGTATCAGGGTGCAACTGAGTGCAGCGCATGAACAACATCATCTTGACCATGCAATTGCGGCATTTACAAAAGTTGGTAAAGAGTTGGGTGTCTTGAAAGGTGGAAGCGAAGAAATAGCGGCGACTGCCAGGGAAGAAAATATTGAGGCAAGTGCAGAGAAAGGAATGTGATTGTACGTTAAACTTTTTTTTGAAAAGGAGAGATGTGGTCTCTCCTTTTTTGTTCGCTAATATTATCTCATCCCGCCTTTCGACAGGAAGCCTGTTTGAAAAGTTCTCTTCGTGAATTACAATCTTAGTCAGGTCAAAAACTACAACATGAGAAACGTTCCCATTGATTTGAGAGTTGAACGGAGCGTCGCAACAAATGCATGCTTAAGAGCAAATGCCTGCTAACAATATAATAAACGAGATGGAGTCTTAAATAATAAATACATCCAGATGCCCTGCTTTATCTTTGCGAAAATTTAGAAAATGAGGAATTGGATTTTTTTAACAATACTGCTTATCAGCCTTGCAGCCTGCAGTCCAAATAACGTCACTGTGGACAACAGCCTGAAAAAGTTCTTTGACCAAAATCATGTCGAGGGTACATTCGGTCTTTTTAATAATGGTAATGGCGAGTTTACGATTTATAATTTAAATCGTTTTAAAGACAGCGCATACTTGCCCGCTTCGACTTTTAAAATCGTCAACTCATTAATTGGTTTAGAAACTGGCAGAATAAGCGATGAAAACATGGTGATCAAATGGGATGGTGTTACCCGTAAAGTGCCGGACTGGAACCATGACCTAACAATGAGCCGGGCATTTAAAGTTTCAGCAGTTCCGTACTACCAGGAAGTTGCGAGAAGAATTGGAAAAGACACTATGCAATATTGGCTTGATACGCTTGGATATGCATCAAGGTATTCGAAAGCAAGGATAAATAAAATAGACACTTTCTGGCTTGATAATTCTGTAAAAATCACCTCCGATGAACAACTTGGTCTCGTTAAGAAATTATATTTTGACCAACTCCCTTTTACCAAAAGAACACAACGTGTGGTGAAAGATGTAATGGTGATGGAAAAGGTGACTACAGCAGGTGTGGTAAAAACACAGTCAATAAATAAGGTTGGTATAAAAAAAATGGTACAACCAGTTCAGCAAGTATCCCCGGATATTCATCATGAGGAACTAG
>Ga0181466_1000750_pt1 | contig 11806 bp, 6 predicted proteins | sample InSIn4gowninarea_FD_119078 | JGI IMG/M metagenome (GOLD analysis project Ga0181466, IMG submission 119078) | Clean room microbial communities from NASA Spacecraft Assembly Facility at Jet Propulsion Laboratory, Pasadena, California, USA -... ... | reverse complement strand
GTGGGATTCAGTGGGATAGTCCGTGGTCTTGTGTTGATAGGGTGTGGCGGCTGTCAGTATGGCGTGGGCACCACATGGTATCAGCAATAGCAATGTTTAGGGGCTAGTCGAGGCGAAGTTGGATGGATACCCGTTGGTCTGGACTGTATGGTAAATTCAGGAAGGCTCTCCAACGCCAGTTCTTGTAGTCTATCTATGCAAAGGTGAAAATGCTTAACATATACCAACTCCACAGCACGGTCCAAATAAAGAGACGATCAAAACGAGTCATCATAAACCAAAACCTCCCATCCGACGGACTTCATCAGCCTGCCTCTCTAATGCCTTCCGCATCGTCCGGGCATATTCATTCTCACGTCGCAACTGCTCTCGTCTCTGATCTCGTACCACTTCATGAGTAGAGCTGTCAAGCTCCTACGATCGAACTGGTCAATCAATTGCTGGAGGCCATCACCAATAAAGCCCATGAAAATGATGAGCTCAAGTCTGACAAGCTTCGCTTGGAGGTAGAGCTTGAGAATGCCGTACGGAGCACCGACTCTAAGATCAAGGTCCTGAAAAACTCGGTCGAGAAGGGTCATGCGGAGGTCGAGGAAACCAGGAAGAAGCTGCATGAATCAGGTATTTATCATGGCGCTTAGGATGCCCATTTGGCCTTTGTCTAACGCGTTGCAGAAAACGCCCGATCATCCTTGGAATCCGAAATCGCTACGCTCAAGTCGTCCTCCACGTCCAACGAATCCGAAGCTAGCAGTCTGAAATCTCGAATCTCCTCGCTCGAAGCCTCTAACCGTGATACTCTCTCCCTTCTTGAGTCCAAGACTGCCGCCTACGACAAGTTGGCCGAAGAACTTTCGACACAACACAAGAAGACCATCGAACTGAGACGAGAGCTCTCTACTGCTGAGCAGAACCTCCAGTCCGCCAACTCGTCCTCGGCCAGCACTCGCTTCCGTGAACAGAGCCTTCAGCAAGAGCTGAAACTGACAAAGAAAAACAATGAGTGGTTCGAGACGGAGTTGAAGACGAAATCTGCAGAGTACCTCAAGTTCCGCAAGGAAAAGAGTGCCCGGATCTCGGAGCTTCAACGTAAAAATGAGGAGGCCAATGCGAATATCGACTCTATGAAACGTAGTGAGAACAACCTTAAGAGCCGCCTGGACGAGGTTGAGCAACGCTACGAAGAGTCGCTTTCGAGTATTCACCAGCTGAAGGAGGAGGCGATTCAGGCCGCCGAATCTTTCCGCATTGAGTTGGACAGCGCGAACCGATTGGCTGAGCTTCAAGGAAACTCTGCCGGAACAGCGAAACAACGAGTGCAAGAATGCCAGTTGGCTTTGGAGAAGGCGAAGGATGGTGCTGCGGAGGAGATCTCTCGTCTTCGCGTTGAGATCGAAACTGAACATTCTGACAAGGAAGCCGCTGAGCGTCGTATTGCGGAGCTTGAAATGACCGTTAGTCAACTCGAATCCGAAGGACCTGTTAGCAGGAGATCCATGAGCCCAGCTCCTCGTGGTCTCAATGGAGGACCCAGCACACCCGTTCGCTCCGGAACGCCCGTTGGCGCTTTCTCGCCCAGAACTTCGCGGACAAAGGGCGGTCTTACACTCACACAGATGTACACGGAATACGACAAGATGCGGTCCCTGCTTGCTGCGGAGCAGAAGAACAGCCAAGAACTCCGATCTACCTTGGACGAGATGGTCCAGGATCTTGAATCGAGCAAACCCGAAATCGATGAATTGCGAGCTGATCACGCGCGACTCGAGAACGCCGTCGTTGAAATGTCAAATATCCTGGAATCTGCCGGAAAGGAGAGAGATGATGCGACCAAGGGGGCCCGGAAGTGGCAGGGCCAGGTTGAAGGATTGGCTCGCGAGGGCGATATTCTGCGCCAGCAGCTGAGAGACCTAAGTTCCCAGGTCAAGGTTCTGGTTCTGGAGGTAGCCTTCATGAAGGAAGGCGAGGCCTACGACCGTGAAGAACTCGAAAAGATTGCCCGCAACGAGATTGACGAGTCGACTGCCGAGCTTAGCCCAACAGGACGCTTCATCAGCCGAAACTTGACGACATTCAAGGATCTCTACGACCTTCAAGAACAGAACGTCACCCTCAGGCGCATGCTCCGGGAGCTCGGTGACAAGATGGAAGGCGCCGAAGCCCGCGAGCAGGATGCTGTCCGCCAGCAAGAGCAGGAGGAATTGAAGGAATTGAGGATTAGAGTGCAAACCTACCGCGACGAAATCGCTAACCTCGTCGCTCAGACAAAGAGCTACGTGAAAGAACGTGACACTTTCCGGAGCATGCTTACTCGTAGACGCCAGACCGTCGGCGGCGACTCGTCCGCCTTCTCCCAGTCGGTTCCTCTTGGTGCTGTGCCTCCAGGTGCTGAGGACCAATCTGGGCCTGACTATGCCGAATTGTTGAGAAAGGTGCAAGCGCACTTTGACAACTTCCGCGAGGAAAGCGCGACGGATCACACTGCTCTGAAACAGCAGGTCAATGAGCTGTCAAGGAAGAACAGTGAACTGATGAGCGAAATCAGCCGCTCGAACAGCCAACTTGCTGCCGCATCCCAACGAGCGGAGCTTCTCCAGAGCAACTTTAGCATGCTCAAGAGTGAAAACTCTGAGCTTCAGAAACGATACGGCACTCTTTTCGAAAACGCCAACCGTCAAGACCTTAGGACCCAGCAAGCAGCTGAAGACCTCGTTGAGGCTAAGGGACTTGTCGACAGTCTTCAGCGGGAAAGTGCAAACTTGAAGGCCGAGAAGGAATTGTGGAAGAGTATTGAGAGGAGGCTTATTGAGGACAATGAAACTTTGCGCAACGAGCGCAGCCGTCTCGATGGGCTCAACGCAAACCTGCAGACCATGATGAATGAACGTGACCACACTGACTCCGAGAACCGTCGTCGCCTCCAGCTGAGCGTTGAAACTCTCGACTCCGAGCTCCAGTCCACGAAACGGAAGTTGAACGACGAGGTTGAGGAATCGAAGAAGGCGGGACTGCGCCGGGAGTACGAGCATGAGCAAAGCCAGAAACGGATTGATGACTTGGTGACGAGCTTGAGTTCTGTTCGCGAGGAGTTGGTCGCTACGAAGACGACAAGAGATCATCTGCAAACCCGTGTCGATGAGTTGACTGTCGAGTTCCGGAGCGCCGAAGAGCGTCTCCAGGTACTGCAGTCTAAGAAGCCTAGCATCTCCGCTGCTGCACTGGCTGAGGCCCCTGCAGCTCCCGAGCCAGGCGCGCAAGACTCCGACTTGACGCGCGAACAAGAATTGGGAATCCAAGTGGCTGAACTCAAACGCGACTTGGATTTGGCTAGGGGAGAACTCGAGCACTCCAAGGAGCAGGTTGAGGACTACAAGGCGATCAGCCAGTCGACCGAAGAACGCTTGCAGTCCGTCACCGAGACCGACGAACAATACCGTGAAGAGACCGAGAATCATCTCAAGGAGAAGGACGAGAAGATTCAAGACCTTGAGAAGCGGATCGAAGAGATTTCCACTGAGCTTTCTACGTCGAACTCTGAGCTTTCTAGACTTCGCGACGAACAGGGCGATTCTTCCCGCCGCTTGGAAGAGCAGAAATCCCACTTCGAATCAGAGCTTACACGATTGAAGGACGAGAATGAGCGCCAAGTTGCTGCCGCGCAGTTCCACCAGGAAGACCTCAAGGCTCAGGCCGAGATCTCCCAGCATGCCCAGCAAAATTACGAAACTGAATTGGTCAAGCACGCCGAGGCCGCGAAGAACCTGCACGTTGTTCGTTCAGAAGCCAGCCAACTGAAGCTCGAGGTGGTTGAAATGAGAACCCAGTCCGAGACGTACAAGAAGGATCTCTCCCAGAAGGAGCAGAGTTGGAACGAGATTAAGGGCAGATACGAAGGCGAGATCACTGAGCTGCAGAAGCGTCGTGAGGAAGTCCTCCACCAGAACTCATTGCTCCACAACCAACTCGAGAACATCACCAACCAGATCTCCGCCTTGCAGCGTGACCGCGCCAGTATCCCCGAGGGCGAAGACGAGAACGCTGCACCGAATCTCGAGGGTCTTCAAGAAGTTATCAAGTTCTTGCGTCGTGAGAAGGAGATCGTCGATGTGCAATACCATCTGTCCACGCAAGAGAGCAAGCGCTTGCGCCAGCAGCTCGATTACACTCAGTCGCAGCTTGACGAGACACGTCTCAAGCTCGAGCAGCAGCGCCGTGCTGCTACTGATAGTGAACATACTGCTCTGAGCCACAACAAGCTCATGGAAACCCTCAACGAATTGAACCTCTTCCGCGAGAGCAGTGTTACCCTACGAAACCAAGTCAAGCAAGCTGAGTCCTCCTTACAAGAGAAGTCTGCTCGTGTCGATGAACTCGTACAACAGATCGCGCCTCTCGAAACTCGGGTCCGGGAACTGGAGAATGTTGTTGAAACCAAGGACGGAGAGATGTCGCTTTTACAGGGAGACCGTGACCGTTGGCAACAGCGTACCCAGAACATCTTGCAGAAGTACGACCGTGTTGACCCTGCTGAAATGGAAGGATTGAAGGAGCGACTTGAGGCATTGCAGAAGGAACGTGATGAAGCCGTTACAGCACGCGACGAGGCCGTTACGACACGCGACATCCTGCAGGAGCAGACAACATCATTCCCCGAGCAACTCAAGCAGGCCGAAGACAGAATTCAAGAGTTGCGATCCAAACTTACAGATCAATTCAAAGCCCGCTCGAAGGAACTTACTGGCCGGATTCACGCCAAGCAGGCGGAACTCACCGTCGTGGTGGAAGAGAAGGAGACCATCCAAGCGGAGTTGACGACTACGAGGAATGAGTTGAACGAGCTCAAGGCCAAGACTGGAGAGACAGCTGCCCCGACTACACAGACTGCACCAGCTGCTGGAGAAACCGTGCCAGCAGAACCGGCTGCACCGGCACCTGAAGCAGGCGGTAACGTCAACTCGACACCCGCGTCTCAGTTCCCTACAGCCGCCACCCCAGTTGCTGTTGCTACAGATGATGAAAGGGTTAAGGCTCTTGAGCATAAGATTCAGCGTCTTGAGGCTGCTCTGGCTGAGAAGGATGCCATCATAGCCTCAAAGGATGCCGAGCACGATGCCAAGCTCAAGGAACGTACGGAGAAGTTGAAGGAGATGTACAACAACAAATTGGCCGAAGTTAAGACCACGCATAAGCAAGAGGTGGAGAGGTTGATGGCCGCCGCCCAGCGGCAAGCTCCTCAGCAGGAACCTGGAACCCCAGGACCGAAGATCGAACAGCCCCCGTCGACGCCATCGAAGGCTGAAGGAGGAATTCCCGATTTGACGGATGCCCAGGCAAGAGAACTTGTTGCGAAGAACGAAACAATCCGGACGATCATTCGGAACAACATTCGGAATATGATGGCCAAGGAGAAAGAGAAGCAGCCACCGCCGCAGCAGCCACAGCAGTCCGCTGAACCCAATCAGGAAGCCGTTGCCGCCGTGGAGAAGAAGCTCAGCGATGAAAGAGACGCGCTCAAGAAGTCACACGAGGAGAATCTGGAGGAGAAGGTTAAGTCTGCAGTCGAGCTTGCGGACAAGAAGTCTCTGGCTCGGATCAGCATGCTTGATACCCGGTTCCGTACCGCAAACGCCAAGATCGATGTCGTCCAGAAGGCAGCCAATGAGACACCCCAGAAGCCTGTCGTGGAAGTGTGGGAGGTGGCGAAGGCGGCACGGCCTGCTCCTGCTTCTCAGGTACAAGGAGCTAAGCCTCCTGTAGCAGCATCTCCTGGACAGGGTACGCCAGCGCCGCCTGCTGCTCAACTGGCGCCTTCGCCAGCTACAGTTCAGCAGCAACGACCGCCGCAACAGCAAAAACCACCGCAGCCGCAGCCGCAGGTTCAGCAACCACCTCAACCACAACCACAACAGCAGCAGCAGCAGCAAGCCGCACTTGTACCTGCACCTGCACCGACACCCGCACCCGCACCCGCACCCGCACCACCTGTGGAAGAGGGCCAGATCGAAGAGGAAATTCAACAACCACCGGCAGATGCCGCAGCGGCATTAGCAGCCCCTCAAGCAGGAACCCCCCCGAACCCGTTTGGTCAGGTTCAAAACAAGCAGCAGCAGAACTTGCCCAATAAGCCACCACAAGGCAATCAAGGCAATGCTGCTCCTGGCGTTCTGAGAGCGCTCCAATCCGGTCTCCCTGTTGCCAGGGGCGGAGGCGGAGGCGGAGGCCGCGGCGGGCGTGGCGGCGGCCAACAGCAGAACCCATTCGGACAACAACAAAACGAGCAGCAACAACCCCAGGGACAGGGCCAACGTGGTACTGGCATTCCCCGTAACCGTGGCGGACGGGGCGGAGGAGGCGCTGGTCGTGGCGGGAACCAAAACGCCCAGAATGCCAACGCTGCTCAAGGTGGACAAGCGAACCGGGGTAATATGAATGCCGCTGCTCGCCAGTTCGTTCCGCAGGGTAACAAGCGTGCTAGAGAAGATGGGGCTGATGCTGGTAATGAAGGGGGAGCTGGTGGGAAAAGAATGAGAGGGGGTGGACATGGGAATCGAGGAGGATCTTGATGTGTTGCATTTTTGAAGCTTTTTCTTAATATTTTCATTTCTTCAATTGCTCTCGACTATGTGTTGCTTTGCATTCTCTGAACCAAAAATCTTCAAGTTATTTTTTCCTTTGTGGCTTATGTGATTTATGGCATTTGTGCTTGGGTTCTGGTTGCATGTACTAATTATTTTCTCCATATTGAAATCAAGGAGACCTTTTTGGCTGCATTATACTTGAAACCTCCAGTAGGCTCATCCAAGCGCATTATTTTCATGCTACGACAGGGTATATGAACAAAAAGACATAGAAAAGTGGTATCATAAATCAAGCGACTCTCCAAAAAAGCATCACTTCCTCCTTGACCCAGCCGCCGAAGCCCCAATCAACCTAACCAACGCTTCCCTCTCCTTCTTCAAAACTACCAACCTCGCATCCTCAATCACCTTCCCCTCCAACACCTGCCCTTGTCCCTGCACCGCAGCCCCCACACCCGTAGTCGTAGCAGCCTTCGCAGCCCTCTTCCTTCTCTGCCCAAATCCCGCCCCAGACCCCCAAACAACAGTCCAATCCCTAATCACAGCTTTCGCGGGGACATGGCACGTAGCGCAGACTTTCGAGTGCGCGCCGATATTCGCGCGGCGGTCGATGGTCGCTAGACTGTCAATGCACACGGAGGAATGGATATGTGCGCCTGGGAGTATCGTTGCTAACGGAGCGATTGTGACGGAGTGTGAGACACGCGTAGAAACACCCTCCCTCCCTCCTGCTGGGGCCCCAATTGTAGGCGAAGAAACCGGCGAAGCTACCGCCGCCGCACCAATCGTGCTCTTCTCACTGATTATGCATCCCTCGCCGATGAGCACGGGGCCGTCGAAGGAGTATATGCGGGCGCGCGGGTGGATGACTGTTTCTGCGCCAATGGCGATGGGGTGGGTTCCTTGGAAGACGGTTGTGTCGGCGATTGTGGCGGTTGGGTGGGCGGTTACTGGGGCTCGGGGGGAGGAGGTTGTGGAGGTGCGGTGTTGGGGGTGGGTGTGGGGATGGGTGGAGGGGGGTTTGAGGTATTGGGATTGTCGGTGGTCCATTTCGTTTTCTTTTCTTTGAAGGATGGCTATAACGGTGATGGTGACGGTGGTGGTGTAGTCGTGTCGTGTCGTGTTGGAGGTGCGGAGCGGAGGTTGCGGAGCCGGAGAAGGATAAGAAGAATCTTGGGCATATCTATGCTGTACCACGGCACTCAATTCCCACATGGGTATCTCAAGTCAAACATATATACAAAATCAAATATCTATACTATTCCCCGTAAAACCAACTACTCCTCATCCCTCCTCAGCCCCGGCTTAATCCCATTCCTCTTCCTCCAAGCCCAAACCCCCCGATCAACCTCCTCCCTCGTCATCCCATCCCTAACCAACGTAAACGTAACCCCCAACTCCGTCTCAACATTCCGATTCCTCGCCTCATCATCGAAAAACAACATATCCTCATACGCAACCCCGCTCGCCTGGTGAATCCGTGCGAAATGCTGCGTCTTGGTCGCTGGGAAGATCTGCACGTAGTCGAAGTACTCAAGGGCACGGACCGTGCGTGTTTTGTTCGCTGCTGGGTTGTCAGTGAAGGTGGGGATTATGTGTAGGGCTTTGAGGAGGTCGCGGGCGAGGTCGGGGGCGCAGGTTCGTGATGCGAGGGCGAGGGGGATGGAGCGGGTTTTGCAAGCGTGAATTATGGAGGAGACGGCTGGGTAGAAGGCATAGGATTCACCCCATCTATCGTTGCCAGTTAGTCGATGCTTTTCTCGGGATGAAGAATGAGGGGAAGGGACGTACTTGTCCACGCAGCGCGAATTGTTATCGCGGGGCTTCACAGGAGCGCTGACATGTGTGTCTACCCAGAACGGCCACAGCGTATAATCCAGATCAAACGCGATCAGCTTTGGCAAAGGGAGGCCATCGTTAAATGTCGCTGGCGCAACAGATGTATCCTCCAATGGCGCTGTGTTTTGTCGCCTTGCCCGCACCATGTTCAATCTAGTCGTGATGGCAGAGATGAATTCTTCTGTAGAACTCGAGGTTGAGATCCCCTTTTAGATCTTAATCTCGAGTGGCGCTAAAAAGAAAAACAAGAGAAAAGCTGACCCGTGGTCGTGGGAAGGTTGTTCTTTGGTTCTAGGTTTGGTTTTGGTGGCGGAGGGGCTTCCACAATTGCGGGGGATTTTCGGCAGTTTTCACGTGCCCTGATTTCTACAACTACGCAGCATTCGCAATAAATTCAAGTCAATGAGAATTGATAATTGGGTATAGGTGTCTTTTGTATCTGAAACTAAGTACATTTGTATGTGTTTTGTCAAATGAACCAGACAGATGAGCATCGTTCAATGGAAAGAAACAAGCATACAGCACAGCATCGATCAGTCCCATGAGAAAATGAGACCAAGATCAAAGCATGCCACAGTGCTATTCTCTCCTTCAAACAACACCTCATAGTCGGTTCCACTTGACCATAGATGAAACATGTGCACTCTGACAAAGAGAGGAGAAAAGAAAGCTGTTCAAGACATACAAACCCTACCCCTCACATCTAAGACGAAGAAGAGTAAATGAAGCAGTTGACAGAATCCAGAATCTTCCAGATCTGCTGATGCTCCTCAGCACCCTGCGCCCTCATCTCACCAGCGATAGAATTCCAGTCGGTCGCGTACTTGACAAGTCGTTCCTGCTGCACGAGGCTAGGGATGCCCTCCGCACCGGCTCTGCGTGCGATAATCTGACAGTTGACGTGCAAGGGGAGTCTGTGGAACAGATTCTGGGGATTCTCTTGTCCTTGGATAGAAGTATGTTTCTCCGTGCGATTCATATGTTCCGCTCTGGACTTCTGTCGCTGGTGTCGTTGCTGCTGGGTCCGTTGGGGTTGGGGAGGCGTAACAGGAAGTTTCTCTTTTGTCGGAGGCTCGATAGATCCAGGGCCAGGAGCAGGTCCAGGTCCCTTGTTCGCGGAAGACCCGCTCAGAGCAGGGAAATTGACATCGAACGTCGCACCGCCTGGCTGGAACGGACCCTTGGGCATGGGCTCCTCGACAGACGTAGAGTAGACATAGGCTTCGTAGTTGCTTGTTTGGATATATTCCTGGCTATGGAGGTTCACAGGCCGTCCTTGATCGTCGTACAGAATACCCGACACGGGATCCAAGGTCCAGGGTCCACCCACGGAACCGGTAGTGAACGCATGGTCGTAGCTTGGGTAGGCGCCTGGCATAATTTGCGATGCATGGATGGGATACGACGGCAGCAAAGACTCGTGTTCAACTGCGTAGTAGTTGAATGGAGCGTATCTTTTGCTGCTATTGCTGCCAAGAACAGAGTTCGAAGGTGTCACCGGCTGAGTCTGCACTGGGGTCTGCAATGTTGATGGAGGCATGCTGATCGAAGTATTATTCGAAGGCGCAGAGGTGGCAAGCTCGCCATTCTGTGTCGAGGCAGACTCAGGGACAAATCCTGCAGGTGCGATATTCTCCTGCTCATTCTCGGACTCAGACTGTTCCTCCGCATCGCGCTTGGAACCATCCATCAGCAACATACGAGCCGTGGTGATCATCCGCAACGCAGCACTCCACAACTCTGCGGCATGTACACCTTCCGTCCTTAGGGCTTCGATCCGTGCACGTTTGATGATACGAGTGTATTCCACATTCAGCTTTGCATGCTGACGGCGCTGCTCCATGAAGTCCATCAGATTAACGCCCTCCAAATCGCGGGGAAGTTTTCCCTCCCGATGGGCCTGGTCCTCCTCGGGATGCATTTCAGAGGCGAACTGACGAAGCATCTCGGCAGAGTCGAGCATCTTGTGTCCCAGGTCGCTTAGATCGTCGTTGGGAAGCCAAATTAGACCACTGCATCGGCCGTCTGTGTCGGGGAGAAGGGGCATTTTGCCTGGGGGGAGATAGGGGAGCAGCTGCTCGGGATCTCGATGGGATAGGATCATGCTGGTCAGATGAATGGCAGCACCGGTAGTCAACGAGATGTTCGAGAGGATAATGTATGGCACGGAGCGTAAGCCTCTGGTACATGCGTAGTGCTTCAAGTCGGCAGGGCTCCCGGTCTTTGTAGTAGAAGGGCCGGAAGTAGCGACGGTACCTAGAATTATATTAGCTTCATACTACAATAAGTGAGTCTGAAGGGGTTACCGTTCTGCTTCGCCTTACCCTTAGGCGACTTCTTCGAACGAGTACGGTCATTCTCCTTCTCATTGACATCCAATGCCGCCATCTCCTCAACAACGATCTCCTCCTGACCTTCTTCCTCAAAGAAGTCAAGATCACTCCGCGTATAAACCCTCGACAGCAGCTCAACACCCGCAATTCCCAACCGATTCATCCCCAAATCCAGCTTCTTAAGCACATAGCACCCCTCAAATGCCCTCAGAAACTCCAACCAAACCCTCTTCCCTTTATCATCATTACCGCGAATCTCAATCTGATTCCGAGATATATCCAACTCGCGCAGATCCCCAGCACTAAGCTCAACCACCTCACCCAGCTTCTCCAGCGAGAGTATGGTCAATTGGTTGCCGGGGAGGTGCAGCTCGGTGAGTTTGGCAGCGCCGTCGGGGTGCTCTGCGTCGCGATATTTCATACATTCGAGGAGGGTGCGGAGGACATCGGTGAAACCGGTGTCAGTTAGGTTTTTGTCACTGACGTCGAGTTCGAGGATCGGATCGCGGGAGGTGTTTCGGGCGCCGGAGCCGGGGGTGATTCGTTTTTTCTGTCCTCGTTAGCTTACTGTGGTAATGGTAAAGAGAAGAGCAAGGAATGGAGGTTACCAAGTCTCTAACGACTACCTGCGCGGCCTTGACGCCGTCGATTTTTCGCTATCAACAGGTTAGCCATCGACTCCAACAACAAGAAGTTCTCGTTCTTACAGCAGAGTAATTTAACTTGCCCATCTTGGACGACAGTCGCGAGAGTATCGCGGCAACCTGTGGGCGCCATGGTCGTCAGCCCAAGATCCCATCCTCTCAGTAGACTAGAGTCGACGAAGCAGCAGGGGACAGTTCATTTCATTTCAGCAGATTGTCTCGATCTCTGACTTCTTTTGAATGGAAAAAAAGGCGTACATACCTGACAAGCTAATAGAAAAACAAGTTCCTTTCTTCTAGATCACTGAGTGAGTAAAAATTAGAAAAATCACAAAAAGGTGCAAGTCGATGGAGGTGGGAGGAGATGGCGGCATTGGATGTCAATGAGAAGGAGAATGACCGTACTCGTTCG
>Ga0181466_1000432_pt2 | contig 11821 bp, 4 predicted proteins | sample InSIn4gowninarea_FD_119078 | JGI IMG/M metagenome (GOLD analysis project Ga0181466, IMG submission 119078) | Clean room microbial communities from NASA Spacecraft Assembly Facility at Jet Propulsion Laboratory, Pasadena, California, USA -... ... | reverse complement strand
AAGCTATTAATTGAATTTAGTTTAATTTTGACTATTATGTCTAATTGCAATATTTTGACGGCGTAAATGGTGGATGAGCTGAACTGTTACTAATTAATAGTTCAGCTTACTAATTAAATTAATCTTTTAAATAATAACTATTTATTTAATAATAATTAATAATGATTTAATTAATAATTAATGAAGGGAATAACTTACTATTTAAATTAAGCTATTAATAGAATTCAGTTTAATTTTGACTATTGATTAAGTCTAATGCAATATTTCTAAGTATTCGGCGTAAATGGTGGACGAGCTGAGCTGTTGCTAATTAATAGTTCAGCTTACTAATCAAATTAATCTATTAAATAATAGCTATTAATTTAATAATAATTAATAACGATTTAACTAAAAATTAATGAAGGGTATAACTTACTATTTAAATAAGCTATTAATAGAATTTAGTTTAATTTTGACTATTAATTAAGTCTAATGCAATATTGAGTATTCGGCGTAAATGGTGGATGAGCTGAGCTGTTTCTAATTAATAGTTCAACTTACTAATTAAATTAATCTATTAAATAATAATTATTTACTTAATAATAATTAGTAACGATTTAATTAATAATTGGTGAAGGGAATAACTTACTATTTAAATTAAGCTATTAATTGAATTTAGTTTAATTTTGACTATTAATTAAGTCTAATGCAATATTTTTGAGTATTCGGCGTAAATGGTGGATGAGCTGAACCCTTCCCATGGATTTGGAATTAGTACGCCCCTGGTCTTTCATATGCCAATTACTCACGGATGTCTTCAACTTCATTTCCCCTGCGCTAATCCATACAAGTATTAAAATGTCATCAAATAATAATTTACGGCATCATGAAGTTCATGGATCCGTACAAAGCTCAATTAATGTCATAACTCCAAAAAACTTTCCAGGCGGTTAAAGTGCTCTATTTTGGTGCCATTTTCACACTAAATTGTCCAGCATGGGGGTCGACGCTGGCTTTTATAGTCTGAAAAGTCATAAATATGGTCGTAGCACTTTCAGGAGTGGATGTCAGCGTAAATCCCCTATAAAATCGGCATAAAAGTATGAAGTGCCAGTCCAGGTGAATTTAATGGATAATCTTCAGAAATTTAGCCGGAATTCAGGTCGTTAAAAATGCCAATCTCACACTTGAAAGCGGAAGCATTGGTACGATAGAAAATTGGAATCCAGGAAGAAGTGGTATTTAGTATTTTGTACTAGAATGATTAGATGAAGCAGTGTGAAACGAAAGATTTTAGTGTGTATATTTACAGGGAATACACCAGTGGACATACCCGGATTTTTCAACAATGACTGATGTATTTTGAAATTCAATGTATAAAAAACTTGGAACCGTCTTGTGGTGACAGGATACTAATTTAACCATTGAAAAGTGATGTTTGCAACTGCAACCGGCAAAAAGAGTTTTCAAAAAATTATAGAAAAACAACTAAATTCTGCGTCGGTTTTAATTATCGTTCTGCTTCTACCAACGAGGTATAATATAATAGAGTGCTTATAAAGCCGCCATATTTGACACTTTTAGAACATGAAATAAAATAGCAAAATATAATGTCTTGCTTTTACTTTACGCGGTGTCGAAAGCACCGGTCGCAGTCACTTGGTCGACAGCCAGAAGATCGATACGACACTTGGTCGACAAGCAAAAAATAGACACGACACTTAGTCGAAAAGCAAAAGATCGACACGACACTTGGTCGACAAGCAAAAGATCGACACGACACTTGGTTGACAACCAAAAGATCGACACGACACTTGGTCAACAATCAAAAGATCGACACGACACGTGGTCCACAACCAAAAGATCGACACGACACTTGGTCGGCAAGGACACTACACGACGGACACTAGTCGACGCAAGGACACTAGTCGACACGGATCGACACGACACTTCATCGATATTACATATGATCGACAGCGTCTTTTGATTAAAATGTAATTCGACCTAGAGAATTATTTCTTATGATTCCTTTTATGATATTATATTCAAATATTGTGTTTGGCATATGATGTAGAAAATGTCACTCATTAGGGCAAAAATGGCATTATAGGGAAGGTCATAGATGTTGAGAGGTGAGAAGAGAAGAATATTGATTAAAAATAAGAAATTAGAATTAGAAAAGATTATAAATGTGAGTCCCTATTGTGTGTATGTCCCTATAATGCCATCTGTGTCCTAATGCGAGACATTCCTACATCACTTGCGAAATACAATATTTGAATATAATAAATCATAAAACGAATCATAAGAAATAATTCTCTAGATTCAATTACATTTTAATTAAAAAAACGCTATCGATTTTATGTCGTGTCGATCAAGTGTCGCGTCGACCTAGTGTCGTTGTCGACCTAATGTCCTTGTCGACCAAGTGTCGTGTCGATCTAGCGTCCTTGTCGACCAAGTGTCGTGTCGATTTAGTGTCGTGTCGATCAAGTGCCGTGACGACCAAGTGTCTTTCGACCAAATGTCATGGATCCCATGCGCATAGTATACGATTTAAACCAATAACTTGACTTTACTTTGCGCTGTTCAAATTTTTGTAAGTTGCCATTTAAGAAGCGTAATTAAGCAAGCACTCTATTAATTTACACCTCGTTGGCTTCTACTGTCGTAAGCAAAACCGCTGACATGGCCCTAAAGAGTTAACTATTTTGAGAATCTTGTTGTCAGATAGAGCAGCAGAATGTTGCATTAAAATTAATATCCCTTTTCTAATTCAAAAAAATTAAAACTCTGATTTCCGTAACTTTCTGCACCATAATGCCAAATTTCATACCTCTACTGTGTTAAATTTTATTCATGAAAAAATACAGAAAAACAACTAAACTCCACATTAATTGTGTGTATTTTCCCCCTGTTTATTTATCATAGCAATACGGTTGCTATGGTATCAAGGTGAAAAAATTCAACGTCAATTTCATCTACACGAGAGTAAAAATAAATGAATCCACCAATCAGCGATCGAATAATGTTTCAACGACATGTCATCCAACATCAAAATAACAACCATTTTCCTATGGTTAATTAATAAATCAAAATGCAATATAAATACAGTGAATTCTAGTCAAGGCCGACAATCAAGGGCCAATAGATTTTGTCCATATTAATGAAAGTCTATTATAATAGGAGTACATATACTTGAAGGTTTACGCATCTCTGTAAAATGCACTATTAAGCTCTCTATGGTCACATACTAAGTATAATACGCATGTGGAAGTTTGTTTCCTCACAAGCCTTTTTAAGTTACCTCGTCAAAAATACTATAAATCAACAAAAGCGATAAGCGGGAATGATTCTCGTGTATGTTACATATTCATGCGTGTGTATGAACATGCAATTTTGATGTGTATGTTACAATTTCATGTAGTACATAACAAAAAAAGACGAGAGCACATAATACGCGTAGTATTTAGTAGCCTGTGTTGACTATTCCGCAGGCCAAGTTCGAACCAAGTATCAAGCCAGATGGTGATCGCTTTTGGAAGTTGGTGCAAAGTTAAGCGATCCAAAGTTTGAGCAAAAGTCGGACTTCCATCCACTGGATATCGCTTAATTTCTTGGAGAATTTCTGAATATTGTTATATGAAATATTCTTACACACACTTTTATCTGACTGAAATTCTAGAAAAAATATCAAATTGACTTCAAATACACGTGCTTAAGGGGGTTTGTGTAGTTAGATGGTGGCACTTAAGTGGGTTTGCTTGTCTTTCAATAAAAGCATAAATGTTTGAGCAATTGATATTTTGCACAGTTTTGCGATTTGTATTTAATTATTTCTACTGTACATTGCATTGGATATTTGTGTAAAAACAACATTCAGAAATTTGCGTTTGTATATGTACATGAAATACAAATTTCATCTTCCCTAACTGGCTCTGCCTTAAACTTTATTATCTACTGTTTTAAACTACGTATAGTACATATTTTGAGTTAAGAACCAATAATTTTATGACATGTTGTTCTGTCTCTAAAACTATTTTTTTGTCTAAGCTTATTCGTTGTGAAAACTCTTTTGTTCCTCAGAACTTAATCTACGCTGGAACGCTTCCGTAAGTTAGAAAATTTTCCCAGCTAAAAATAATTTTCTTAAAAGATATAACTGTGTGTCGTATAGCTCTTTGGTAACACAATATGTAAGTAAGAAGACTTCTGTATATCTGATTAGATCCTTTCTTACAGAATTTTTTATCTATAAAGAAATATATCTACTTAAATATGTTACAAGTTAGAAAATATATTTATCAGCAAAATAAGTAAAAAAAATGTCTTTAGTTTCAATAATTTTCTTTATAGTATTTAACTCATTGGTTATACATTATCTCTAATATATTGTATATGTTAAAACTTATATTATCAATGGATATAAAGAATCGTGTTACCCTTTTGGTAAGCATTTCATTATCGGGCGAATACACATTAACAGTTAGAGAAGTGTAAAAAACTTTTTACACTTCTGTTCGGGTTTCTAGATCAATAGAATCGTACATGATGCACAGGAACGATAGTGCAGGTAGTGGAAATAAGAGTGCAGAAGAATGACCACGTGGTGCAGAGGAGTAACAGTGGAGATAGTGCAGATTAATGACTTGCTTGTGGTGCAGAAGAATGACAGTGCAGGTGGTGCAGAGGAGTGACAGTGAAGGTGAGGTAGAAGAATGATAGTGCAGGTGGTGCAGAGGAAAGATAGTGCAGATGGTACAGAGGAATGATAGTGCAGGTGGTGCAGAGGAATGATAGCGCAGGTGGTGCAGGGGAATGATGGTAGATGTGGTGCAGAGAAATGACAGTGCAGATGGTGCAAATGAAGGGGGGTGCAGTGTTGGTAGAGAAAACGATAGTGGATATGGTGCAGACGAAACAAACTGCAGATGTAGCAGAGGAACAGCAGTGCATCTTACGCAAAATATAGTAGTGCAAGTGATGGAGTTTTTCAGTAGTGCAGAGGGTGTAGAAGAGAATATGTAGTACTCTCCTGTGATTTGTTGATAAGAGGTCATTAATACGGTGATTTTGCTTTGTATTAGTTCAAGTGGATCCTGGAAGTTTCAACGGTGGAATAACTGATATTAAAATTTACAGTACTATATTTTTAGAGAGTTGTAAAACTAAGGGACTTGTATTATAAGAGCTTACAGTAAAATAACTTTTACGGGAACACATTAATTATTTAGATGCCGAGGCTTCCTTAAAGAGGACTTATAATTTTAGGGCTTTAATTTATAAGTAGCGAAAATTCAGAGGAGATTTTTTTTATTTTAAATTTCGTAAATTTGGTTGTACATTTTAAAATTTAGCATCGTATTGAGTCATGAAATTTCTTAATTTATAAAGAAAATATTTAGGTTAAATTAAAGAGGTATTTTCTTATTTAATTCGTCATTGAAACAATTTAAATCATTATAACCATATGTGTACTACTAGAATAAAAGTATCGTAAGTACCTCTGAAGTACCGCAGTACGTTAAGTACACTTAACTCAGATCCACGTAATAAGTTACGATTGAACCATTTTGCAATGAAATAAGTGACACCAAATAAAAGAGTAGGGATAAAATCTCTTAATTTTTTTCGTTTTTTCCTTAAAGAACAAAATAATTCTGAAAGGAAGACTTAACTTCGAAATTCTACCAATAATTTATCTGAACCAATGAAACATACGAAGTAGAAATATTCAACATACAGCAGAAAACCAGATTTTAAGTGGATAAATAACGTTTCTATTACAATCAAAGATTTCACTGATATCGGCAATTCAACTACACAGAATGGGTATTGTTACAGATGCTAAAATAGTACCCGGTATAAAAGCAGTGTCACTATAAAACAGAGTCGAGTAAGTGGCCTTAAAGAAGTCGAAAAGATAAATGTTACTGGTGAGGCATTCAGGTCTTGTTTACAATGAGCAATGATCGGGCGCAATCGTTAGAGAATAAATATTTTTCAAGATAACAGTTACTGCTACAATTTTCGTCGTTAAAGCTTAAAGGTAACTTGTTTTCCCTTAATACATGCAAATGTTTCTAACAATTTACGCTTGCAGTTAATTATTATTTATTAATTTTGAATTCCGATGGAAACGATGATATACAAATATAGATTATATTAAAATATGATATTAAATTATATTAAAATATGATATGATATTAAATTGATTATATTAAAATATGTATCTTGATATAGATTGCAATACTTAAAGTTTTATACCCGCAAAAATGGACCAGTATATGCACCAATGAAAAGCATCATATGATAAACGCTACCATTGGTACCAACATGTATATTGTATAGGTATTAATATCAAACGTTAGGTACATGTAAACGTTCCTCAATACGTACGAGTATTACATGAATGGACATATATTGGTACCATAACCATACTCTGGATGGTTTAATACTGCTACCCGTGTCGAAAACGTGCACCTATACTGTTACTATTACCATGCAAGTTGGCTTCAAACATGTACCTAAATGGTACATAGTGGTTCACATTGGTACCAGTATCAAATACGTACACCTATACGGATACCATTATCATTCTAGTTGGTTTCAAACAGGTATTTTTATGGCACTTATTGGTACCAGTATGGTAAATATAGGTTCATATTGGTGCCCGTATCAAATAAGTGCACCTACACTGGTACCAACATCATACTGGTTAATTTAAAACAAGTACCTGTATGACACATATTGGCACCAGTATCAAACAAGAGCACCTTTACGGGTACCATTATCCTACTGGTTGGTTTCATACAGGTGTCTTCATGGCACTAATCGATACCAGAATGGTACATGTGTTCATATTGGTACCAATATCAAATACGTACACTTATACTGGTACAATTATCATATTGGTTGGTTTCAAACAAGTTCCTGTGTGTTACATATTGGTTCATATTGGTACCAGTATCAAATATGTGCGCATATACTGATAACACTAAGATACTGGTTGGTTTCGTTTGAAACCCGTACATAGTACTACCCAGGTACCTTGGTACATATTGGTACCAATATCAAACTTACGTATGGTACCTATCGGTACCATATGTTGGTTTGATGGGTACGGTACATATTCGTACCAGTATCAAATAAGTACACTTATATCGGTACCATTATCATACTGGTAGGTTTTAAATAGTATCTTTATGGTACTTACTGATGACAGAAAGGTACATATTGGTTCATATTGGTATCAGTAACAAATATGTACATCTATAGTGATACCATTTTCATACTGGTTGGCTTCAAACAGGTACCTGTATAGCACATATTGGTAAAAGTATGGTACATATAGGTTCACATTGGCACTTGTATCAAATATGTACGCTCTTACATGTACCATCATCACTATGGTTGGTTTCAAACAGGTAAGTGCATGAAAACGTTGGTGTTTAAACAGGTTATCTAAATAAAACTGGCACATTTGGATATGTGTCTTTTAGCGCCTGTAGAAAGCATACTAGTACCAGTTTGATCTTTAAGGTCAATTTTTATTTAGGGATGGGATCAGTTTATAATTTTTTTTAGAAATTAAAACTGCTTGTCCTGCAAATTCTCTAGAAAAACACGTTTTTATGTCAAATAATTGTGTTTATTTAGTGAGATTCAAGATATCAAAGTTCAAAAGTTTGTAAATGTAGTTCCGATGTTGAAAAAAAAACGAAAAACACTTTTTAGCATTTTTTTAAATAGAACTCTCTTGAGGGGTAGACCGGGGCTATTTTGTCACGGTGAGCACTTTGTGTGTGTGACCCAGTGAGAATATTTTTTTTTAACTTCTCTTCAGGTGATCTTGTCAGTCTAGTCTATTATGTATAATTTTGTTTCTTTCACCTGCATCAGTATCATTGAACAAAAAAAATGAGTCCACTAAAGAACCAGAGAAGTTTTTCAAAATTTTGTGTATCATATACTAACTTTTTCACTTATAAGTAATCGTTTCTTATTTGCTTGTAAAATGCATTTTAGATTTTGACAAATGATGTACTGAATTATATTTGTTCGCAATTTTTGTAGCACACGTTTGTTTATTATAATGCTTTTAGAATTATTTTTTATACTTTAGAAATGAGAAATAAAAATACTGTAATGGGGCTTATTGGCCCAGAGGAAAAACATGCATAACTATACATAGCTTGCATAGTCATGCATTTAAGATATATTGTTTAATAAAGAAAAGCTTGATAACTGTATGGCTAATGTTTTTTGTTTACATTTATTTTTTCTCTAAAATTTGACATTTTTCAATTTTATAAAAATGTGTCTTTATTCTTTAATTTTTAAAGAATTTGACCTGAAATATTTTGGATATATTATTTTTTCATTCACACGCGAAAACAAAATAAGACTTGAGACATATTTGAACATTCATTAACTTTTACACTATTACAAGATTAAATAAGTGATAATGGGCCAACTTACCCCGCTATCAGGGCACGATGGTCATACACTGTAGTGTCAGTTTGAGCTATGAAATTCATACTTATCTCTACTAATAACAAAGCAGAGAGTATGTGTGTTTGTCAGCTGACTTTAGCATAGAAAAAAGGCACACAGAGACACAAAATTTGGCACACGGGTAGATTTTCGTCCATATTTTTGCACCTCGAACGTGGTATTTTAAAATTTTAATTAGAACGTCTGTAATAATTTTAAAACGTAATTAACAGTTCATTTTGACCCCTGGAGTGGTAACGATTAATCCATTGCAATTCGCGGGACGGTTAAAGCTAGCGGGCCAGAAATTTATAATTTATTCATTGTTATGAAAAAGCGTTGCTATTTAAGTCCACCTAAATTCATTGTTATAATATAACAATAGTTTTGTATTCAATGTAAGTGTTTCTTTCTCTATATCTTCATAGTCTTCATAAGTTAATTTTTACCCTTGGAGTAAGGTCTTTTCCAGCCATTAAGACTAATAACATTACGCGCCGTTTTTCAAGTTATCTTACTGGTAACAATTAATCCATTGCATTTCGCTATGGTTCTCTAGAAGTTTAGTAATTTCCATATTTTTTTCATTTGTTATTTTGACAACAATTATATCTTTCAATGTCGTTTTTCCAATTTTCTTACTGGCAAAGATTAATTCATTGCATTTCACGTGCCCGCTAAAGCTAGAAGGCTTGCATGCTAGTATTCAATATTTTAATATTTCACTGTAGAAATTTCTTTCTGAATGTGCACTCACAATGCTAACATAAAAGCTAATTCAAAATGAGGAATTTTTGAATGAATTCTTTAAAGGAAATGCTGGCCAACTAGTCCCGTTCTTCTCTATTCTGAGAAATCTCACAAATATTCTCTTATTGCTAGAAAAAACTCTCCATTTGTTGATGAAATTTTAACTTATACAAAAGTTTCAACAGAGCTTAAATTAATATTACAGTCGAGCCCACTCAATGGAATATCGGTTAAAGGAATATCTCGGTTAATGTAATAAAATTTCAATGTACCAAACTGCAATAATTAGCTTTGTTTAATTTCCCCCCTAATGGAATATCAGGTTTAAAATTATCCCGTTTAAAGGAATAGTTTTTACCAATAACGATATCAATCTTCTTCCATATCTCAAATTTCTTTTCAGAATTTCTTTGTAAGAAGAACCATTTTGATTGTGCAGTAACTGAATGGCTTTCAAAGTAATTTTTCACTTCACAAAAAGTGTGCAATCACAGAAAATGGCTACTTCTTGCACAATAGAGAATTAATTTTTCCATTCAGTATTGTATTGTTCTATTTACGTGTCTTTATGTTAAAATGAAATTTATGCAATTCCATTGAGTTACACAACCTAATTTATGAAATGGAACATCAAAGAACAGATTAGCTTCATACACAGTATAGTTAACGGTCTAAAATATCTGACTTCTTTCGCAAGAAACAATTAACAATTTAATTAGTATTTTCCAAAAAGGGATAGTATTTTCTATTAAGAGAAATGTATTCTGCAATAAAATATCTCGTTTTTCATTTAATTTCCAAATTTTAAAATATTTAAAGTTTTCTTACATTTAATTAACAGATTGTTAATTATAATAGTTTAAATATACCTACAATTAGTAATTTTAGAATTGTCTTGGTTTGTATTAGATTGATACATTGTGAGCATGTAAATGTGATTCCGGATAACGGAATATCCCGTTTATTAGAATAAGTTTTCATGGCAAATTGGATATTCCATTAAGCGGGCTCGATTGTACATAAATAAAATACTAAAAACAGTTAAAGCAGTGCGTTACTAACCTTAAAGTCACCAAAAGCCTCTGCGTTGAAAACAGTACATCAGGCCTGGAGAGCCACATATTTTCCCCAGATGATATCTACGCCATGTCCTTTTTCTGTCGGCGGAAAACCATACTTAACTGACCCGCAAAAGTCATATTAATCGTCATCGATACGTGCCGCTTAATTTCGACATGCCGGCGCATGCGCAATCGGAAGCCGGTTCTTTTCTACACGTCTTTGGCCCATTACAATCTCGTAAAACACGGTGATCCATCTGCAAAATTCTCATCTTTTGTAAAGATAAAAATAGAAAAACGGGCAGGGGAGCGAGTATAAATCTACAAATGTATGTTCCAGGTCAGGTAGTGATATGAAGTCTTAATTAAAGGGAATTTCGATTTAAATAACAGAGTTAAATTTTTTTAAGGGAAAGTATAATGTTAACGCTAACGAATAATAGAAGCTTTTTATAGACAAATTTTAAAAATTTTTATGCCTTTTTTTTTAATAAAGTAGCTTTAACAAAAAGTTTTTTACTCTTAATATCGGTGAGGGGACACAGTGAAACAACTTCTACTTGTCTTGCATTAAGTTGCTTAATTTTATTTTTAAAAATTAAAAAATATTTTGATGACTTTTAGCTTTTATTATAAATTTTTTCACCATTGGAAAATGGTTGTTGCTTTTGTGTTGGAACCAGTGTTCTATTACACACATTTATTATTCAACCATTGGAATTATTAAAAAACAAAAGTGGTAGTTTTCTTGTTCATCATTTTTTTTTCATGCAAATCATTTCAGTTTTCTTGGTTCTTTGTTTAATTTTCTGGCATGTCTGGTAAAAAATTTCTAAATTTTGAAAATGCTTGAAATTTGGCGACAAATTTAGTTTGTGGGAAAATCCAAGTGTCCTACCACTTTTATTCGATCGCTAATGGGTGAATTCAACTTTTTCGAGATTTCTGATTGGTGAAGATTATTTCTACTCTCGTGTGAATAAAATGGATGTTAAATTTTAAAAACACAAATTAAGGTGGAGTTTAGTTGTTTTTCTATATTTTTCATGAATGAAATGTTTCGACATGGTGGGGATACGAAATTGGATGTTCTAGTGTAGAAAATGCCGGAGATCAGAAACTCGGTGGCAAACATTTTATTTTTAATTTAGAAAAGAGATATTCATTTTTAATGCGCATTTCTGCTGCCCAGTCTTGAATCTGGCAACAAGATTCACAAAATCATAAACTCTTTGATGCCATGGAAACGGTTTTGCATACGGTCGTAGAAACAGTCTGTAATAAAAATCAACGCAGTGTTAATTATATTTCTACGTTTTTCATAAACAATTAAGCAAATAAACAAAAGAATTTTTTGCAGGTTACAGATTCCAGCTTCATTTTCCAATGGTTAAACTGGAACACCAGTACCCAGACGGTTCCAAGATTTATATTATTTTTATGAATTTCATATGAATATGAATACGTTTATACGAACTTCAGATAAAAGTTGAGCACATACAGTTTTCAAACATCGATTTCGAGTTTTATTCCTT
>Ga0181466_1000748_pt1 | contig 11845 bp, 5 predicted proteins | sample InSIn4gowninarea_FD_119078 | JGI IMG/M metagenome (GOLD analysis project Ga0181466, IMG submission 119078) | Clean room microbial communities from NASA Spacecraft Assembly Facility at Jet Propulsion Laboratory, Pasadena, California, USA -... ... | reverse complement strand
AATCTTGGAATCTTCTTAGTTTCGGAGTTCCAATTTTTAACCATTGGAAAATTGTAACCGACAATTTGCAATAGTAACCGACATAAAGTTTTGTTCCTCCACCATGGGGGAAAATGGTGTTATCAGAAATTACACAATCAAAGGATAAATTTGAAAAAAATTCAGCAAAATTTTAAAATTCTGTTACATTTTTTTGTCTTTAACAATCAAATACATATATTAGGTTGCAAAACATTAATTGAATTCGATTTAGTAGTTTGGTTTTAGGATTTATGAAAAAATTGCTGACTTTACCACAATTTCCCTCACCTGATCCCAAAGAGCTGTTATTTTGCACAATTTACCTCTTTTTGATTTCACTTCTTTATTCAATTAGATTGCTTTGAAATGTATGTATTTTTTAACAGAAGTTCCATCGAAACATGTAAGGTATTAGATTGAAAAATGTATGGTACAAAAATTTTCATTTCTTGTTAAGCTAAAAAAGAATTCTATGCATTACTCAATTAACTTTTAAAATAATAAATAATTAACAAAATTCATAGTTAATTCGTTGTTGTAAAGAATGTTGCCATTACAGTTCAAAATTAAGAAAACGAAGTTATTAGCAAATTCATTGTTTAAACAGGTGTTTTGATTTCGGCGCGTTTTTTTTTTCTCCTACTTAATATTTCAGATTACCCTGTTTTCATTTATCTGTTATTACAACTGCGCGAGTTTGATTTATCTGGTGTATAATTTAACTAATTTTGCATGTTTTTGTTTTGTTTACAATGGAGTGTAGTGCGAGTATAGGGGCTGAAAAGCATATTAAAAAGGTTGCGAAATCGAAACTAATCTTAGGCATTTGAAATTTGTTTATAGTTTCCTAACTATCGGTAATCGGATCAGTTAAGAATATCAGTGGTGATCTTTTACTTGTATCAAAAGTTTAGTTCGAAAACACTGATCAGAATGAGAATTAAACTGCTAATTTTGAATTAAAATGCACAAATACAGAAGCAAACAGTCTTTCTCTACATATAGACTAGCTAGACTAGCAAACCTTTAAAACATTTACTAAAAAAATCGAGTACATTTATGGGTGAAAAAAGTGTTGTGATCAAATTGCAAATTACACCATTGTAATTCATATTAACTTCACTGTCTCATGTATAAAAGGCTTTCACTTTCATTTTCTGTAATAATAATGAACTCCGGTTGTGCATTCGATGCAAAAACTGATGGCGATGCATTTACATCATTTCTTGCAGCAACATCAGTGGAATTAATGGAATTATGTTTCTGTCATCAGCATCTGGCTTTAGGGGCAAGAGGATGGGACACCGCGTTATTAAGTAATTATTAACACTTGTACCGTTCGTCGCTTTCTTGGTTTGCTTTAATAAGACCTTGATTTATGTCTTGTTACATGAAACTGAAAATGAGGAAAAAATGAAAGAATGAAAATTAATTAAGATACGACAGCGATGAGTTAATTAAAATAAATTAGAATGATGATATTTTAAGTGCACTAACGCATAGCTTCTTCAGTCGCAACTCGTGGATAAATATTTATGTAAGATACCAGGAACATACTAATTACTTTTTTCGACACTTCCAAAATATTTATCAACCACCAATGTCTTTACGATTCCGAATGATGGTTGGCATGCCCTTATGCGCTAACAGAGCTATTTATTTAATGAGGTTCCCTCAAAAATCGTAATCCAATCAACATAGATGTCTCTCTCTGTTTGATATCAAGTCAACAATATCAATGTTGAGCCCATTTCTCCTATTGTGTTGATTAATCAACTACAACAAAACTCATTGTGTTCAAACCAAGATGTGTTCAGCCAACTGTGGCTGAATGGCTAGCGCTGTGGTCTTCAGTTCAGCAGTTCGTGGGTCCGATTCCCGCCTCGGGCTTGGGTGTTTGTAATTGTTCGGAATCCACTTTAAGCAATAGGTCCCGGTCTAATTAGCCCTCGTATGCAAAAAAATGACCGTACAGCGACAAACCAAACCAAGATACTGCGATGCAATTCTAATAATTAAAGAGAAATGTCAATAGAAATTGTGAATTCACCGAAACTTATAAGCAGAGATGTAAAATTCTCGGTAATAATCATGTTGGAGAATATTCTCATACAGGAGAATGTTTGAGAATATTCTCCTCAGAGCTATCTCAGACTCCAAAAATACCTTACATTTTATTTATAATGTGATGTTTTAAATTATTAAAATATTACATGCTATATAATTAAGAATAAATTCAAACTAAAGCGTAGTAAAGTTATTAAATAAACAAAAGAAAGCTATGATTGTTAAAATATTAAAATTGCAGTAACAAATGTATGCAATTTACGAACTAATTATCAACAAATAAAGAAGTACAATGTTTCTGGTAGAACGCTAGATTTCGCTTAGAGAACATGGGAAAGAAAATAGAAAGAGGTGGAAAAATAGCAGATAATTACATCTAAATTTTATAAACTTTCATTATAGGCATTCATTATCTTTTGAATATACGGCGAAATCTCAATACAACGATACCCGGAATAACGATACATCCCTCTATAACAATCATTTTCAGTGGTCACTCTCATTGAATGGCATGTTAAAAGCCTCTCCAATATAATGATCCTCCATACAACAATGAATCCCTGAATAGCGTTATTTAATAATTGATGGAATAAAAATTATGAAAATTTTCACATTACTTTTATGCGAGTATTTTTATAACAAATATTTTCTCTATAATAATAATATTAAGCACTTACTATGATTTACAACAGAAATAAAAATTAAAAAAGCATTAATGAAAATTACATAAATGTATCTTGAAATATAAACTTTTGTGTTAAAAATTTGAAATTATACTTCCCTGTTATATTTCTATCGTTTTTACAATTTTTTTAAAAAATAATCATCGAAGGAATATTTTTAGTGCAATTACTATTAATTGTTAGAAAAATATCCTTCCTGCGAGAGAGAGACATTATACTATAGCTGAAGATTTATTAAATAAAATTAAATATTATTAGCATCTCGCTATATTATGTGTCACTATGTGAAAACATAACTATAAACGGTTTCAAAATGAGGATCAGGTTAAATACTTAAACTATCAGGTTAAATACTTAAACTATCAGTTTTTAATTATACTTGTACCTCTCTTTATAACGATAACTCCCTTTACTACAATATTTTTATCGGACCTCACAATAACGTTGTACAGTTCACTGTATTAAATACATATGCCTCGCTATCTGAAATTAATACAGTGTTAATAATAATACTCGCTATTCTTTCAAAGAAAGAAATCTAGACTTTCAATTTTTGATTGCGAAGAATCTAGGGTTTTGTCATAAATTTCATTTCTTTCCACAATATCAGACTTATATAAATCCAAAATTATAGTGGATATTCGTATAGCTTTCCAAATTCTCCTACTTGGGTATTTCTACTTACGGTGATTTCATAGAGCCAAAAAACGGGGGGGGGGAAATGAAGATCTTTCCGCATTGAGGTTTTTCCAAATTCTTTTCAAAAGGTATTTAAAGATACGATTTTTTAACTGCTTCAAAATATTCACAATGTAGTGTTATATCGTTCGGTAAAAAATAAATAAGTTTTTTTGAGAAATAAAATTACCTATCGTATAGGCCACGCTGAGGCATACGCCACAGGAGAAAAATTTTAACTTTTAAACACGTACAAGCCGTGGCTTATCTGCCGAAAATTATGGTAATTGAAAATTTTAATTTTTTAGGCACGCAATAAAATCATCCTCATTTTTCTCTTCCATGCAAATTGCACTGTTCTGCTGAGCATCTTAGGAAATTTTTAAATTGCAGTATCCTTTACGGATAAACACTAACATATTCACAAGGAAAAATCTCTCCAAGGTTTTCCTTAGAGACCACTCGCTGAACGGAAACCAGTGTCTTCATTCTCCTTTTTGCGTGTAAGAACTCAGACTTGTCAAGGTACATGACGAAACATCTCTTCACACGCTACTGTAGCATTGCACATTAGTTTTCTCGCAAAGCGAAATACACGGTGTTTTGACACTTTCAATGGGTTGAGCATTTTTCTTTTATTTTTGTCCTTGCGTGGAAGATTACAATAAAAAGAAAGTACAATAAATTCTAAAAGTGCTTGAATTTTGATTTTTTATGCAAAACTTTTTATTCAGTTTTCCCTCATCAATTGGAGTTTTAAGCATTTAAGATAATGCGTTCAAAAAAGGTTTTTACGTCCTTTTTATCTGCTGAAATTTGCTAAAATTTTCTGAAAAGGTGTTTCTAAAAATACCAAAATTAATGCTACAAAACCACCCAAATAATCTTGTTTAATTCAGAACTCGCTTATTAGTTTAGAATCTCACGTAGTTTAATCTTCTTTGATTTAGAATTTCGGGAAGCGTACTATAAAACGAATCTACATTGAAAATTAACGACTTTTATTTTCACAACCGTTGAACGTAGATAAATACTTAAATTTACAAAAACGCTACAAATGAAATAAAATTTTAACCATTGGAAAATGGTTTTTTCTTTTGTGTTGGATTAAGTGTCCTACCAATTTTATTCGATCGCTGATTGGTGAACCCAAATAATTCGCGATTTCTGATGGTTGAAGATTATTTTTACTCTCGTGTGAATAAAATGGACGTTGAATTTTAAAAACACAAATTAATGTGAAGTTTAGTTGTTTTCCTTTATTTTTCATCAATAAAATATTATTTGAACACGGTGGAGATACGAAATTGGGTGTTCTAGTGTAGAAAATGGCGGAGAATAAAAACTCAGTGGCATTTTATTTTTAATTAAAAAAAGAGATATTCATTTTTGATGCACATTTCTGCTGCCCAATCTTGAATCTGGCAACAAGATTCACGAAATCATCAACTTTTTGATATCAACGAAAACGTTTTACTCACGGTCATAGAAGCAAACGATAATAAAAATCAACGCAGTGTTAATTATTTTTCTACATGTCTCATAAAAAAATAAATAAACAAAAAAAAAACCTTTTGCAGGTTATAGATGCAAACCTCATTTTCCTATGTTTAAGATGGAATACCGGCACCCAGACGGTTCCAAGTTTTCTATATTACTATTGTTTTATTTATCATGATTTTGCATATTAAAATTTAAAAATTATTTTTTTAATTGCGAAATTTAACTTTTTATACAGTCCCCCGATACCGAAAATTTCGTTAGTTCGTCGGTCACCATAATTATTTTCCTGTAAGTTCACACGTATACTAATGAATAACGTACAACTTTCAGCTTTGTACAAAGAAAGTTGAGCGAAATATTTAATTTCAAAACTTAGGATTTTTTTCGGCCTTCTTCGAGAGGTCAGTTTTATTGTTTATAGCAATCTTACAAAAACCGTAGGAAACTACGGTAGATATTGAAATGACCACTCAATGAACGCCAAATAATCTCAAAATTTGAAGTTAAATGTCTTAGTTAATTTTTGTCGCACAGAGTTTGAAGATTTTGCATTCGTTATTTCAATGTTGCTTTTCTAACTTCTTAATTTTAATTCTGCTATTCTCTTTTTTAAATCCATGTGTCCTCATTAATTGTTCCTGTGAAGAATTTTGTTTATCGTTGTTTCCTCAGCAGAAGTAATTCAAAAATGTGCTTCTAATTTTGATTTAGACTTTTGGGAATCTTACTACATTCTGAAAAATTCCAGCAATTTGGTCAATGATCTATCTAGCATTCCGTATTTCCCTGATATTTGGAAATACCTTATTTTCACTTAATTTCTTTTTCTCTCTGGTACAAATATACTTGTTTTATCTTTTTACTTGTTTACCAGGTAATCTTTGACTCCACCTACATTGGCTCCGCCTTCTGGGCTGTCTTGTCATTTTAAAATATTTCAGTATTTGGTTTTTAATCTTTTTAGCATTTCGTGCAACCCCATTAGCTTGGATATAATTCATTGCTCCATATTATCTATATCGTTTAGTGTTGACTTTGTTTGATCTACCAACCAACTTTTTATTACTCTCTCTGGTCTATTTATTAGTTTGTTGTCTTTCTTATGGCTTGCCTTTCCGACTCTTGTCTTCTTTGCCTCCTTGCACTGATAATGATTCCCCAAGTGGTATCGAAACAGCTGTTTGCGCATTTTTTGCTCACATTTGTGCTTTGTTACGTCGGTTTTTCAGATTTGGATAACGTCGGTCCTATTAAAAGCTGTTGTTTTTCCATAAATTAAGAATGATTTTTCTATCTTATAGTTGTTTTTTCTGTAGTATCAATGCAATTTTATGCAGTATTCAAATTGTTGTGTACCATAATTTATTGATTTTGATGGTTTGATTTACATTTGATTGTGTATATTTATTTAAAACATAATAAGTTTTTTATCCTTTTATAACGAGTCTTAAATACAAAATTTTTTGATGGATTAGTTTTATACTTTAAAAATGTCTTATGACGATATATCAACAATTTGTACTTATGTGTTTCAATTATCATTTTTCAAATGCAATGATTCAAATGCGTATATATAATAAGTAATTGAAATCTTTATGTTTTCAATTTTTTGTTTGACATTTGTATTTATGCACAAAATAAAACACAATTTAAAGTTATTCATAACTGAAAACTATAAACAACAAATAATAAACTTTACATCGGAAAGTTCAAAAGTTAATGTTTCTTAATCATAAAGAATGTATCAGACAATTTTCATTCATAAGTACTTGATTTTTTAAACCTATTTATGTGGCAGTAGTGTCATCCTGCATTAATATCTGAGCCAAATGCAATGAATAAAGAATTATTAAATGTGTGACCTTTTTTCCGATTTGAAACATATAAACACAAGAATAATAATAGATTCCTTTTGTGACATTTATTATTTCATAGTTTATGTGATACTTAATTGTCACATTTCAATTAGTTTCCTGCTTTAATGAGCTGGCATTCTGACATACAATTGTAATTATTACAGCTCCGTCATAAAAAGAAATAGTTATTTCCTTTTAACATCTGATTACTTGCAAACAATGCTAATTCAGCATCTCACATTTCAGACTAGCAAAAAAAGCTTGAAACAGGACAAGTTTGATTTATTCTTATCGTTTTTCTTGCAAAGTTTTCTTAGATAATCAATAATTTTCAAAATGGGATGGCTGATTTAGTTGTCTTATTCTGATCCACCTGCACTTATCAAATCAATTCGAACTTTCCCCAAGTATGGCTACAAGAGATTGTAAAGGTTTTTACCTAATAGAGGACCATAAGTTTTATTACATTTACATTAAGTTTATGCAAATATTGTTCATTCCTTACGTAAATGTTGAATGAAGCCCTGTGCTGTACATGAGTTTATAGATTTATATTTTTACAGACTCACTATACAAATCTACAGAAATCAATAGTGTGATAGAAATCCACAGATTTGAATTGAGTCTCTACATCAGCGTTTCTCAACCTTTCATTGTTCGCGGCCCAATTTTCAATCATAATTATCATCGCGCCCCCTCCCTCACACAATAAAATTTCTACAGTAATAGTGTATTTTGCGTATTTTGGCGCTAAACCTACACTACGATAAACAAGATGCGAGCGGGTTAAGGTCATTTCATAATATTTCCAAAGGTCTCTCAATTTCAGAGGAAGAAACCTTCATAGACTTCACGGCAAAGGGCGAAACCAAAAGACAATTTAGTAATAAATTACACTTTTAAATTTTGGATAGGACTAGATGGCGAGTTTTCTGCACAGAAAATAATGGTATTTTACATTTTATTACCGTTTTCAACATCCTACCTTTGTGAAACTGGATTTTCTGCGATGGCTTCTTTGAAGATAATATATAGATCTCAGCTAAGTACAGAAAAAGAACTGAGAGTGTGTTTTTCTAATATTAAGCATTCCTTCGTAAAATTTGGCTTTGCAAGACAGGCTCAAGAAAGTCACTAATAAGTATTAAATTTGCTTTTAATTTAATAACTTTTGATTCAGTAATTTTTTAATTTCATAAGTTAATTATTAAATATTATGTCGAAATGTATTATGTTTTGTATGTGTGCGTGCTTTCCTTTCAGTCAGTTAATCAATTTTTTAAAAATAATACTTTCACTTAGATATGCCGGCGCCCCCCTAGGGGGGCGCGCCCCACAGGTTGAGAATCACTGCTCTACACATTTATAAAAATTCTGAAATGATTTCAGAAATTATTTGAAAGAGGGTTTTCTAAGTATTCTAAAGAGATTTTAAAATCATTTCAATGAATAATCTAAAGATATTTCTATAATCGTTGTTGTGGTATAGAGTTAACCACATTCCCCAATTAAGCGATTGATGACCAAATATAGTTATCCAGCCAGCGAACTGGCAACATAATCCATTTTTCCTCGCCAAACCCTTTTTGTTTTGACAACCCTTACTCAGTCTGGGTCGTGCACTGGCGAAGCTCACTGGGGAATGTGGTTAACTCTATACCACAGTTGTAAAGAAATTTATAGGCATATAAAGATACTAAAAAACCTTCTTTAAAGAATCTCAAGAGACTTCTATATTGATTCCAAAGATTTTTGGTGAAGATCTAAAAAAGATTTCTATAGGAAATTTTAGAGATATTCCTAATAGCCTTTTAAAGAGATTTTGCATTAGGATTCTAATGTGACTTCTATAAAGTTTTTTAAGAGATTTTTTATCAAGATTCTAAAGAACTTTATATAAAGATGCTATGAGTTCTGTAAAAAAATTCTATAGTGATTTCTAAAAACATTGTAAAAAAAACTTTATTCGCATTCTAACGAGATTCATATAAATATTCTATCGAGATTTTTTGTGAGATTTTAAAACATTTTTATAAAGAATCTAAAGAGATAAAAAGGATTCTATAAATATTTCTGTAAAAATTCTAAGATAATTCCTATGAAGTGGGTAAGGGAATCTATAAAGTTATTTTCATAAATAATCCAGAAAACAACCCGTATTCACAATAATAATGTCGAGACCTGATTAAATAGAACCTGTGAAATGTGACGATGGCTTCCTGCTTATGCTTTTGCTTTTATTTGTTGTCCTAGCTCATACCAAATGATTTAATCAATTACTGCTCTATGAATTCTCAATGGATACAAGTTAGATATGTGGCTGGAATATAATCAGTACTGCGTTTGAATTGATTTCTGCACATGAGGAGTATCTTCCTAGTCAATGTAGGCGTCAACGTGTGAGTAGTCATGTTTCATAATCACTTTGCATTGATGACGTTTCCGATAACTATTCACTTAATAATTAGGCTCCTTTGCAATTTAAAATTAGATTTTTTACAATAATTTTTTTAATTAATACCTGCCCTGCACAACATATTGTCAAATAAATGCTTTGTTTACATTTATTACACTTCTTACATATTTCGATATAAGTTAATCGATATAAGATATAAAATATCAGAGATCGATATAAAATGTTAGAAATTGATATAAAATAATATATAAAATAAAATCGATCTTATGAGATAATCGATATATAACGTATAATCGATTCTAAAAATATAATCGATATATAAAATATAATTGATCTAAAAAATAATTGATATATAAAGTACAATCGATCAAAAAGATAATCGATATATAAAATATTATTGATCTAAAAAGATAATCGATATAAGTTTTAAGATATCACAAGATCAATAAGATATCAGAAAATATATTCATGTTTTACTTTAATTGTTCCACCATTTTTATTTGTTTCTGGATATATGAGTAACGTAATGTATACGCGTTTATACGATAAATGTAAAAGCATTGGGAAATGTTCTTACTGATCATCAGAAAATGACGTCGTATTGTTATTCTCTGGTCAATGAAGAAGTACAGGAATGAATGAATTTGAATTTCAACTATCTTGAAGCTTTTTGGAAGAAAGTTGACTAAAAGTAAACGTTTTCCTATTGTCTTTCTAGGCTTTGTAGCTCACTGTGTTCAATCGTCTGTTTTTTGTTGGGGATGCTGTTCTATTGTGGATGAATGATTCAACAAAAACCCATCGTAGAGTCTGAATCAGAGTAAAATTCAGGAAGCAAATCATCACAAAAGTCAAAATTTTGACTTCTTCAATTGACTTATTAGAGAAAATATGTTTTCTTTATTAGCTGTTGAGCTTTCAATTAATCTCGGAAAAGTTTTATCTCATAGAGCAATAGATATAATTTCCTAAATTCCTAAATTTCCCAAGCCAGCTTTCTAATTTGTTCAATTTTTTTGCAATCGAGAGAGTGGGCTTCTGAGCAAACATATGAATCCTTCGTATCACAAACTTTCGAAAACGATATGCAACAAAAACTTGTATCCATAGGTATTCATTGATGTCTATAGAATGATGGTACATTACAATGGCATTACCTACCGTATGTATACGTCATTAATAAATTAAAAAAATTCAGATGGAACGTATATATACGTAAGCAATATTTTTAACAATATTTCTGCTACAACGTATGTATACGTCTTCAATATTTTAACAAACTGTGCACTACAACGTATGTATACATCAGCAATAATTTTAACAAAAATTATTAACAACTTATGTTTACATCAGCAAAAATTTTAAAAACATTATTAACAACGTATATGTACGCCAGCAATAAATTTAACAAAAATTATTAACAACACATGTGTACGCGAGCAATAATTTTTACAAAATTTATTAACAACGTATGTGTACGCCAGCAGTAATTTTAACAAAATTTATACTACAACGTATGTATACATCAGCAATAATTTTAACAAAAATTATTAACAACTTATGTATACATCAGCAATAATTTCGACAAAATTTAGTAGCAATGTATATTTACGTCAGCAGCAGTTTAAAAAATTTAATAACAACGTCAGTAATGTTTTTAATGAAAATTAGTAATGACATATATATACGTCATCAATAATATTTAACGAAATTAACTAACATCGTGTGTATACGTCAGCAATAATTTTAGTTTTTCAAATACTCTATTAATACATAATAAAGTATGTATGTCAGCAACAATTTTAGCAAACTCTAATAATAAAGTATATATACAGCAACATTTGAACCTGAGCACAGTAATGCCATGCATGAGCTGTTATTTATAATATATTTTTAAAAACTAAATTCATTTTATAATAGGTGGCAAGAATTAAATTTCTGTCGTTGCAAGAAAATTACTATTTATTAGTTCAAGAAACGTTAAAATCATTCAAGAAAAAAAATATTAGAGTTTTTACATATATAACTTTAGCACATGACAAAGCAATAGTTTTCAACATTAGTTGACTGCCTCGACAACTTCTGATGATTCAGAAAGCAAATGTTCAGTAAGTGCAGATAAAGCAAGTTTTGAAGGGATTACCCATATTTATTAGAAAAGACATTCTAGGATTAGTTTTCGCTTATTCCAACCTTTCTATCAAAGAAATGCGATAGCTTCCGTTGTCTAATAATTCTTTGTGTCTTCAAAAATTATTGTCTCTTCTGGATTGCGGAGAAGTTTGAATTAGCTGACTAAAAATTGATATCTCTTTTTGTCAACAGTTTTATTTCAGGAATGTACATCTTAAATTTCTTAAAGTATATTAATTAATAGTTTTTCGAAAGACGTTCGATGAAATGGGATTTAAATGTATAATATCGCATTGCACAATACCCTCTTTTAAATATAGTGAATTTTAATGTTAGATATATGTACAATATTAGTTAATTCATTAATCATTTGTTAAAGGAACGTAAAATGAATCTATATTTCATTTTCTTTATATTCGTGCCTATTTAATTTTTTTTTTTTAAACGTTGTTTTAAATTTTATTTTAATTATTATTAAAACAAATTTT
>Ga0181466_1000738_pt1 | contig 11892 bp, 5 predicted proteins | sample InSIn4gowninarea_FD_119078 | JGI IMG/M metagenome (GOLD analysis project Ga0181466, IMG submission 119078) | Clean room microbial communities from NASA Spacecraft Assembly Facility at Jet Propulsion Laboratory, Pasadena, California, USA -... ... | reverse complement strand
TAACTAAGCTTACCACTGTTGGAACAAATCTCACAGCAGACCAAAAAAAGCAATTTAATGCAGAGTTCAGGTTCCTTAGAGCCTTCGATTATTTTGAAATGGTGAAAAGAATGGGTGGGGTTCCTATAATAACAAGCCAGCTTTTGGTAGATGAGAAAGGTGATGTTGCGGCCCTACAAAAACCGCGAAATAAAGAAGCAGAGGTATACGACTTTATCGCCAGCGAATGTGACGCCATTAAAGATGCCATAGGTAATGGTAGCAGCAATACAAGGGCTAATAAGTATGCCGTGCTTGCGCTAAAGTGCAGAGCAATGTTATATGCAGGTTCTATTGCAAAATACAACGCACAGCTAACTCCCAATATTACGCTACCAGGCGGCGAAGTGGGCATTCCGGCGGCAAGGGCAACTGAGTACTATCAAAAAGCACTGGATGCCGCAAAAGAAATAATTGCAGGTCCTTATGCCTTGTACAAAGGAAATCCTAATTTAGGTGAAAACTTTTCGGAAGTATTTGTAAAAAAGCAAGGTAATACTGAAGTTATACTTGCACAAGACTTTTTACAAAGCAAAGGTAGAAACCATACTTTTAGTTATGATAACATTGCACGTGGTATCCGTGAAGATAACCTCGGTTCATCTGCCATTTCCCCATCTCTGAATTTGGTAGAAAGTTTTGATTATCTCGATGGGTCACCTGGCACAATAAAAACCCGTACGCCTGACAACAGCGATTTTATCTATTATAATAAGCCGGAGGATATTTTTGCCAACAAAGATGCCCGGTTGTATGGTACTGTGATATACCCAGGTACTTCTTTCAAGGGACTTCAGGTAGGACTTCAGGCAGGCGTGATGGAATGGAACCCTACTACAAACAGTTATGCAATAAGGGAGGGAAATTTAGGCTCTTTATTTACAGACGGTAAAACTTTGACGGGAATTTCCGGACCGCAACGCACTGCGCAGGATGTATCTAATACCGGGTTTAATTTAAGAAAATACATTGATCCTGCTCCTGGTTCCAGTAACAGGGGAAGACAAAGTGATGTATGGTGGGTAAGATTTCGTCTTGGCGAAGTCTATCTGAATGCAGCAGAAGCGGCTTTTGAATTGGGCCAACTTCCCCTTGCATTGGGATACGTGAATACGTTAAGAGAGAGAGCAGGATTTCCAGCAAACAGTCTTACTTCATTAACCATCGATAAGCTCCTCAACGAGCGTCGCGCAGAACTTGCTTTTGAAGACCACCGTTTATGGGATTTAATTCGTACAAGAAGAGCTACCACAATTTGGAACGGACAAGCGAGTAATCCGCTGGCGATGCAACGTGCTTTATACCCTTATAGAGTTGTGCGCCCAGGCGATGCAGCTCGGAACGATAAATATGTGTATGTTGCATTAGTGGCTCCTCGTTTCCTTACGCCGCGTTTTTTCCAGATTCAAAATTATTATTCCGCCATTTCGCAAGGAGTAATAGACGCTAACCCTAAAATCATTCGCAATCCATTTCAATAATTTACAATTATGAAAAATAAGTTTTTATTTGGCATATCTCTAGGGCTGGTTGCTTTTCTTCCTGCCTGCAAAAAAGACAATTATAAACCGCCGTCCTCCACCTTAACAGGCCAAGTGGTTTACCAGGGACAGCCGTTAGGAGTGCGCTCTAATGGGGTGCAACTGGAATTATGGCAGAGCGGGTTCCAATTGTTCAGTAAAATACCTGTTTATGTGAGCCAGGATGGCAAATTCTCTGCATCCTTGTTTGATGGCGATTACAAGTTGACCCGCCTAAAAGGTAACGGTCCCTGGGTTGATAACACGGATACTATTAGTGTACACGTAAGTGGGACCACAACAGTAGATGTACCGGTTCAGCCTTATTTCGTTATTAAAACTCAAACCTTTCAAAAAAGCGGATCTGCCGTTACCGCTACTGTTAAGGTCGATAAAGTTGTTTCATCTGCTACGATTGAAAGAGTATCCTTTTACATAGGAGGTACAACATTGGTTGATGCAAACTTTAAAGATGGTTTTGATGATAAAACAGGAACTGCTTTAGCCGATTTAAGCCAGAATATAAATTTGAGTATTACACCTTCGGCAGCTCTAGTAGCTAAGGGTTACGTCTATTGCCGGGTTGGAGTTAAAACATCCGGGGTGGCAGAGATGGCATATTCACCAGTGCAAAAAATTGCATTACAATAAAACAGCTTGTACCTGACCAAAGAGTTAGAATTAAAAATGTTTTGGTGTTATTTATAACATAATCATCAAAAAAGTCTTAGAAAAGAGTTGTATCGAAAATTTCGGTACAACTCTTTTTTTTGTAGCTATTTGTACTTGTTGCATTAGTTCACTTATTGTCTAACTTCGTTATGCCCTCATACTAAAGCTGAAGTTGGTTACCTTTCTTATTAATGCTGCCGCTGCCTTGTTTCAAAAGCCCCTTTTTGTATTGCTTTGCATGCCATGGAGGGGTCACCCTTTTGCCATCATAGGCGATAGCATTGTTTTACTTAAACCCTAAACGTATTCTAAAGCCTCCTCTGAATTCAATTTTAATATAAGGTTGGAGATATAACGTTTTTGTGCTTGGGAGGGCTTTTCTTTAATGCCCTATTTCGTCAAAAGCGGCTATCAACATTCGGGTAGCCGACTATTGGAGAGCGGCACAAATTAAACATTGCCGGGATCAAAGTCGGAAAAACTTGGACATGATCACCTTGTAGAACAAATACAATATTTCACTTCAAAAGTATAATGGCAGGCTTTTAAATGCTTAAAGGAAAACAGAGAATATTTTTTCTGTTCCAAAATCAGATCAAGCAATCATTATTTCCAAGAGACCATCATGGCTCCCGCACCGTCGTGGTGCCGTTCATCGTGATGCCGCTCGTCACGGCCTGCTTCTTGCCAGATGGCCACGCGATGTCGATGCGATCCGCCGACGCTGCGGTTCCGAGGCCGAAGTTAAGTGGCATAGCACTCTGCGAGAGATAACCGGACTTGCCGTCCATCGCCTTGACGTACTTCGAACCGCCTGCGGTGACGGTGACGATCGCACCAAGGCCGTCGCGGTTGGACGTGGAACCGACGAGCTTCACATTGACATAGTGAATCGAGGTCTTTGTCGAGAGGTTGCTCTGGAGAACCTGCGGCACGTTGTTGAATTCGTTGGTTACGATGTCAAGGTCGCCGTCGCCGTCCACGTCGAAAATGGCCGCCGACCGGGTGCTCTTAGAGCCCCAGATCGACAGTTGGCCGGTCGCGCCGGTCGCGTCCTTGTGACTGCTGTCCTTTCCTGAAGCATCGAGCTCGAACCAGGGTGCCGTCATTCCATCCTTGCGCGGCTCAACGCCGAGCACGAATTCCGCATCCGCGAACCGTTTGCCGCGATCGTTCAGCTTTACATTGTTGACGCTGTAACGGAACGGATAGCTCATGCCCGCCGCCACAAAGGCATCTTCGAACCCATCGGCATTGAGATCGCCGATGCTGGGCCCCCACGGCCAGTAGTTCTCGGCGTTCATCTCGTCCGAGGCCTCGTGAAACTTGCCGGGCCCATCCTTGATGAACAACGAGTTGCCCCATATGCTGGTGCGGGCGCTGCCGCGGAAGGATTCAGGCCACATCATCATTGACTTCATATGCTCCAGTTCGGGCCCCACCTCATGGCTCATATCCGAGTGCATGTCGGTAATGTAGATGTCGAGCTTGCCGTCGTCGTTGACGTCAAAGACTTTGATTCCCATCGAGCCCCACGAGGTGCGTGGGAAAATCTCGCGGCTCTTCCTGACGAACTTTGTGCCACCGCCGTTCTCGTAGTACTGGTCCTCGCCCTGCATGTTGAGCAGGTAGATGTCTGGCCAGCCATCCTCGTTAACATCGACCACACTTGCGTCTCCCGACCAGGAGTAATCCGTCAACCCAAGCGCCGTTGTCACATTGGTGAACTTGTTGCGTCCGTCGTTCCGGAACAACAGGCTCGACTCGCGCCGCTCCGGATGCAGGTGCCCCTCGAATCCGTCCTCGAAACCCACATAGTATTTGTACTTATCGCCGCCTACGACGGGCGTCGTATATTTTCCGACGTTGGCGAGGAACAGATCGAGCTTGCCATCCTTGTTGTAGTCGAAGAAAACCGCGCCCGAAGAGTGGCCGATGTAGTTCAGTCCTGAGCTCACCGAGATGTCACGGAATTTGCCGTGGCCGTCGTTCTCGAACAAACTATTGCCGCCGCGAACTGACGTCACGTACAGGTCTTCGTCCCCGTCATTGTCGATGTCTGCAAATGACGCGGTCACCGAAACCTTGCCCATCACCGCGACGCCAGCCTGATCTGTAATGTTGCTGAACTTCCCGCCTCCAAGATTCTTCCAGAGCTGGTTCCCACCCACCTGGTTAACGAAATAGATATCGAGTAATGCGTCCCCGTCCACGTCCGCCACCGCGATGCCGCTGCCATGATCATAGTGCACGGCCTTGTACGTCTTGCCGGCGTCGTCGACGATATGGCCGCGAAAGGAGATGCCCGTCGATGCTAGCGCGTCCGTGAATGTGAAGTCGTGGAAAACACCGATGTCCTTCGCGCTCGCTATCTGCACGTCGCGAAGGCTATTGAGCCACGAGGTGTCGGCCAGTTCCGGCGGAACGAGCCGCTTAGTTTTAACGGTTGTGCCTTGTTGTGAAAAGGTTGATGATACTATTAATAAAAATATCCCGGTAAGGCATGTATTCTTAACCATTGCTATTTTTTTACTCTTTATTTATCCTTGTTCTTTACGTTTGTAAACTTAATTAAAAAGGGGGTTTTAGTGCCTATCTTAAAGAACGTAAGGAGTTTTGCTAAACCGAATGGCGCTGCCTTTTTCCTTTGATAGTGCAAGAGCTATACAAACGCAGACAAGAGTTCAAGGCCATTTTCCAGATCGGCTTCGAAAAAATCCTGCTAAATATGCCCTCCCTTTCGAAGAGACATAGGGCCGCGGGCTCATTCTCGCAAAATGCCGTCACTTTCATTAGGACTTTTGCAATTATCTTTTTAAACTTAAAGGGAGTGCTTTATTTCCCTGGTAACACTTCCCTCTTATTTCCTTTAAAATCTGTGATAACAATTTTTACTACTTTATCACCTATCGCAAATCCCCTGGACGATTGTGATAAAAAAGTAGAACCATAGTAAAACTCTAATCTACTTATTTTGGTGTCGTTGAATTGAATCTCTGCGACGGCATCGTCCTTCTGCAAATTGACCCATCTGTTAGCCACCGCTGGCTTACTTTGATTAATATATACCTTTAAACTATCCTGGTTTTGAGTTGCAATCAGTAGGTTTTCTCCATCAGCACGGTGAACCATAGAAAGACCTTTTCCATCTCCGTTTACAAAAACTCCGCTTTCACTAGGCAATAAAGGTTTAAAGCTGCCATCACCGTTTCCAGTCAAACACAAGCCCATAAATGCATCATGCCGGCCACCTCCAGGCTCCATGCCATAATCGTTTCCTACCAAAACCAAATCTAGTTTACCATCATTGTTAACATCCTGAGTAACCATCCCATACACCGGTGCTACCTGCGCCTCAACCGGCAAGGGAGTAATAGCAAACTTCCCATTGCCTTTATTTTCAATATAACTTGTATTCATGTCGCTCGCCTTCATCGCCGTTGCATTTTCACGATCGGTAGTACTCCAAAGCTCATTTAATGAAGCTTTTCCAAAAGACTTATAAGTTGGATAGCGTTTTCTAAAAGCAATGACAGCGCTTACAAGGTCATCGCGCGTGTGCATCGGAAACGGCTTTCTGCTTCCATCTTCTGCTTTAAGGTAGCAAAATATCATCGGGTCTGGTTTGCCATTATTGTCAAGGTCTTTTGCATATAGGTACATCGGCTCAGCAGTAGTCGCTTTAAATTGGGAGTTGAGACCGAGGTTGCCGGCTACATAATCTATATCGCCGTCATTGTCAAAATCCCCTGCAGTCAGACTATTCCACCATCCTACATGCTGTTCTATCCCTGTTGTCGCCGTAATATTTTTGAACCCTGTTCCGGTATTTTTAAAGAACGTTACCGGCATCCATTCTCCGGTTAATACAAGGTCAATATTTCCATCCCGATCAAAGTCAGACCATAACGCATCGGTTATCATACCTGCATTCTTTAATTCCGGGCAATATTGCTCGGTTACATCGACAAATTTTCCACCATCATTTCTTAAAAGAAAACTTTGCGGTGACATAGGATAAGCACCTGAAACACTACGGCCACCAACAAACAGATCGAGGTCTCCATCCTTGTCAAAATCAGCAGCCCTGACACAAGAGCCATTTGCAGTTTCTTCAGGTACAGCGGAATAGTCCTCTGTAAACAGCCCTTTACCATTATTAAGGAACAACTTGTCCTGGTTACCGGGATGCTTAGGAGAAAATTCATAGCTGCCAGCTACAATGTACAAATCGAGGTCCCCGTCATTATCGGCATCAAAAAGAAGGGAGCCCATTTCTTCTGCAGGTATATTGCTTTCATAGGTGATTCGACCGTAGTCTATCGCAAAATGTCCTTTTTCATTCTGCATAAAGAATTGTCCCTTGTTACCTGCTGAACCTCCAACGTAAAAATCATCGTAACCATCGCCATTGATGTCTCCTACTGCTATGCCCGGTCCATATTGACTTAGTTTATGAGGAAGTGTAGGTTGAATATTATAATCAACCGCATCCTTTTCCTGGTGTTTAAACAATATACCAGTGCTGGAAGTCGCGTCAGTAAAAAGTGTTTTTGTTATTTTTTGCACTGGAGCTGCATTAGCTTCTTTTGAATCTCGATAAGATAATTGAAGTACCTGGTCAGTGGTAAGCTTAGTTAATAATTGAGTTCTCCCGTCGGGCCAGTTAATCCTCAAAGAATCAATTGAAGTTATTGTACCTAAGCCAAAATGTGCTTTTGAGTCCACTGTTGATAGGTATCCCCGGCAAGGCTGTTGCTCATAGTATAATTGTTTATTACCGGCAAAATAGACATTGATGCTAGCTCCAATGCCACGGGTATTTTTTCCGGCGCCGGTTAACACTGCATCTAAAAAATGTTGCTTTGGCTTTTGTCCTTTGCTATTGAGGCTATTTTCATAAATAAAAGATGCTTCATTTATATTATTGATAACAAGGTCCAAATCTCCATCATTGTCAAGATCTGCATAAGCCCCTCCATTTGAAAAGGAAGGAGTTGTTAGTCCCCATGCATTGGTAGCGTTTTCAAACATATAGCCGCCACTGTTTTTAAAGGCATAGTTGGCAACTTTCACAACCGGTAGCACATCTGCCATCTTAAGCGACGTATTAACCTTACTACCTCCCTGGCCATTATCAAAAGAAATATAATCGAGGTCAGTAACATCGCGCGGCAAACCGTTGGTAATAACAATATCACGATAACCATCATTATCATAGTCTGCGACAAGAGGCGCCCAACTCCAATCGGTTTGGTATACCGCCGCCATAAATCCTACATCGTTAAAGACCGGGTGGCCAAGTGGGGTCATGCCGCTGTTTATCTGCAACACATTTCTTACATATTGATGCTGGTAATTATACCGCTTATTGTTGAAAAAATTATAATACTCATTACCCACCAACATCCCCTTTTTACGCAGGTTATTTTCCGGTAACATATCCAATGCAAATAGGTCGACGAGGCCATCGTTGTTAATATCAACTATGTCTGTACCCATAGTAAACCAGCTCGTATGTTTAAAATAATCGCCTATTCGATTGGTAAAAGTGCCGTCTTTATTATTAATATAAAATATGTCATTCGACACGAAATCATTACTAACATATATGTCAGGATAACCATCTTTATTTATATCAGATATCGAAACTGCATGCCCCCACCCTTCTATCAGTATTCCCGCTTCCTTAGAGACATTTGTAAACGTCTCATTGCCATTATTTCGATAAAGTCGGTCTGTGTTCAAGGCGCTTCCATCAGTTACTTTGGGTCTGAATTGAATAGGTGTTTTGGGGTCATCTAAAGTGTTGGTCAACAGATATAGATCGAGGTCGCCATCCCTGTCGTAATCGAAAAAAACGCCCTGTGTACTGTAACCATCATCAGCAATTCCATAACTTTTTGCAGATTCCTTAAATTCCGGAACCCCCTGCTTGTTATTACCCTGGTTAATGTATAACAGGTTTACTCTTTTTTTAGCATCTTTTAGAAAAGTCGCACACACATAAATATCGAGCTTTCCGTCTGCATTTATATCCACAACAGATACACCTGTGCACCACCTGCCTTCTCCTCCAACTCCTGCGGGTAACGTTACATCCTGGAATGCTAAATTCCCTTTATTGAGGTACAATTTATTGGACACCATATTACCAGAGAAATAAATGTCCGGAAGTCCATCATTATTAAAATCCCCTATGCCTACTCCTCCTCCATTATAAATGTAAGCCTCATTTAAAATGTTTAATTTGTCGTTTTCGTTAATTGCATTTTTAAAATTTACGCCGGTATGAACAGGAGACAGCAATCTGAAAAGAGTAGGATCTTTGTCGGTCCAGCCAATTAGAAAAAAAGCTGACAAAAGCGTCAGCGTAAAGCTTTTCAACCACTTATATAGCATAGAGTGTGAATGTAAAGGAGTTCTTTTATAAATATTAAGAAAACAGTAGCATTTTTAACCGGAAAAAAAGTTTTATACTTTTTTTTACAGTCCCAACCGTTTTTTTCAAATCAACATCGTTGTTTCATTCAATTGAGCTTCTGTTTGAAAATCTTTTTCTACTGTTACTCGTCCCTTTGCAACATTTCCTCGGTGAAAAAAGCTAGCTGACCACTGTTTTTGTTCCGTCAGAAGGTTTCCTCAAGTTGATTTTATACTTGAAGAATTAGCAATACGGGATCAAAAGGTAAAAGAAAAGATAATTCCTTATTATTACAGGAAATTTCGTTAGGGGCTATATGAAAAGTGTAAGTGTTTTTTTTCTAACCTTTTTTATTATTATTTCCATTTCTGCTGCGCCAGTCAAAGATTGGAAAACCAGGTCTGATAATGCTGAATTTTTGCACCGATCTATCAAACAAGTTACAGACGTTATCATTCATGATATTTATTCGCCACCTGTTGCCAGTCGTATTTATGCATACATTACCATTGCCGGTTACGAGGCATCTTTACGCCTTGATCCTGCATATCAAACCCTCGCCGGCCAATTACATGATCTTCAAGCTGTTCCCGTTCCGCTGAAGAAAAATGAGTGTTGCTATTCCCTCGCTGCAGTTCATGCTGTCCTTCTGGTGGGCAAATCAATGGTTATTTCGGAGCAAAAAGTAGAAGATTTTCACAAGAAGATTTTACAAGAGTTTAAACTGTTAGGGATGCCGCAATCGGTTTATAATAATTCTCTTGTTTATGGGAAACAAGTGGCAGACCATATCTTAGCATGGTCTGCAAAAGATAATTATGCCCAAACCCGTTCTTATCCAAAATACCAGGTGACCGATGATGACGACACGTGGAAACCTACTCCGCCTGCGTACATCAAGGCGGTAGAACCGCATTGGAATAAGATCAGGCCTTTTCTGATTGACTCAGCCCAGCAATTCAAGCCACTGCCAGCGACCAAATTTTCAGCCGATAAGAAGAGCCTGTTTTATAAAGAGGCGCAGGAAGTGCAACAGGCGGGGGTAAAACTAACTGCCGAACAAGTCACAACTGCGAATTTCTGGGACTGCAATCCGTTTAAAATGAATATTAAAGGTCATGTTATGTTTGCGACCAAAAAGATATCTCCCGGCGGCCATTGGATCAACATAACAAGACTGGCTTGTAATAAGGCGCACGCAGGATTTACCCGCTCAGCAGCCGCCTATGCTTCAGTATCAGTAACACTTGCAGATGCATTTATTAGTTGTTGGGACGAAAAGTACAGAAGTAATGTTATCAGGCCTGAGACTTATATCAATCAATACATCGACCAAAGCTGGACACCCTTACTCCAAACCCCTCCATTTCCGGAGTATACAAGTGGACATAGCGTTATTTCTACTGCTTCTGCTATTGTCCTCAGCCATTTTTTTGGAGAAAATTTTTCTTTCGAAGATTCTTCAGAATTAGAATTTGGCTTGCCGGTCCGGCACTTTACATCTTTCAACCAGGCAGCAGCAGAGGCGGCCATGAGCAGGTTTTTTGGCGGCATTCATTATTTGCCATCCATTAAAAACGGTGTGGAGGAAGGAACTAATATCGGGAATTTTATTTGCAGCAAGCTTTTCGTTCAAAGCGAAAATCGCAATTAAAAGCTGTAGCTTTCAGATACTACCTTCTACTTAGGTTAGACTTTTGTGGTCACAAGCACTGGAAATTTTATTCAACCTCGTTGTGGCTCCCGGTCAGTCTTGCGGGGTCACTCACTTCTACCTGTGGATATTCTGTTGAGCCCAAAACAGAAGCCGTCTACTATGATATCAAATGCTATTTTCCTACATTATACGCCTCTTGCTTTCATAACGCATTATTAATCGCGGCCATCCTTTTCCTTTCTATTTCTCCACTGTCAACAGTTGCCTGCTCTATTTTCCCCACCAGGAAAATATACGAGCATGCTCCCATTAATGCTACTGCGGCAATAAAAACCAATGCAGGCTTAAAGTCACCGCCTTTTACCAGAAATCCGATTACGATAGGTACTACGATAGAAGCCAAATTACCCATAAAATTAAATACCCCACCTGTTAACCCAATCAGCGGCTTCGGTGATAAAATCGAAACAAACACCCAGGAGATTAAGCCCATGCCTGCGCCAAAGAAAGCCAGTGCCATAAAGAAAATAATATAGGCAGTATCATTACTGTAATTAGCACCGACAATGCTTATCGAGACAACCAGGCCAATAATAATCGGCGTTTTACGTGCTACCCCGATAGATTTTCCTTGCCTGATTAAATAATCAGACACGAAGCCGGACAAAAGCAAGCCGGCACATGCAGCCAAAAAAGGGATCGAAGCAAGGTAGCCCGACTTGAGAAAGTTTAAGCCCCGGTATTTAACCAGGTAGGTGGGAAACCAGGTGAGGAAAAACCAAAGCACGGCATTCAGGGAAAACTGGCCAATGTAACACCCCATAAAGTGCGGTTAGTAAATACCTGTTTTAAATTGGTCCAATTCCAGGTAGAAGGCTGGTTAGACTTATCTTTTTTCCCCGCGATTAAAGCTCCTCCCTTTTCTATGTATTCCAGTTCTTCGTGATTGACGCGCGGGTGGTCTAGAGGATCGCGATAAAAAAAGTACCAGATTATTCCCCATAGTAACCCTACCAAACCTGTGGTAATAAACAATCCCTGCCAGCCGAAATAATATTGAATAGTGACCAAAACCGGGGTAAAAAAAGCGAGTCCAATAAACTGACCGGAAACATATAAGGCAATAGCGGAAGCTCTTTCATGGTTGGGAAACCAACTGGTAACGATGCGGTTATTGATGGGATAACAAGGGGCTTCGAAGGCGCCGGTAGCCAGACGAAGGCCAAAAAGGCTAATAAATCCGCGGGTAAATCCTTGCAATAAGGTAGTTATTGACCAGGTAATCAGGCAAAAAGCATAGAGTATTCTCGGACCAAACCTGTCTGCTATTAACCCTCCGGGAATTTGCAGTATCGCATAGGTCCACCCGAAAGCTGAAAAAATTAATCCCATTTCTACCGTTGATAATTGAAGGTCCTTACCAAGGGAAGCTGCCGCTACGGAAAGATTACTGCGGTCGAGGTAATTAATCATTACATTAATGAACACGAGGCCTAACATAGAGTATCGTACCCTGGTTTTTTTGTTTCTAGCGACCAGCTGTTCCATTGGGGTTATACTTGGGGTAAATGAGGGATTAT
>Ga0181466_1000737_pt1 | contig 11895 bp, 8 predicted proteins | sample InSIn4gowninarea_FD_119078 | JGI IMG/M metagenome (GOLD analysis project Ga0181466, IMG submission 119078) | Clean room microbial communities from NASA Spacecraft Assembly Facility at Jet Propulsion Laboratory, Pasadena, California, USA -... ... | reverse complement strand
TCTGCATGAGGCTACCATGCAGCCTACGCCTACCATATCACCTACTTTGTATTTGCTGACATGACCGCCAACACTCACGACCTTTCCCACAATCTCATGACCGGGAACGCAAGGGTACATTGATGGACCCCACTCGCTACGTGCCGTATGCAGGTCGGAGTGGCAGACGCCACAGAATAAAATCTCTATTTCCACATCATGTGGTGTAGGTTTCCTGCGGTTGATATTCATCTCGTTTAAAGGAGCTGTCGCTGCCTCGGTGCCGAATGCTTTGATTTCTTTTACTTCCATTTTATCAAATGTTTAATTGCTTATTTATTAGATAATCGCTTTTTATTAAAAATTCAAGCCACTAATCTGAGGCTTCTAAGTGATGCACGTATTTCTATTAAGCACCTTACAAGAAAGAAAAGCTGTATTCTTTCTTTAAGCATTTGCGATACTTAAGCATTTGCGATACTCATTGTCGCTGCATTAAATGCAGCGCAAAGGTATTTTAGATAGAACCTTTCAAGGTAAAGAAAATCAAACCAATCATTAAGAATATCAAACTTCCATTGCCCGCAGAGCCTTAGGATTGGTTCCTGTTATTCTCTTAAAGTAGTTGTTGAAGTAGGTGGGGTAGTCAAATCCAAGGGCATAAGCAATATCGGCAATGTTCCAATTGGTATGTTGCAGGAGAGCTTTTGCTTCAGTAATGATACGTTCAGAAATGTGAGAAGTTGTAGGCTTGCCCGTAACTTCCTTAACAGCCCGGTTAAGGTAGTTGACATGAACATTTAAATTGTTTGCATAGTCCTGCGCAGTTTTTAGCTGAAGCGGGCGGTCAGTAGTTTCTACTGGAAATTGCCTTTCCAATAGTTCGAGGAATACAGACGTAAGGCGCGAGAGCCCGTTATTGTGTTGCTGATAATTTTCCGAAGGCTGCATTTTCAGCGCTTCGTGAATAATTAGATTGATGTAATTATGTATCAGGTCGTCTTTGTAAGCATACTCGGTCTGTTGCTCTTCAATCATTTTCCGAAAGATAGTATTTAAAAATTCCCGCTGTTGCTCCGTTATCTTTAATACCGGTGTCCCACCAATCTTAAATAAGGGTGAATGGTGCAGACTTTCGGGAGCGGTCAGAAGCCTTAAAAAAATCTTCAGAAAAAAGACAGGTATAGCCTGCATAGGTCGTTGAAATCGTCTCCCACGAATAAGGGATGTGTGGATTGCCAAAAAACAAAACAGTTCCTTCCTGTTCGAAGCTTCTATCGGCATAATGAATAATGCTCTTTCCGGTAGTCAGGCAAATTTTATAAAAGTCTTTCCTGCTGTAAATCTTTGTAGCGCTAGCATCTGCTTCTATTTGAAATACATTAAAGCCTTTTAGCTTTAGTTCATTATTAAAATCGGAAACGGAGCGGGCGCTTTTGTCTTGCATAGGGCAAAGTTAAGGAAATCAAAACCTGTAGATTCGCTAAAATCTTGCCATCCCTTCAATAGCTTGATAATCAAAAAAGCCAAATAAAGGGGTAAATGAAATTATAATCAATGCAATCAAAAGTAATAGGACGTTTCCGAAATATTTCAAACGCTTTTAGTCGACCTTTTAGTTGCCCGTGCACACCTAACATTCCTGCGCAGACCTTTCTTCTTTTGGATTCTATGTATTCGTCTATTTGAAAAAAGAAGCCTTTGTTTACTTCTTTTTGCTTTAAGCTCTCACAACTGTTGCGGCTTTTATGCTTTCGCAGAAAATATATATCAAAATGTGGATGAAAAGTCTTCTTAACAAAATTGCCAATGTCCTCAATTTTGTTTCTGCATGCATAAGAAATAATATCCTCTGCAATTCTATACATTCTTTTTAAGTCTTCATTCAAACGGTTTGGCTCGCCGTAATGTGAGGGTAGCTCTTTTGAAATACATAACTTTTTTTTATTCCAAAAAGTGGGAGGTATACCAATTTCAGTATTTAACAGCGTTCGTCTTTCTGGGTTAAAGCAATATTCAATATAGATTTGAGCTGTACCATCGCGACGAACCTTTTTGGCGTCGGAAATTAGTTTTAATGGCAGTAACATATTTAGTCGATTTTTTAGTCGATCAAGAATACGTCATACTTTATAAAGATAGGAAGACGAGCGGAAGAGCTTTTGTTATAAGTAATTGAAAAACAACGCCTGGTTGTTGGCTTAATAAAATGAAGTAAGGATTACAAAGCTGTAATCCTTACTTTGGTGATCCGGATTGGATTCGAACCAATGACCTACTGCTTAGAAGGCAGTTGCTCTATCCAACTGAGCTACCAGACCAATATTTCGTCGTTGTCAATTTAAACGGCTGCAAAAGTAATTTTTAATTAGTTTGCAGCCAAACGAAAATTGATAAAATGGATGTGAAAATAGAAGAAAGCTGGAAGGAGGTTTTAAAACCCGAATTTTCTAAACCCTATTTTCAACAGGCTGTTACATTTGTAAAGACTGAAAAAGCCCAGGGCAAAACAATCTATCCTCCCGGCCCACTCATCTTTAATGCTTTCGACAATACACCTTTCGACAATGTGAAAGTGGTTTTGCTGGGACAGGACCCTTACCACGGATACGGGCAGGCGCATGGCCTCAGTTTTTCGGTTCCCGATGGCGTAAACCCTCCCCCATCGCTCATTAATATTTTCAAGGAACTGCATAACGATATTGGCATGCCGATCCCTAAAACCGGCAATCTTACAAAATGGGCGAAGCAAGGTGTGTTGCTTTTGAATGCAGTTTTAACGGTACGGGCAAATGAAGCCGGCAGCCACGCAAAAATTGGCTGGATGGAATTTACAAACGCTGTGATAAGTAAAATTTCCGAAGAAAAGGAAGGGATTGTATTTATGTTGTGGGGAAGATTCGCGCAGGAAAAACAAGCGCTGATCGATGAAACAAAACATCATGTTCTAAAAGCTGCTCACCCCTCTCCTTTTAGTGCCGACAAAGGATTTTTCGGTTGCAGGCATTTCAGCAAAACCAATAATTACCTCGTGAAACAAGGTAAGGATCCCATCGACTGGCTTCTTGATTAAAAGGACAACATACATTTACAAAATGAAAATTCTTAAGAACATTTTTGGTGCAATCTGGGCCGTATGGGGAATTTTGACTTTCACTATTACGTTGTTCATTATCATTATTCCTGTCTGCCTTACGTTTCTTATAAAGGAGCCAAAAGGAACCGAGGCATTCAGGCAGATAGCCAAATTATGGATGAATGTATGGTTAACCCTAATAGCGTCGCCGCTGAAGGTTGTTGGAAAAAACAATTTCGAAAAAGGCAAAAATTACATAGTTGTTTCTAATCATAACTCTTTAATGGATGTTCCGGTAACCACGCCCTACGTACCGGGCGCAAATAAAACCATAGGCAAAACCTCTTTCGCAAAAACACCTGTTTTCGGTTGGGTGTATAAACGCGGTACTGTGCTCGTTGACAGGAATAGTGAAGAAAGCAGGCGGAGAAGTTTTGATGACATGAAAAAAGCGCTTGCCCAGGGATTGCACATGGTAATTTATCCTGAAGGAACCCGTAATCGCACCGCTGATCCTTTAAAGTCTTTTCACGATGGCGCCTTCAAACTCGCTGTTTCTACTAAGAAAGAAATTATTCCCACACTCATCTTTAACACTAAAAAAATTCTCCCTATTAACAAGGCCTTTTACCTGTGGCCCCATCCGATCGAGATGCATTTTCTCCCCCCTGTAAACCCTGCAAATATGACGAGTAAAGAATTGAGGGAAAAGGTGTTTAAAGTAATGTGGGATTATTATTTGGAACATAGTAAGAACCACGATCTACGTGATTAGTGGGATTAAAGGGAAATGCAAGATAGAATTCTTGTTTTACAGAAGGTTGGTGCACAAAGATTTGCCGATGAACGAAATGCGACCCTTCGACCGGCTCAGGGTAAACTGCCACGCTGCTATGGAAAACTGCTTGTGAACCGAGCGTGGCAACGATGATACAACAGAGAACAAATGCGTGTACCAAAAAATTCCAATAAAGATTTCTTATTAAAACGCAGAAAATATAATGAGTACTTTTTGTTGACCGGCTAATTATCTCTCTTCTACATCGTTGTGTCACTCACTTGTACTTGCAGATATTCTGTTCGGCCTTTTTTAGTGCGTATAAATCATATCTCCGCAACCTTTTTCTTATACAATTACCTACTGGTAGAAAAATCTTGACCTGTTAATTTTAAGATCACGCAAAATACCGGACTTTGGGTTTATGCTGATGTTGAAAGAACGATACAAACCAACCGGCGTGATGTTAATAGACATTTGCCAGCAATGCATTTCGCGGCTTATAAACATCGTTAACGTTTGTAGCTGGTGGGTAGTAAAATCGTAATAAGTATTGCCACCAATTTTCCAGCGGGGGGTTAAACTGAAATCGCCGTTTACACTCACATTAGAATAAGTTTGGGTTCCGAACCGGTAATCAGGACCAAGCTGCTTCGAAAAGCTTAGTGAATAGGATAATTGAACCGACCAGGGAATATTAAAGTCGGTAAACTCAGCAGGATTACTTCTCACATAATCCAACTGGCGCTGCTGCTCGTCGGGTGTTAAATAATCATCTTGCTGGATCCTGTCTTTATCGGTTTTACCGTCTTTACTCTGGCTCGAGAACGAGGTAGAAACGGCGATGCTTCCATTCGTAATCCTTCCCGGCTTAAACTTATTACTCTTCAACATCAGCCTAGGGTGGCGTATTCCCAATGCGTCTACTTCATAAGGATCGAGGTTTGCATTGGCAGTAATATTTATCTTTTCGAACAAAGTACTCCTCACATACAAACTAATATTGCTTAAAGGGAAACTGTCGTTAGGGCTGGGTATAAGGTTGTAAGAACCATTAAATCCAAATCCATCGATCAGCCTTATTTTTTTAGTGCCGCCCTCAGAAGTGTCTTTAGCATTCTTCACTTTCATCTCAAGCGTATTGTCGACACCAAACCCAATACCGCCAAACCTTCCTTCGCTGAAAGCTCCTATTACACCGCCTTCAAACTGTGAAAAACGGCGCTTTGTTCCAAGCGGATCGGTCTGCACACTGTCATAAAATTGTTTTTGCATGTCGGGCCTGTAGTTGAGGCTGAAGCTCGGCCTGATCTCGTGGCGTATCGCTTTAACAGGACCTTTTTTAAACTGGTATGTGCCAAAAACCCTTGTACTTGCCGACATTCCAAACTGCATTTGCCGTGCTGTATAAATACCTCTTGAAATACTAGTATCTACTTTTTCTAAAGAGTCGTTCCAGGTGCGCCGTATCTTTTGGCCGTACCACCTTTCTTCATACGAAACACTTGGTGAAAGCTGGATAGCACCCATTTGAGGTAACGACAAAGTGATGGGAATAACATGGGTTGCGCCGTACTGTGCAGTATCCAATATTTTCCTGATGCTGATGGCTGAGTCGTAGAACGACATACGGTTCATAAAATTTCCTGTATAACCTACACCAAGCTTTTCGTACCATTTTGGTGTACCTATAGCCTCTTTTCGCTGGAAAGGATAAACAGTCATTACGTTGAAACTTGCGGTGGGGAGTGTTAAGTCAACAGCCCTCGAATTACTATTCTGGCTATGGTTTGCGCTCATAGACAGGTTGTATTTTCCACTCCAGTCTTTGCTGTAGTTGACTGAAGAACTGAGGCTGTTTTGGAAGTTAAGCACGGGGTTGTTCGAAACATATTGGTTGAACTTGGTACTTCCCGCATTTATGTTCGCCGAAAAACTGGAACCGGGCCTCGCCTTAGAATCCCTTGAATGGCTCCAGTTTACCATGAAAGTTTTACTCTTTGTAAATTCCTCTTTCGAATACCCGCCTGTATTTAAAATCTTTGTGTTCTGAACGGCGATATTAAGACTCCCCGTATACTTGTAGCGTTTTATATATTTGGAAGCAAGATTTACGCTCCACCCACCGTAACTATATATATTACTTCTCACTGTCGCGTCGAAGTTTTCGTTTAGGACTTTATAAAAGCCCAAACCTTCCAATCCAAGACCAAACTGTTCATTCGAGGCAAACTGCGGAGGAAGTAAGCCGGAATGACGTCCACGGTTTAGAGGATAAATGCCAAAAGGAATTCCTATTGGTACCGGCACTCCTTCAAATTCAGGCGAGGCAGGACCAGAAATAGCCATTTTGTTATTGATCATCTTCATCTTCCTGGTTCGGAAAGCGAAGTGAGGCGTATCGAGGTTACACGTAGTGAACCTTCCACGCCACGCATACAACGTATTTTCATTTACTTTTTTAATGGTGTTTGCGTACACGTACATTTCTCCCTGTTGCAAATAGGTGCTTTTGGTTAAGCCTTTTTGCGAACGTGTATTATACAAAATGGTATCGCTAACACTTTGCATATCGCCCTGAACCAGCTTAGGTTTGTTTAATGGATTGCCGGTAGTATCGGTGGATCCGTAAGCGGTGAGTAGTTGTTTGTCCTGGTCGAGATGTATAGTTTGTGCAGTTACTTCCACATCTGTGTACTTTGCGTTTGCCTTTCCATAAAGTATGAACTCCTTAGTAGGGACAATGAGTACGCCACTATCTTCTGCCTGGTAAGTGACCGGCGCATCAAGAGAGTCTTTAGAGAGCTTTACATGAAAGGTATCTGTAGCGAGGCTATCCTTCCTGGTCGTATCCGTAACAAGCCGTAAACTATCTTTGCCGCTCGTGTCCGTAACGAGGCGCAAACTATCTTTGCCACTGGTATCAGTAACGGGAGTAGTGGCAATTGTACCGGCCTTTTTTATTGTAATTGAATCTTTAACTTTTGCAACCTTGCTCTTCGGAGGAGAATCTACAATTGATGTAGTTATTTGATTAGCAATGTGATACGACCGATATTTTGCATTAACGCGAATGGTAATTATGAAAACAATAGCAATTACCGCTAAAGCTGAAATTTTTTTTGACCTAACTTTACATCGCTTGCTCATAAGTAGTTGGGCAAATTTAGCGGTTAAAGCATTAATGATGTGTGAAGATTAACCCAATTGAAACCCGATAAAGACCAAAGGAAGTAAGTATGATAAAAAGACTGTTTGTAATTTTTGTATTTTTCTATATCCTTCCCTTTTTATTCTCTTTTACAGCAGATCCGAGCGTCCCAAAAGTAAAACAATCCCTTAAGACCATTGTTATAGATGCAGGCCATGGGCTTCCTAATAGTAACGCAGAGGGAAACTATAGTTATGAATCTCAGCTTACGCTTGACATGGCTTTAAAACTCGGGCAGCGGCTTAAAGAAGTATTACCAGACTGTAACATAATATACACCCGCACTGATGAAAATCTTCCAAACGGATTGAGGGAAGTCAAGGCTGCAAATCGCTGGCGGGCGCAGTTTGCAAATGAGAACCATGGCGACCTTTTTATATCTATTCACGTGAACTCGATGGAAGACAGGTACAGGCGTACTCTTTTGTTACCGATTTCCATTTATTATCCCAGTTTAAATCCACTGCGCTTCCGCCGTACATCATTCCGTCCCATTGAGCGCCGGCTGAATTGGTGCCAAAAGCAAAACCGTTCGTCTGGTCGTCAAAAGGGTCCATAAACATCAGGAAGTTATCATTCTTGCCAAAGCTCCAGTCATTCCTTAGCGATTCTACATAATTAGGTCCGGCTACTGCCTGGAAACATTCGGCAACGAGGTAGAGATTATGGTCGTCGTAAGCCATACGAACTTCGGTACGGGCCTTTGCAAAACTGGTGTCCATTGGCAGCACCATAAAAAAATCTTTTGCTATTTCAGCGTCTTTCCAGGCCGCCTCGTCTATTATTCCGTCCACTTTTATCGCTGAAGAAATCTTGTGAAGATGCAATTGGTATGCTTCATTCTTTTTTTGAGCCTGTGTTGAAAGGTGAATTACACAAAGAAAAAATAGAAAAAAAGCGGGTTTGATGGGGCAAGCAGGCCTTTGTTTCAAAGCAAATATATTTCGGGCAAAGTACGTTATAAACCTCGATTGTGAAGTTTGGATACAATGAAAAGTTTTTTGGGACCGGCGGCAGAACCATACTCAACATCGTTGTGTCACTCACTTGTACAGTTAGTCTTTAATCAGCAGGGGAAATGCAATTGGAAGGTGTAAAGTGGAGGTGGAAGGTAGAAGGAGAAAGTATATTAGGGCAGCCAGTCGGAGGCACACCTTGGCTACCATATGCATAAATGGTCTCTGCTTTTTGACGTTTCCTGTTTCACCCGACTCATCAAATCTGTTATTGATCTCCGGGCCCATCTTCACCGCCTCCTCTCAACCGTTTCACGCAATTAGACATTGAGCGGAAGTGATGATAGGTACCTTTCCAGATCTGGCCTTTTAACGCTGTTTTCTTTTGTGGTTCTTTGTCGATCCCTCCCTCGTACCAGTCGCCGTTTACGTGATCTATCAAATACGTTTGCGCATATTTCCAAAGCAGTTTGAACTTGTCATAGTAATGCATGGGATCGTTCGGAAAACGGTCTCCCATCAATAGTAAAGTATTCAATCCTTCCGCTTGCGCCCACCAGTTTTTACTGTCAAGAATGATTGAAATGTTGGGTTTGTCGTTAAAATAATACCCTTCATCATAAAAGCCGCCGACCGTACTATCCCAGCCGTTTCTCAATGCGTGGTCAACCATTCTTTTGCCAACGGTCATTGTTTTTGAATCATTCTTTATTCCAAGTGCATGTGAAGCTTCCAGCATCAGGTAGGCTGTTTCTACATCATGTCCAAAAGAAACGTGGTCCAAATTCTTATGTCTCATCACAGAAGCTTCTGAAGAATCGCTGAAAGAAACGGGTGTCCAGTCGGGTTTGAAAAACAGCGTGAGGGAGCCCTTTTGCGTTGTTATCTTATCTCTTATCAGGAACAACATTTCCTGTAACCGTTCGCGGACCAAGGCATCCGGCCAAACGCTATACAACTCTGTAAATGCTTCAAGCAAATGAATAGATGAATTCTGGTCTTTATAACCAAGATCTGAATTGGAAGGAACGGTTGCATCTCTTACAACCGGTATTCCATCACTTTTTAAATGTTGAAAATAGCCCTTATAAACAGGGTCATGGCTATGTTTTTCAAGCCATAAAAATGCCTTTTTTGCCAGGTTGAGAGCGCCTGTATCTTTTGAGGCCTTGTAATAGGCTGAGAGGGCATAAATAGCAAATGCATTTCCGTACGCTTCTTTTGGCGATCTCGGACTGCTCTTGTCATTTCCCTGCCTGTCGACAAGGTTATAAAAGCCTCCATTCGTTTTATCCCACATTACATCTCTTAGGAACCGGAAGCCATGTTCGGAGCACTTGATATAATACGTTTTATCAGGGTACAATTCTGCTGCTTTTGCCGTCGTCCATGTGTGACGGGCCTGCGTAACAATAAATTTATCCTGCGGGCCGGTAGGTTTAAAATCGTAAGTATAAGTGCTAAGAAAACCTCCATAAGTAGTATCTACGCATTGAGGATACCATTTATTTAATAGCTCTGTTTTAATTGATTTATCCATTTCCGCTGCTATTTGCGATCGCTCTGCACTCGTTCCGGCAGGTTTTGTTTGGGCAAATAAAACAGAAGTTATGATTAATGAAAAGATGAACGTTACTGTTTTCATTGGGGGAATATGAATGGTTAGGCAATTGTAGAGGTTATTATGAAATAAAATAGCAGGGAAAATAGAAAAGAATGTGGGGAAAAGAAACAATCCTTCAGGTAATAGCTACGGGCATATAACAAGTTTTAACTAACGTAGTAAAAGTAGCTAAAAGGTTTTCGTAAAACGTGTACTTTTTTATCTACAAAAAAATATCGTTTCTGTTGCGATTATTATAAACTGTCGAACTCCCGAGATACCCGTATTCGTAATTGCCTTTTTGGCTAGCACTATTGCCAAGCAAGAAGCAAGGAACAATAAATTGAATAAATGGTTACGATTTGTAAAAAGAAGAAGAAAGTACAACAGTACAAGTGAGTGACACAACGATGTTGAAGAGAGTTATGCCATCGATCTCATATCGAAAAAATTAAAAACAAAGTTTACTAGCAAGTCAACTTACACGCATGCAAACTGTAACACCGGAATGATTACAATGATTCGGAAACATTTAAAGAGTGACTGGTTCACTACCGCCTCTGCTGCCTGCTTCTTCTATTTGCCCATTGTCACCTTAGGTGACTGGCTTTCGAGAGAATATTTGTACCGCTTTAAAGCTTGTACAACGCACCGCACGATCTCGCTCTGGCCGCTTTCGCTGTTTAAATACTCTTCTTCTTCGGGATTGCTGATGAACCCTGTTTCTACAAGTATACTTGGCATAGCGACGGCCTGTAAAACCCAGATACCAACTTGACGCTGTTGTGCCTGGCGGCTTATTCTACCCACTTTTTTAAACTCTTCTTCCACCGTTAACGCAAGGTTGGCGCTTCGGTTAAAGTATTGCTGGGTTTTTAAAGAGTAAAGGATCATGCGATCAGGAGAATTGGGATCGAAGTCTTTTACAAAGTTTGCGGTGGCACTATCCAGGTACAACGACTCGTTTTCACGCATTGCCTTTTCCTTCAGGTCGGTTTTATGCGCTCCCCAAATATATGTTTCTGTTCCTTTTGCGGCATTTGGAGTAGTCCAGTGACGGTATTGGGGAACTCTCCTTGTATGTTTTTTCTTTCTTTTGCCCTTACCTGTATAATACACTTCTGTTTGGTACCCTGTCACTTCTGAATGGCGAACTGGCGGAGCACTGTTACAGTGGATACTTATAAATAAATCACCTTTATTAAAATTGGCAATATTGGCCTTTGTAGGTGGAGACTGATAAACATCCTGCGTTCGTGTAAGAACCACTTCAACATCCGGCATTTCATCTTCAACCATTTTAGCCAGCTTAAGCGCTACACCAAGCGAAATGTCCTTCTCTTGAGAGTATTTTCCTTCGGCACCACCGTCGTGGCCACCGTGACCCGCGTCGATAATTACTTTTCTTAATAAAGCTTTTTGATAAAACGGTTTAAACCCAAAAAGAAAAGTGGAGTTAACACACAACAAAAACACACCAAAAAACGCTATCAGATTTCGCTTCAACATATAATACTTTCACTTTTTTTTAACCAACTCTTACAGTTTATCCGGGTATGAGAAAACGTTATTATTTAATTTTTATTTTCCGTTGCAACTTCGGGTATTATAGCTGACCCGGTTTCGAGAAACTGTTTATACCGCAATACAGCTCTCATTACAGCGTACGCTACCTCGTTCTGCCCTTTTTCACTGTTTAAGTAATCTTCTTCCGTCGGGTTGCAAATAAAGCCTGTTTCAACAAGTATGCTTGGCATATTCGTAGCCTGTAATACCCAAATACCTTCGCTGTTTCTTTGCTTTACCCCATAGCTCGTCCGTCCTTCTTTTTTAAATTCTTCTTCAACAAATGTTGCAACAGCCAGGCTTTGGTCAAAATATTTCTTTGTTCTTAATGAGGCGAGGATTTTTGCATCTGGAGAATCTTCGTAGTTATCCGTTGAATCATGTTCACCAAACTGGTCATCATCGTCCCTCGAGCCAACAGCATTTTGTTTTTGGTCGTACTTATTTACCGCCCAGATATACGTTTCGGTTCCTGCCCGCTCGCAGGGGAGTTTATACGATTTATAAATGGGCACTGACCTTGTTCTTTCTACTCTTCGTTTTTTCCTGCCTTTGCCTACAGTTACTGTATATGTTTCTTTCCTGTGTCCTTCTATTTCCCGCCTGTACCTGTCTTCCATCGAGTTCACGTGAATAGATATAAAAAGGTCGCCATGGTTCTCATTTGCAAACTGCGCCCGCCAGCGATTTGCAGCCTTGACTTCCCTCAATCCGTTTGGAAGATTT
>Ga0181466_1000735_pt1 | contig 11907 bp, 8 predicted proteins | sample InSIn4gowninarea_FD_119078 | JGI IMG/M metagenome (GOLD analysis project Ga0181466, IMG submission 119078) | Clean room microbial communities from NASA Spacecraft Assembly Facility at Jet Propulsion Laboratory, Pasadena, California, USA -... ... | reverse complement strand
GCAATTTCACTAACTGTTTTGCTTTGTTGAAATATTCTCTCCTTAGCCACATCTATCACCTTCATCTGTATGTATTCCTGAGCTGTTTTTCCTGTTTCCTTTTTTACCAGGTCACCAAAATAGCTGGCTGATAAGTTCAATTCATGTGCACAATAAGCTACCGAAGGCAAACCAATCGTAGGTGGTTTGTCAGTTTGAAAATAATCATTCAGCAAATTCTCAAACTTTTCTAAAATGCCTTTGTGTACATTATCACGCGTTATGAATTGACGGTCGTAAAAACGAACGCAATAGTTTAGAAGCAATTCGATGTTATCTACAATCAGTTTTTTACTATGCTTATCAATGGCATGCTCCAATTCATATTCGATCTTTGAAAAACAATCCAGCACAATTTTTCTTTCACGTTCCGATATATGCAGGGCTTCGTTTGATTGATAGCCAAAGAAAGTATATTCCTGGATGTGCCGTCCAAGTGAGGTGCCATGAATTAAGTCAGGATGAAAGACAACTGCGTAACCTTTCGGCTGATAGATTTGCGGACTACCGTCACCGATAATTACCTGTCCGGGCGCGATGAATACCAGTGTTCCCTCCTGGTAGTCATAGGTGTTTTTACCGTAACGCAGATCACCGCATTTCACCTCTTTCAAAAAGACTGTGTAAAAACCAATATACATGTTGGAAGTTTGCCTGGGACTTGCCTTAGAGAGGTCAACCACGCTCACTAACGGGTGCAGGGTTTCATTGTTGTTGAAAGCATTATAGTCACTGATAGTTTCAAATCGTCTTAGGTTGTCCATACACTGTCGTTTTTACAAATTCAAAATTATCAGTTTGTTGACTTCTTGCCGTAGCAGGGCCCGTAAATCAGTAATAATGGTAGGTAAAACCGGAATCTGTATACAATTTCCTAAAAAAAATGCGAAGACCTTTACACGGTTGATGAAATGACTTTTGCTTTTCGAAATAATATCAAATGAATATTTGAAGAATTGGTCAGAGAAGTTGAAAGTATTCAAAAAAGGACCTTAATAAGTTTATAACTTTATTCTGACCGTAAACGATCAATAGGTTTTCAAAAAACTAAATACCTAAAAATGTCACAGCCAACTTCCATTAACAGGCGATCTTTCCTGAAGTCTTCTGCCCTTGCCGGAGGCGGACTGATGATAAGCTTCACCTGGTTATCAGCATTCAACCCTGCGGAAAATACAAGCGCTTCTGGCCTTCCAGAACAATGGAATGAAATAACGGGATATATAAAAATCGCTCCTGATAATACCATAAAAATCCTGAACCCTAACCCGGAATTTGGCCAAAATGTGATGACCTCACTGCCGATGATTGTAGCCGAAGAGCTGGAGGCAGACTGGCAAAAAGTAGTTGTAGAAATGGGGCCACACGACAGCGTGAAATTAGGACCCCAATTTACGGGTGGAAGTAATTCGGTGAGGATGTATTGGAAACCGCTCCGTGAAGCAGGTGCGGCAGCCCGTTTTATGCTTATGCAAGCAGCGGCTGAAACCTGGAAGGTACCCGTGGAAGAATTGACGACTAATGTAGGAACGATTGTTCATGCAAAAAGCATGAAGTCAGGGACCTATGGAGAATTTGCATCAAAAGCTGCGGCTATCCCCATTCCAAAAGGAGTTAAGCTAAAAGACGTAAAGACTTTTAATGTCGTACGAAGCTCAAAGAAAAATGTAGAAGGCTTAAAAATCGTTTCAGGCAAACCGCTTTTTGGAATCGATTATAAACAGGAAGGAATGCTCATCGCGATGATCCAACATCCGCCTGCTTTCGGGATGAAACCTACTTCCTTTGATGCCTCTGAAACCTTACAAATGCCTGGTATCAAAGATGTTTTTATTCAAAAGTTATATGAAGATGGCTTTGAACAGGGCGGTTTCGACACGCGAAGCTTCAACGAGTTTGTGGTAGTGGTAGGCAAAACAACCTGGGAAGTAATGCAGGCCCGTAAAAAATTAAAAGTAACCTGGGAGCCTGCGGGTGATACCAAAGACACGATGGGAGGCAGGGGCCAAAAAAAAGAGGTCACTGTTCCTGGAGAGCTTGAAAGTACAGACTCTCAGCTTAAAAAAATGGAGGAGTATGCAAAAAAACCTGCTCAGGAACTAAGAAAAGACGGAGACCCGGAAACGGCTTTTAAAAATGCTGCGCAAATTATCGAACGCACTTATAATGCGCCGTTCCTGGCACATAATTGCATGGAACCGATGAATTTCTTTGCACATGTAACGGATGAAAAAGCCCTGGTAGCCGGACCGCTGCAGGCACCTGGTTGGTCAGAGCCAACTCTTGCAAAATTGCTGAATTTGCCGGCCGACAAGATCGAGATTCAGATGACCCGCATGGGCGGTGGCTTTGGGCGCAGGGCCTACGGACATTATCTCTATGAGGCAGCCCTGATCTCTAAAAAAGTAAAAGCGCCTGTGAAACTGATTTACACCCGTGAAGACGACATGACCTATGGCATCTATCGCCCCATGTACACCGCCACTTACCGGGCAGCCCTCGATGCAAATAAAAATCTAATCGCATTTCACGTAAAAGGCGGCGGCATTCCTGAACATGCCATTCATGCAAACAGGTTTCCCGCCGGAGCAGTGGAAAATTATCTTGCTGAAGGTTGGCAAATCGCCTCCAATATTACAATCGGGGCTTTCAGGGCTCCACGATCTAATTTCAATGCCGCTGCAGAGCAATCATTTTTAGATGAAGTCGCAGAAGCAATGGGTAAAGACCCAATTGGTTTCAGACTGGAACTTTTGAAAAAAGCCAAAGAAAGCCCCGTTGGCAAAAACAATGATTATGATGCTGACCGGTATGCCGGAGTATTAAACCTGGTAAAAGAAAAATCAGGATGGAACAAACCGGAGAATGAAAAATACAGCCGCGGAGTGGCTGCTTATTTCTGCCATAATTCTTATGCGGCCCATGTAGTGGATATCGTAATGAGGGACGGGCAACCTTATGTGGAAAGAGTAACGAGTGCCATTGATTGTGGAATTGTGATCAATCCTGACGCGGCAACGAATATGGTGCAGGGGGCAGTTGTTGATGGAATTGGAAATGCATTTTACGGTGGATTAACCCATAAAGTGGGAGCTACAGAACAGAAAAACTTCCATAGCTATAGGATGATCAGAATGGGTGAAGTACCAAAAAAGATCGAAGTCTATTTTGTGCAGAACGATATTGACCCCACCGGTTTAGGTGAACCACCTTTTCCCCCGGTTTTCGGAGCTGTAGCGAACGCTTTGTACAAAGCCGAAGGCAAACGTTTGTATCAACAGCCATATGCGCCACAGCTCAATAGCCGTCGGGGTGCTTAATCATCACTTTTCATCATTTATATCTTAGCTATGATCACTATAAATATCAATAAGAAAAATTACAACCTGAAAGTCGATCCGGAAACGCCTTTGCTGTGGGTGTTGAGAGAAACGCTCGGTCTGGTCGGAACAAAATATGGCTGCGGTGTGGCACAATGTGGTGCCTGTACCGTTCACCTCAATGGCGAAGCGGTTCGCTCCTGCGTTACAAAAGTGAGCCGTGCGGTCGGACAAAAAGTGGTTACGATAGAAGGTTTAGCAGAAAAAATAGATCATCCTATACAGAAAGCGTGGCTCGAATTGGATGTCGCCCAATGTGGATATTGCCAGTCGGGCCAGATCATGTCGGCTGCAGTGCTTCTTCGGGAAAATAAGGCTCCAACTGACGCAGACATCGATGCAGCGATGGCAGGAAACATTTGCCGTTGCGGAACCTATCTGAGAATTCGGGAAGCTATTCATCTTGCAGCGGAAATGCAGAAAAAACCGAGCAGTAAAGCATAAAATTCCAGTCTCGTCATTGCGAGGATGAACGAGGAAGCAATCTGCTCTTAGGCAATGCATGTAGGTTTGATTTTTTTTGTTACGGACATCGGCTCTTGAAGCATCATTGTTGCGACGCTCCGTTTATCTGAAGTTCATTTTTGAGCTTTCCGGTGGAGAATCCTTTAATAAACAATCGATGTCCTTTAAGGAATTATTGTGTCAGGCAGATGTGTACATGTTTTGCTGATCATGTTTTGTTTTTCTTTTTTTCTTGATAAAAAAAGAAACAAAAAAATCAAGACTCCATAGAAAAGGCTAAAAATTAGCAGGCCATGCTAAAATGAAATAAGTCACAACAGGAGAATATAATCAGGCTTTTGGAGGCCTTACAGGCAAAGAAGATAACCAAGCATCAGTAACATTTATTTCATTTCTAAACGCCTGTCCTGCTAATTTTCTTAACGCCTTTTCTGTGAGGTCGGATGAGAAAAAAGCTTCGGGCTGGCTTACGTGAACAATGGTCTTATCACTTAAAAGAATCTCCAAAAGATTAAGCATGAAAAACAAATGCTGAAGCCACAGTAGTACTAAAGCAAAACCGTAGAACAAGGAAAGGAACGGGCTGTTATCGTTCCTTTCTTGAATTTTCTTTGGTTACTTTCTTTGTTTCAAGACAAAGAAAGTGACAAACTCTGCTTGTGAAAAGGTTTAAATGAATTGCAAATCGACCACACCTTTAAAACAAAAAATTTGGTGCCCAAATAAGTAACAACGGACGAGTAAATCCGGCTTTAGTAGGACTTACAGACTAATAACAACACGAAACAGGAAAAACAGCTCAGGAATACATACAGATGAAGGTGATAGATGTGGCTAAGGAGAGAATATTTCAACAAAGCAAAACAGTTAGTGAAATTGCGTATGAATTAGGCTTTAAGTATCCGCAACATTTTACCCGTTTGTTTAAACAATGGGTGGGGCAGTCGCCAAATGAATATCGGAGTTCCTTGAATTGATGTTGACAGGTGAAAGCGTAGTGGAGGGCCAAAAAGGCAAGGATGACAATAATAGAAACATTTGCTCCTGAGGAAGCTAAAATAATATGGGACAAATTGGAGTTTATATATACTCCGAAGCATGGCAGTTGGTTACATATGGCAAAGGGTGAACTTCAAGTCCTGATAGGTCAATGCCTATATGTAAGAATAGACAATATAGAGAAGATGAAAAAAGAAGTTACCGCATCGCAACAAAGCCGAAACAATAAAGAAGCTAAAATCAACTGGCAATTCACCAACAAAAAGGCCGAGTTAAATTAAGGAGACTCTATCCGGCAATATCGGCTTGACGGGACACTAGTTCTTTTGTAACTTTTGTAAACCCAATAACTTCTTTATCGTCATTATGAATTGCCGTGATAAGAATGTTGCCCCAAAATTTAGAGCCGTCTTTTCTTACCCGCCAACCTTCATCCCTGGCAAAACCACGATTTGTCGCTTCTGCAATTAAATAACCCGGACGGCTATTCTCCCTGTCTTCATTGGTATAAAAAACACTGAAATTTTTTCCAATAATCTCATTTGCTTTATAGCCCTTCACTTTTTCAGCGCCCTTGTTCCAGTTCTCAATATTGCCTTTTTCGTCAAGCAACACAATAGCATAATCTTCAATTTCTTCGATCATTTTATTAAAACGTATAGCCTTTAAATCTTTGCTTGCAAATGTTTCTTTTACTATCATCTTAATTTTTTCATCCAGACTTTTAGTTGCATCTTCCATCATCCTTAACCAGTTATCATCTACTGGAGAATATCCGTCCGATACTAAATTCACCAATCCCATTATTGCTGTTAATGGGCTTCTTATCTCATGCGATTGCATAAATGCAATTTTTCGCATTGATTGATTTTTTGCCTCTATTTCCTCCATTTGTTTTTGTAGCAAAGAATTGTTCAGCTCCAATTGCATTAAAAAGGTTACCTGCCGAGAAAGTACGGTTAATGTTTTTTGCTGTAGTTCGGTGAGTTCGTTCGACTTCACATCAAATACGCAAAGCGTCCCCAGCTTTAATCCATTATCAAGAATTAAAGGAGCCCCTGCATAAAACCGTAAGTTAGGATCGGATTGTACTAAAGGATTATCATCAAAGCGAGGGTCTTTTGTTGCATCGGGAATAACAAGCAGGTGATCCTGCTGTATTCCATATTGGCAAAAAGAAGTTTCCCGTGGCACTACCTCAGCATCTGTTCCATATCTTACCCTTAGCCAGTTTACGTTTTCATCCAGCAACGTGATTAGCACTATTGGCATATTGCATAACCGTGATGCAAGCTCTACAATGTCCTGAAATTCAGCTCTCTTATTAAGATCAAGTTGAAGAAATTTTTGTACGGCATTCAACCGCTGTTTTTCATTATCGTTTGTCATAAGCATTTCATAAGAGTAGAAGCAAATACAATAACGTAAATAGGGGTGAACTATTACCTCACTTTTAAATTTATTTTCTTGAAGTGTTAATAGTTGCATAGTTTGATCACTATAGGGGAAGTGCTTGCCTTATACTACCATTAAAAATGCCCTTTCTAATCTTTTGGGCTTAAGCTCTACTACAGTTATAAAACCTTTAAATCGTACATTTTACGAAGTCTTTCCTTTAATTGGTTTGATAATGCGACAGTCAAGGCTGCCACGCTGGCTTATGTATTGTTCATCTGTTTTCAAAAGCATTGACCACGATTATTGTTAGAAAGGTCATTGTAAAAATATCTGCCTTCGCCTTCAACAATACAATTCCGTTAATTCTCAATCCCTGCTATCTTAGGTTTCGATGAGATTGATGTTTGAAGAAAAATTTGGAACGGAGCAGGAAGCGATTATAAGTGAAAGGTATTTAAATCTTATGCTGGCCGGAAATCTAAAAATAATCACCGGTTATAGAAAAAACTATTAGACGTGGTCATTAGCGAATCGAGTATTAAAGTTCGCTCCTGCAAGTAACTTTTAAATGTGGAGTCGTACTTATTGTTGAAGTCGTCAAATAAGCTTTTTGCAGATATAAAATCATTGTAGTTTTGGTTGTCTTCTTCCTGACGTCTATACTCCTCCTCTTTTGATTCATCCGATTTAGGTAACTGGGGATAGATCAATTTGTCAGCTGATTGTTGCAGACTTCTAATATACCCGGCCGCACGTTGCTGGTATTTTCTGCAGAAAGACCTTACCTGGTCAGTCTCATAGTTCCAGTTGCGTATTTTAGATTCACCATTGCTCAATTTTTCGAACCATCGGAACTGTTCCAATTCTTTGCCGGATACATTAGTGGTACTGGGAGCGGTTAATTGACGGGCATCTTCATCGATCAGCACAACGAAGCATTTGTTGAGTGAATCAGCCGCGTTTGACACCGAAGACAATCCATAAGTAAAGTTGATAATGTCTTTAAGCTTTGCAAATGTATCTGTAACCACTTTGTCATTCAACAACTTCAGCTTCGGATAAATGTCATAGAACAATTCGTTTTTAGTTATTTCAAATTCCTTGCTGCTAATCGGAACGTTTACCAATGAATGCAATTTGGTTGTCACGTTTGAATATACATCCAATTGAAACAGTGCTTTTTGCTTGTCCCTCTCCGCCTTTTGTTGCTGAAAAAATAATAAAATCGGAATGAAAATAGCCAGCAAAGAAACCAGTCTTAATGAAATATCAATAATATCCTTTCTTTCTAATCCTTTATGCTTTTCAAGTTCAAGCGTCACTTTTTTTATAACCAGTTCACCTTTTTCATCAATTTCACACTCCTTTTTTGTTTCAATCCATCTCGTTTTATTCATGTGCTAATGTCTTCATTACCTGTGCCAAAAATGTTTTAGCAGGAAACGCAAATGTAAAAGTTCCTTTAATTGTTTCTGATTTGCCTGGTAATAATTATCCCACCTTCACCGCGGGATAAGATAAAAAAATAGCTTTTTGATCACGGCTATTATTGATGCAATATTAGATAATCCTGGCTTTGATTATCAATTGCTGGTTCGGGATAAACATTTTTCCAGTGTTCACGTCCCGTTCTAGAAATAGAAACGAATTAAGTATACTTCTCGCCTGGTAAGTTTATGCTTTGCTGAATTTTAAACAGGTCGTCCACGTGTGCGACGCAACGACAGACTGTGAGAAAACCGAAACGGATTTGTACGAATCAATTCGTATTACTTCAATTCTGCTCCTATAATCTCTATTGGCCCTGTGGTATCCTAAGTTTTTATGCTGCTATTGCCGTCCCTGGATTGCAATAGTGCATACAATACTTTAAAATGCCTTGTTTTTGCGCTTTCCCTGCACTTTTCTTTGCTTTTAACCTAGTTATCAGCTCTTTTACCCCAAGTATGGACATAGCTCGCCTTATATTGTACACTGTGAAAATTATAGACATCTCCGTGTTAACATTTTTTATCCCTTTTACCAACGTGTAGGTGTATCCCCAGCTTCGTTTAACCGTTCCGAAAATATGCTCTATTATCAGTTGTCTTATTTTATACAATAGCATGTTTTCCTTGGTTCTTTTATTATTCTCATCCACCACATCCTGGTACTCGCTTCTTTCTATCTCTCTTCTTTTGCCCTTTGTACATAATGCCTTTGCCGGACAGCTAAAGCATTGGTCTGTAACATACTTTTTTACCTGATAGCTTGCTCTTCCTTTTCTTGCCTTTTCATATTGATCTCCATTAGTAGTTAGAATGGCTCCCTGTGGGCAGGTATATGTATCCTGTTGTATATCATAAACAAATTCAGATGTCTGATAAGCAGGATCTATATTTTTATTAGTTCTTTCAATAGGAGGAACTATAGTAGTAATGCCGGCCTCCTTACAATCCTGAAGGTCTTTTCCTGTATTGTATCCTTTGTCAGCAAGGACTGTAATTTCTTTTACCTCCAGTGCTTCCATAGCTTTCAATGACATGTTGCATAGTTGTCCCTGATCAGTTGTATTGATTGTATCAAGATCAAGTACGAGGCTATGCTTGCTGTCCACTACTGCCTGTATATTGAAAGATACTTCGGTTACAACATCATTTAAGGGAAGGGAGCGGCTCTGAGGATCTGACAAACTAATCTGCTTTTCACCACTCTTTTCCATCCGCTCTTTCAACTCAGTATAATACTGCTTACGATCTTTAAGCTCTTCAAGCTTTTTAGCGACATCCTTCTTTTTGAGTTCCGATGCCTGCTTGTCTTCCAATGCATCGCAGGGGTCCAGTTCCATTATATATTCTTCCACCTTGCTGTCTATATATTCCTGGCTCCTGGCAAACTTTGCCTCATTAAAGTTATTCTTCTTGTTGTTCTGTGCTCTTATTTTAGTACCGTCTACCGCTATGACTTTGCCATCAAAAAGTTCTTCCCCCCTTAAGAAAGCTACAAACACTTTAAAGGCCTTCTTAAATGCATCAGCATTGTCCTTGCGAAAATCAGCTATCGTATGATAGGAAGGGGTTAGCTGATAGATCAGCCACCAAAGTTCCACATTACGTACACATTCGGCCTCCAGTTTACGCGAGGAGCGTATTTTGTTTATATAGCCGTAGTAAAAAAGCCTTAGCAAATGTTTAGCATGGTATGGGGCACGACCCTCTTTGCTTAATTTGGTCTTAGAAAAACCTAAACTGTCCAAATCCAATAACTCTACAAACATATCTATTACACGAACAGGGTTATCGCAGCTAATTAGTGCATCAGAAGACATCATGCTTATTTGTTCCCGGGAAGTACCTGCTTTAAAGTTCATCCCACTAAGACAACTATATCGGTTCAAAAGATTCCTCACCAACAAAACTTTATATTTATAATATGTTCGGAGAAGTTTTCGCACAGTCTGACGATGAAAAATAGTAGCAATTCAGCCCGGATCAAAAAAATCATTGCAGATTTTTAAACGGCAACAAGTATAATATACCGTTGTCCGTGTCTTGATCTGCTAATCACGGAAGCTTTTTCACGCGGACAGCTTGCATCAATTTGTTCAATTATCCCTGCAAACCCGGTCGTTGTACCCACCGGTTTTAAAGCAGTCCGTTCCCCTTACGTTTATTGTAATACGAAAAAATGTACCTGGTGATTCCACTGTAACCCTACGGTTAGTTTATTACACACCTGAAATAAGCGCTGTTATTTATTTACCGTGAACACATATTCTTTTAATTTTTTTTTGTTTGTAGGGGTAATGATTGCTTTGGCCGTATTTTGATAATAAATGAAAAAGCTGTCGAATAGATTACGTGTTGACGACAATTATTGGCGGGAAGAAAGATAAATGTGTTGCTACTATCGTCCTGATTATTAGTGTATCAGTACAAGGGTGTTAAGGGCATATAAAGATTACAAAAGAATTACGGGTTAAGCCATTACTTTAAAAATGCGACAAACGATTGTATCTGCTCCTATCCCGGAATGGATAGACGGATTAAAACTTTATCTGACAATAAAATTGCTGCTATATGAGAATTAAACAAATTAATTCCGGTGCTGCCCCTCTTGCCCCGGTCTTCCTGAATGTTATTTCAGCATCCGTTAATCTACGTGCGCAACCTGCTACAAGCCTGGGAAAAGGAGTTGTTGAAAATGGTAATAGCCGATGAAAGATATAATTGCTCTTATCGTTTTTGCATTGACCGTGCTGATCTCTTGCTCCAAAAGAAATTTTATCGAACCTGACCCGCTTTCTTCGGCAACTATCGATGCATTGTATAAAACTGATAAAAATTACCAGGATGCGGTGATTGGTACGTATCAGGCATTAAGGAATCAGTATGCGAATGGGTGGCAATTCGGGGATCTGCGTGGTTACGTCTAAGCCAGCCAGTAGATAATTAGAACCAACTATCACAAATGAACATCTAATTCTAACAAGATGCACAGGCGAAATTTCATAAAAAATACCGGGTTGGTAACGGGCGGATTGAGCGTTGCCGGCGTGCCAACATTTGCCAACCGTTTTACTGCAACCGAAGATCCCTGGTTTGACAAAGCAATGCGTTGGGCCCAGCTTGCCTTTGTTGAAAATGATCCTGGACGCTATGACCCTGACTTTTGGCTTGATTACTTCAAGCGGTCACACATAGATGGTGTTCTGTTGAGTGCCGGCGGTATCGTCGCATTCTACCCGACAAAAATACCCTATCACCACCGAAGTGACTGGATGGGCAATACCGATCCTTTGGGTTACCTGGTAAAGGAATGCAGAAAAATGGATATGTCTGTTGTACTTCGTACTGACCCACACGCCACACGGCAGGACATGTACGATGCCCATCCCGATTACATTTCGGTTACTGCAGACGGACAGAAACGTAGACATTGGGCTAACCCCGATCTTTGGGTGACCTGCGCTTATGGTCCTTATAATCTCGACTTTATGACAGAAGTGAATAAAGAGATCATGCAACTGTACAAGCCCGACGGCATCTTCTCTAACCGGTGGGCAGGACATGGAATATGCTATTGCGAGCACTGTAAAACAAATTTCAAATCAGCAACCGGTCTCGAACTTCCGCAATCAGCTGACCGGCTCAATCCAACTTATCTCAAATGGGCTGACTGGAGAACCACCCGCTTGAAGGACGTCTGGTTTTTGTGGGATAAAGAAATTAGAAAAATAAAACCCGCTGCCCGTTACATACCCAACGGTTTCCCTGATAAGTTGGAAACGGGCAAATATGCAGATTTCTTTTTTGCTGACCAGCAGGCCAGGCGTGGAGTTATCCCCCCAGGGTCCAATGCAATGGGAGCGAAGGAATTGAGGGCGGGACTGGGAATGAAACCATTGGTAGGCATCTTCAGCGTTGGTATCGAAGAGGAATATCGGTGGAAAGACTCGGTTCAAAACGATGCAGAAATCAGGATCTGGGTGGCTGAAGGTGTCGCCAACGGCATGAAACCGTGTTTCGTAAAATTTGGTGCTGTCATCAATGATAAGCGGTGGATGAATGCAGTCGAAAAAATGTACCAGGGGTATTATAAAAACGAACGATACCTGCGAAACACCGCACCACTGGCAAGGGTTGGA
>Ga0181466_1000679_pt1 | contig 11910 bp, 5 predicted proteins | sample InSIn4gowninarea_FD_119078 | JGI IMG/M metagenome (GOLD analysis project Ga0181466, IMG submission 119078) | Clean room microbial communities from NASA Spacecraft Assembly Facility at Jet Propulsion Laboratory, Pasadena, California, USA -... ... | reverse complement strand
GTGAGTATACTCATAAGGGCAATACAAATGTCGTGTGTTTCTCAGATTAAAAAACTAGGAATTTTTCACAAAATCCGAGTGAAACACATTTGATTCAAGAAAACAATTATATTTAGTATTTAAAATATAGAATGAAGTAAAAAAAAATTATTATTGAAAACTTTAAAAAAGGAAGTCATAATAACAGTTACTTGTTTAAATTTCATTAAGGTGTTATAGCACTGTTTGAGATACTGCCAAGTTAAAGGTAAAATATCACCAAAACTGTCAATACGTTTCTCATACTTATCCACATTTCAACCATATCAATTATGAAGTAATCGATAGGGTTGAAATGCGGGAGTAAAAATTTTTTTAATTATGACATAATTGATATGGTTGAAAAAAATACTAGATAAGAAAAATACTCTGAAACACAGAGTCATTTTTATATAAATATCCTTGAAGAATATACTTACAGCCCATTTCTTCCATCCTTTTCAATAAATATTCTACCAAAATGGTTGCAAAAATAGGTGAGGTAGTTGTATTTGCTAAGAAAGAATTTGCCAATATCTGAAACAATTTTAAAAATAATTATTCAAATTGTATAGTAAATAGAATCAATTACATAAAAATTGCATCAAATAAGATTTGGAAAAATAAATTACTGCAGATGTGACTGACTGTTTAGAAAACTTTCAGGTAAAGTAACTACAGTACAGTGCTGATTACTTAAACAGGCTGGGACTGCCCATAGTTCGAATAATTGAACAGATAGCTCAAGGGATGTTCTGGACTATACTAAAATGATTGTAATGTATGTATGTAATGTGTTCAAGCCTTTTTTTGTCAAATTAAGATAATATATAAGTGAATTAGAAAATTGTGTCTGCAAAATTTTCCTTCACACTTTACTCAAACTTTGGACAGGCAGCTTTTAGTACTAACATATTTAAAAAATTGAATGTTTTTTCATTATCTATTTTTATTTTCATCATTTGCTGAACTATTAAGATTAAAACTGAAAAAAAAAAAATGTTTTTTCCCTTAAAAGAAAACAAATAGATAAATTTTTAAACAATGTTAATTGAATAGTATCAAAGTTTTTCATTTTGTTTGGAGCATTTCACATCTATTTTTAAATATATTCGTTTTAAATGACGGCTTATCCCATCTATTTTGTTACTGCTTCCAACCATAAACTAATTGTGGAATATTTTTGATTTTGTAAATTACTAAATAGGATCTAAATTTCCCTTTGTTCAAGACATTTCATACCTGCTTTTAAACATTTAAAAGCTTTATCATAAATGAGAACTTGGCCCATCTATTCGGTTACTCTTCCAACTATAAATTGTGAAGAATTTTTTATTTCCTAAATTTGTGCTAAATAAATCTAAAAATTGTAGAGAGACATGATGTTTGGGGTTTGGATTATGGCATAGATATGAAAGAAAACAGTAATCATTACAGTGAAATTAATTTGAAAGCTTTGCTTTAACTAAACTGGAGAAGATCAAAACCAAATAATCATAGTAATAATAATAATAAAATAGCATGTGGTTTTATCAAGTAGCTATAATTTTATATATTAGGAAAGAAAACATTAGTTATGAAAAATGAAAATACAAAATGTAGTGAGAATAAGATTTTCAAGCAGACAACTGATTACATCTAACTTGTATCTAACTTTAGGGTTTGGTTTGAAAATGGTGATATAGTTTGAGAAACTTAATCATCATCCTTTTACAGATATAAACATGATATTGCCCTAATTAAATAATTAGTTCAACCCAATTAACTGTATACAGACTATTACAATGACACTGCATCAAGTTTTAAACTGGTTAGAAAAATGTAGAAGCAAAAATGCTAAAATAAAAAATGAAGCAAAATGCTAAATGGGAGTTAAATCTGTTGTAAAATTAATTCTCCAGCTGTTTTCTCTTGTAACTAAGCCATGATTTACTTATTTTTGAATGTCAAAACATTATAGAGATCTCTCTGGCTTAGTCAACAAAGGAAAAGTAAAAACTGTTAGTAAAGATTTAAGGGGATGGGTGATGACAAAGGTACTATTTAAAATTTCTGAAAAAGGGAAATAAAAAAGAAACAAAAAAAAAATTGCTGAATTGTGAATATTCTGGATTCTGGAAATCCTATTTTCTGTTTTTATCTGTGATTAAACATAGATGTTGCATTTTTACAGCAGGTAATGTTTTTGTTGCATTTTTTGAAAATTGTGACAACTTAATCCCTACAATGCATACATAATTTTTAACATTTTTAGAATTTAATTTCTAGAGTGCATTCCATTTATCTTAAATATTTGCTATGATTCCATAAAAGGAAGTTACAACCCCTGAGTACAAGGTAATTCAGGGAGAAAAGGAGTTTACTTGAATATTACAGAACAACTTAGGGTTTGTAGAAATAATTAAAACCTTTAATGGGAAAAGTATTTAAAAATGTGAGAATACTTTACTGAATTTGTAATATATAGATTTATTGACTTTAGTGACATTTGATTAATTGCTTGACCTGTGGAATGGTAGATACCTTAAACTTTTATAGAGAAGATTATTTAATAACTGAAATCACATTTATTATTTTACTGAGCGCAAGACCAGAATATAAAGCTCAAGATCTAAAAATTAAGCTCAAATTAGTTATTAGCTCAAGACCTAAAAATTAATAGAATTTAAATTTTCTCAGCTAAAACTGAATTGGGAGAAATTTATTTTTACAATATATGTCAAATATGCATTTTACATTTGTAATTTTATAGAAAAAAAATTAAACGCTTACTTGAAGAGCTATGTTCTTATATATTCGGTCAACCATATACTAAAAACAAGAAATGGATTATATTTATATGTCCTTTAAACATAATTAAGCAATTAAGAAAAATGAAAGAACTTACATCAATTGTTTTAGAAAACACTTCTCGAAATGTCAAAGGATGCATCATGGTGTACTGAAACAAAAATATCAATTAAGGAAATATGAAATGTGAATCTTAAAATTATTATTAAATTAAAAATATGTATTATACTACATTATACTCAATTTATATTATACTCAAAAATTTATTTTATATTACCATATTATTCATAAATAAACTTTCAAATTTGTTTTAAGAATGAAAGTTAATATAAAATTAAAAACAATTACCACTCCTGCTAAATGCTCCAACACTTCTTTTTCATCTTTAGAACGCACAGTCTGTTGAATACTATAAAATTCATTCAGTTAACACATTATACATATGGTTTATTTCTGTTTAAATAAAAACTTATAATATTTGGCAAGAAAACATTTTTATAAGTAAAATTAAAACTAAAACACAAAAAAGAAACCACCACTTACACAAAATTGTACTTACTTAGGTATAGCCCTTGGCTGTGGCTGCCCAGGAGTGGGGATAGTTATTGTGAATATATCCAATGCTTGAAGAGCATATTTAATTAATCTAATAAAAACTAAGGTCTCCTTAGGTTGAAATTGCTTACTCTGCACCATCTGATTGTTTTCTGTTGAAAGGCAAAATAAACATAACCAATGAAAATAATTAATGCAAGATGGCATCATTAAGTAATCATTTCAATACATTAAAGTCATTTGATTCTAATGATTTTACTAAAATGAAGTTGAAACAAGATGCAACAAATTGCAACTTTACATGACTTATTTGTGTGAATCTCAAATTAATTATAGATGTAAAACAGATATTTTAAATATTTTCACTAAAAATATTTAATTTCACAAGATATGTTTCACAAATAAGATGCAACTCAAAAATTCCCAGAATCGATTTGTTTAAATTTAGAAAGCACAATAAAATCAAAAGCAATCTTGCCTCAGACCTCAAAAATCTCTTTTGCAGACTTGAGCACTGTTTCTGAACTCATTCTTAAGGAAAGCCATCCTAAATGTTTATCAGTTTCAAATAACATACTGCTACTTTCTAACAATCTGAAGCAATAACATGTTTGTTATTTACTAAAGTTTTTTTAAGTTACTTTTTCAACTTTCCAGAGTTTAAAAAGGGGGGGGAAGAACCCTTTGTTTTCTCCATAAAAATAATTCTCCAATGTACTATAGGCCTTATCATATTTTATAAGGCCAACAAAAACAAGTCAATAAATATTTCCTGCCAGCACAAACATCCATTCCAGGAACTTTTGGATCACATCTTTTATTTCAAAATATATAGTATTTATAAGCAACACCATGTAAAACTTTTGTACAGTTTAAGGAAATTTTTAAAAAATAATATAAATCTGGATATGAAAGCACAAAATTACAACTACAGAAAAATATAGATTTAAAATAAACTTTATGAAAGATTTTTAAAAGTGAAATCATATAATATTAAGTCAGCACATTACATAATAACTTATATTTAAGATCATAGTTTGCTGCTTTATTCAGGCTGGGGAAATCACCTGCCATTGGCAATCAAAACTTTGTTGTAGATGGTTAATTTCTGAAATGTGCGTCCATGTGGACAGCCAGTTTATATATTCTAAGCTATAGAATAGGCAATTACGACATATAAACCAATTATTTAAAAATTTCTTTCAATATAACTGACAAAACTATTGAAAACAAAATAAATACAAAACAAATAAATATTAAATTAAGAAATTTAGAGCAATTACAAAACAAACATACCATTTGGTACTTTGCATACAGTTATACCCCATGTGACTGTCTTAACTCCACAAACCAATGTCCTGATGAGACTTCTGCAGTCATGTACAGAATAGGAAGCAGCTTGTGAAGTGGGAAAACCAAATTTTGATTGCTGAGCAGAAGAAAAAAAAAAGAAAGTAATTAAGTAGTAAATTAATAAAGCAATAATTCATAATAAAAGCAATAATAGTTACAGTAATCATAGTAGAAAAAAAGTTTTAGACAATACAATTTCATTCCAAAGATTTTAAAGAATGATTTTATATCAAGTACTATAAATTTGCAATAACACACTTAAACATATTCCAATTTCTCAAAAGACTGTTTTCATTCAGCCACCTTTTTATTTAAAATGATATGCAGTACATTTAAACTTTATACGAGATTTCAGTAAAATTATCATTGGCAGTATAGTTTACAGCAAAATCTTTTTATCTGAATTATTTTAACAAGTCCACACTCTGAACTTGTACAAACTTTTTTAAAATTCAAATTACTCTTATAGATCATGGAAGTTATTCAGTACATAATTAAGGCTTCACTTCAGAAAAGTCCCTGAAGTATTAAAAATACCAAACAAAATTTGAGAAATGTTCTGACATGTGAGCCAATGTTTCTAAATAGTTTAATAGAACTTTATATTAAAAGGCATATTGCAAAACAATGAAATGCACGTATTCTGTATATTTTGAATTTAGTAATCATTCCAAGAGGACAATTTTAAAAAAGGATACTTTTACTTTAACAACAAAATTAAACATATTTGTAAACACAAATCATGACAGTTTTGAATAGATCAAATCCATTACATAGGATTATTGATAGATCATATCAATGTACTTAAATAACTGATATGGCTGTAGCAGTTACATTAATGCCATACATCATTTTGTCAATTATATAAATCTCCATAACTAACCTATTTTAACCGAAGGCACAGTGATCAATTGATTATATTGTCATGTGTTTTAAATAGACGACACTATGATAGATTTAACTAGACAACATAAAGGCTACCATTTAAATTTTTGTAATAATTTCTTAACTTGTTTTAAAATTAATATTAACTTGCCAAATTTCATTTTTTAACTATAACATGTTAATCATGCCAATATGTATAAAATTCATCACAGCTTTCTAGAAAACATTTACTTTAAATGTCCCCTAAGAGAGTTATTTAAAAAATAATTCAACATTATTCAATAAAGTTTAATATGCCACAATAAATGCTCAAATACTGGAGGCATAGATTGAGTCAGTTAATTATAAAAAACTTTATGAATAAATTTAAACTTCTGAACAGGTTGCAAAACTGTACAGGCAATAATACACTTAATGTTCTCTTTTGAAACTTTATGTTTATATTCCCCAAACTGATTTCTAACCCAAGTAAATGAAAATTTTAACTTTTTCAAATGCCATGCATAGGCAATTAATTCAAAAATAGGTGTTCTTGGTGATTCAGATTTGATGCTATACTTTTATGTAGTTATAGAAAATATTTTTTAATGTTTGAAAACTCATTTTCTGATTAATTATGAAATGAAAGCCTACATATTTTAATAGGTGTATCATTATAAAATAACATTTATCTTTCTGATATTTAGTTTAAAATATGGCATACCAATAACTAAATTAAATTGTAATAGATTTGACAAAAAGTAATAGCATGACAAATCATAATTACATAAAGCATATAATGTAAAAAATCTCTATTATTCAATCAGCATAACAGTCAATAAAAAAGTTCTGCTTAACCTTTTCTTCTCTTCCATCAAGTAGACCACCAACAGGAAAACTACCCTTTGTTTCTTCCTTTACCTCTGTTTTCACTTCAGGAAGGCCAGGATGTGAAACATTTAGTGGAACATTAGGATGTTGAGGGTTAGTCAAAGACTGTGGAACCACTTGAACATTACTTGCAGCAGCAATTTGTTGTGGTGTACGCCTATTAAAACATTTGCAATGTCAAAAACATTCTAACTGAAACATATTTATTACATTTGTATTTATTTGAATGGCTGTTAGACAGTACTTACGACTTGGCTAGAATCACTGGAAGATGAATTTTTACAATGGTCTTAAATTTCAGCACTAAAACTTCAAGTACCCTCATAAGCAACTCCCGACCCTATATAAATTGGATTAACAGGAATCAGAATAGCAGGACTATACTGTAACTCTTCGAAAAATGACAAAATCTGGGACATTTTGACCCAAAAATGGGAAAAATGTCCAAAAATACTGATTTATGCAACATGTGTGGTAAAATTGCAAAATTATTATGCAAAAATATATCATATGCCATCTGTAATGAAATTATAAAATCATTATTTTTTAAAAAACTTATTTGCTTTAATAATTTTACACAGTTTTACTGAACATGACATATTTTACACATCTTAACATATTAACAAGTAGACATTTTTTAGTCATTAAAAATAAAAGTTAATATTATTTTAGAAGTTTTTCTCTTGATTATTTCAGTTTAGAAAGACAGACTAAACACCGAAAATGATACTTACATTGCCATTTTCTCGATCAGATCTACAGCGAATGCACTCAACTAGATTTAATAGAAGTTTGCATGACATGGTTTGAATTGTAGTAATAAGTGACTCATCATGGACATTTTTGGAAAAAACACTAACAGCCTTGGCCAAGTCTTTTAACGGAAGATGTTGTCGAACATGATGTATCAAATCAGCCAATGTGCTGTATGCCAAGGGTCTGAAAAGATTTTCTTATTTATAAAAAGTAAATATATATTAATATGCAATATCTACATATAAAATATAAAAATCAACAAAAGATGTAAACTCTATGTCTAAGTCATCTATTCTGAAGACATTTAAAAGTGACTACATGAGAAGTTTTCATTTACTCTTAATTAAGTTTAATACTTAAAAAAACCTAAGAGATTCATGTGCAGTCCAACCAGGCCCAATCAGTATGTTTTCATCAAAAAGATCTTCAAGAGAACCAACAAACTCTAAAATAAAAAAGAAAATAAATATTAAAAATATTTTAACAGTGAAATGCAGTACAATCTTAGGTAAAAGTGCCACACTGTGAAAACATTTCAAAATTGATCAGTTCCATTGTACAAGCAGAAAAATCACATAAAAGCAGGCAAGTAAAAAATTAAGGTTTATATATAATAATGATAAAAACATAATATTTTTAAATTACCTAAATTCATTATTTCATAAGTAAGAATTAAAAAACAAAAAACAGTACAAGAGTAATATTACTTTTTTGATTATACATGTTTCTCAGATATTTGACCAATCGTAAGTTATGGCCATGTAGAAATACATTTCAAAGGTACGTTTATGACTTTTCCTGCAATATGTTTGTAAAATATTACCAACTGCTTTGTATGTCTAATTTTTAAAAACATTTTATGTTTTTTTCTCAAATGATCACATAACCTTTGAAAGTAAAGATTATCTGTATATAGATAAGAACTGAAATTAAAACTATAAATAATTATAAAAAGAAAAGGAGAGGGGAATTTTAAACAAAGGGTATCTAGCACTACCATAGATGTTAATTATTTGTTTCAAACTTAAAAATACCTGGCCACCCTGGAAAAACTTAGGTAAAGTTTTGAACTCTATTGTTCCATCAATAACAAACACAAACGAAGATTTCCAATAAACCTTTCTATGACAAGCCAGTTGTGACTGAATGAAAACCGACATATTTGACATTTATGCTTTTATTCATTACTTCTTTGCCTTTTAAACTTTAATGACTTTTTCATGTGATAGACACCGTGAAACAAAACCATTGTGGCACTTTTTCCAGAAACTACTGACATCAAAATATATATGCAAACAACTAATAAATACAACTAGATTAGATTCTTACTTTCTCTCAGATCAGTAGCTAAGATGTGTCGTGCAGCAATCAGCAATTCCTTCCTTAAATGTGCAACTTCTTGTGGGCACAAACAGAGGAGACCAATCATTCCTTTTGCTAACAGTGAAGAATGTTCATTGACTACAGTCTAGAAAAAAAAATTAAAAATTCATCCAAAACATAAAGCTACTTTAACTGAACTAATAACAACAGAAACTAAATGAAGTTTAAAATGTCAACCAGTTAAAAAGATTCCATACATATCATTTATTACTAAATGGGGTTCTAACATAAAATCTAGAGCAGGTTTGGTTTGCCGCTGTATGGTCACTTTTTTCACACAAGGGCTAATTAGACCAGGACTTACTGTTTAAAGTAGATTCCGAACCACTACAAACACCCAATCCCTAGGTGGGAATTGATTCTGTGAACTACTGAACTGAAGACCACAGCACTAGCAATTCAGCCAAATTGGCTAAAATCTAGAGCAGAATCAAGACATTAAATTACATACAACTTTTAAATGATAGACAGACAACATAGTGGCTTAAAGAAAAAAAAGGCAATTTTTCAATCCTCATCTTTCCCACCCCCATACATCCAGAAATTTTACGCAGATTTGCATTGATCTCAAGAATGATATATTTCAGAACTGAAAAAGCAGAATTCCCCTTTCAGATAGAAAAGTAACATATCTGACAGAAGGGAGAATCAAATAATAAAACAAATGTCCAAAACAAAATATGAATGATTGTTTGTTTGGTTTGTCGCTGTATGGTCATTTTTTGCACACGAGGGCTAATTAGACTGGGATCTACTGTTTAAAGTGGATTCCGAACCACTACAAACACCCAAGCCCGAGGTGGGAATCGAACCCGCAAACTACTGAACTGAAATATGAATGATTGATAAATAGTGGAACTTTTGAAGACCAGAGCTTCACATTACAATAGAATTTGAGATACCACTGTGTCTATCATATTCAATGCATCCACAGTTTGGATACAATAATCTCGGCACAAATACAATTTTAACAATGCCAATTAGTTCCAGTTAGGTTACTTCACAGAAACCTAATCAATCAAATTTTTTGCAGACCTTGAAAACATAAATAAAGAGCATAGAATTTCGTCAGTCACATCCATACTGAAAACTTCTGTTTACAACATGCAGGAATTAATAGTGACGCAGTTTCCAGAAACCCTTACGAATTGGTTCCTGTTAACCTGTGACAAAACTTTCTTTCATTATGTTTGTGAGTTCAAGTGAATATTCTTAAGTGATAAGAAGGCAGGAAGAAAACAATAATACATCCCTGCAGGATTACTCACACTTTGAAAGGCAGGTGTCTTTAACTGTGTTTTAGAATTAATGAGAAACTTTTTTAGAGAATTTACTTTTAACATAAAAATAAATTTGAAATTTGCAAGGAAGATTTTACATTATATTACAAAGGCAGAGAATACATTTAAGAAAAGAGTGAATCCAGAGAGAGAAAAACATACAATACCCAAATTTCAATTTTGAATTTTGTAACTTTTAAGAAAGCTGAAATATGGGAGAAAATTAAAAAATAGCAGAGAATTACTTTATAAGAATTAAGAACTAGTCTGAAATCCTTGAATCAACAGTATCAAGCCTTTTAAACATTATCAGAAGCATTATCTGGAAGAAAGCTACACAAATTACTATCTTAAAGAACAAAAAACATTTAATTTTTCTAATGGATTTTCTTCAGTGTTTTAACTATATAAATGTTCATACAAAGTTCATGCGAGTTTCTAAGACTCATAGGCATTTAAGTTAAAAACTTAACCCTTTGACAAAAATAAAAAAAAACTTGAAATTGCTTGCATAATAAGCACATATGAATTTCCCTAAATTATAATTGATGTATGTGACAGTACTTTTAAAATACCTGTGTTAAATAAATTCCTATTATGCAAAAATTTAAGAAAATTTACAAAAAAATTTTTACAAAAATTTACAAAAACAATTAAAAAAATTTAAGAAATTCATAATGAGTTCATTTCTTTCCCTCTCTAAACTACATACAATTCAATTTTTCTACGAAGTAAAAACAATGTACAAAAAATACTGTTAAAAAAATAGATCGTAAAACCATAAACAGCAATATTTACATTTTTAAAAATGAAAACAAAGGATTGCAATGAGGTATTCATAAAAAGAAATGTTACACAATTTAATGTTTACCTGATAAATCCGTACAATATATGCCAAAAAAGAAAGAGTTTTGATTTGTGCTGCCATGAAATCCACAAAAACTTCTTTATTGAAATTGGGATTGTTTCTGAAATAAATATTTTGTATTAAACACACATACAAATATATAATTATATAGGGTATTTACTATTCAAGTGGACAAATAGCTAAGCTGTAAACAATTGTATTATTCCATTTAGAAAAAGTTTCTATTCACATCAAGCTCTATATTAGATTCTTTTTTTAATTATAAACATTTCTTTTGAAAAATTACTTAAAATTCTATTTAAATACTTTGATATTACCTTTGCTGTGGAGTTGGTTGTAGAGTAATAGTTCTCATAATTAAAGGGATAAACTCCTCAACATCTTTGTGAACATTCTGTTTGTACAGCTGATACATTAACACCACAATTATTGGTAATTCGGCTAAAGCTTTTAAAGACAATGTGGCTTTAGGAATTAGAGTGTACTGAAAAAGAAGAGCAAAGTTAAGTCTTTTATTAGGTTACTTTCAACCTTCCAAATTAAAAAAAAAGTTAAGTACTATAATATGTAGCATAAAAAACATTTATATTTCACATAGATAAACAACAGAGTATTATAATTGTAGATTATAATCCCATACGAGCATTATAATTGTAGAACATTTTAATTAACATATAATTCAAACATGAAATAAAATTTCAGTGATAATTTCCAAATGCAATTTTAACAAAACTGACTTTAACTTTTGATATTTAATAAAAACTTTTTGAAAAGTATTACGTGCATCTCACCTGAATTTGAACACCATCCGCATTTCGTTTCTCCGTTTGAATTACAGTAATAGTAAAAGTCTCATTCAATATTGGTTCCAGATTTGCCATGCTCGTATCTTTCACTTTAGGAGTTGGCCGAGGATCAAAGATTTTATTAAGATGATTAGGCAAATCTTTATATATGTTTTTCACATATTGTAAAAACTGTTGTATCTAGAAAAAAGGAGACAACAAAAGAGTTACAGTCACAGTAAATATAAAAAGAAATAATAACACAAATTTACTTTTTAAGTTATATTTTTACCAATTACAATTATTACAAAGTAAAATAAAATGCTTAATTTTTTATAGCAAAAAATTAGAAAATATAGAAAACATT
>Ga0181466_1000733_pt1 | contig 11947 bp, 13 predicted proteins | sample InSIn4gowninarea_FD_119078 | JGI IMG/M metagenome (GOLD analysis project Ga0181466, IMG submission 119078) | Clean room microbial communities from NASA Spacecraft Assembly Facility at Jet Propulsion Laboratory, Pasadena, California, USA -... ... | reverse complement strand
CGGCGGTTTGGCTGCTGGGTGCCAGTGTTTCGTCGCCGTGGCCGAAGAAGTATTCTTTGATTTGCGCGTGGCGAAGCGCACGCATGTAGGTTTCGCTGCGGTCGACGCAGCCGCCGGATTTGTCGAGGCGGATTACGGAGACGGATTCGGAGGGGTCGTTGCTGCTGCGGGTGGAGAATTTGCGGGAGAGGTCTGAGTAGAGGCGTTCGGAGCCGATGGTTATGAGGACATTTACTGTTGTGGGGGTGGGTATTGTTAGTGTGGATTTCATAAGTTGTTGGTTGCGTACCTGTGTGCGAGTAGAGAAGATTGACGGGGATTCTTTCTTTCTAGGTCTTTGAGGGTCGATATGGGTAAACAGGGCAGATTGATGGGGCAGATTCGGGAAAGAAAATATGTCAAGACATCACACGCACCAGAAAACTCAGAAACAATATGCTCTATGTTGTCGTAGACGCCATTCTTCCCTTGACTGATGGCGCCTGAGCTATCGATGATGAAGCCAGCTTGCTAGCTGAGCTTGTCCTCCTCAAGTCTACTTGTCACAGCCAGTGCCATGCGTGTCACCAAGGGCTTGAACACGCTCCCTTCTTCCGCGTCTTTGAGACCGTAGTGATATACTAGCGGCATCTTCACGGGTATGGGGCTTGGTCCCGAGATGGGGCTACTGCCCCAACCCTCTTCAATGTCTACTATCGACGAGAATGCTGCTGCGGAGAAGGAGCCAGGAACGCTGAGCATGCCTTGCCGCGGGTCGAGATTTACCACCATAGGCTGCCTGTCGGTCTTGACTGCATAAGACGTCAGAGTCTTGACGAGTGACGTTTTGCCCGAGTTCTCAGGCCCTACGACGAGGACTCGAGGACCTATCTCTACGCTGCCACTCGCAATGCTCTTGTCGCGTAGGTTCTCCAGTGCAAAATGCAGGTTTGCGACGCTCATCATGGGTGTTTCTTCTGCCACATAGTCGGACTCAACTTCGCCGCCTATGTCGAGCTTGCAGCCATGCCATGTGAATAGGGCGCCTTTTGTGCCTGAGAAGGAGTAGGTTGTTGATGGCGCGAGCTCGGTGCCAAAGAACTCGGCGGTGCCCGATTGGAGTTTGACCGTGAGTGTGCGTGAGAAGGAGACCTCGAAGCGATATTCGGTATTTGCTGTGAGGTCCTGGGTTCGTGTGACAGTCGAAGTCGGCGCATTTTGTAGTTCGGCAGGCTGCGAGGACAAATTAAGGCCAGGTAGGGATATCATGGTAGCGCTGTGGATAGTAATCGAGGGAGTCGCGAGCCTAGTAGGCAATATTTGTCTTGTTACCCAATCAAGAGACCAGGTTGTGTCGAGTATAAGCCGTTAAGGTTACGCGCAATTGAATGCGTACGTCACGAGTATAGAGCTATGTAGTTGCCCACGCGCGACTTGGAGGTGAATTATGCGAATGTAAGAATGACCGAGGGCCATGCTAGGAACCGCGACGAGAAGCTGCTGCACGGACCACGCGGACTTAACGCCCGCCTATTGGCGGAGGTGGGGTGCTTCCCGCATGTAAGCCACCTTGCTCGTCGCGACATAACAATCTGAACATCAACCTCTATTGAAGCTTGCCTATTGATCTCGCTTATCACGTCGCTGGACATAACCGCGCATCGGTGGCGATATGCTGATTAGCTTTGTCTAAAAATTCACGCCCTTGTACCACAACTACTCTGTTTCTGCCATCTAGCGTCGTCGCGCTACCGCATCTTTCAACTTATATCGACTTCTATACAATGAAATCGCCATTAGTCGCATTGTCACTAGGGACTCTACTGAACTTGCAATCTGCATCCGCTGGTTTGAACAATGCTGGCGAGCAAGAACCTCTAAGGGCTGCCATCGACCCACTCAAGTATCGGGCAGCATGTCCAGACTACAAGAATTATGCCATGCGACCGCAGTATGTGAAGCACTACATTGATAACATTCTGTGCTGATGTATCTTTAGTCCGCCATATAGCACAGGCCCAATGGAGCTCCCCTTCCAACGACCCTCGAAATACTGTCGAACCTTCGAATCACCTCTCGTAGAAAAAGTCATCGATGACATGAACAAAAAGATAGTCGACAAAGACCTCGCCCGTCTCTTCGAAAACGCGTTCCCAAATACACTCGACACAACCGTACGATGGCACGTCGATGGCACCGTCAAGCACAAGACATCGAGACGAAGCTGGGATTCCGCCGCGTGGAAAGGACCACAGAGTTTCATTGTTACTGGTGATATCAATGCCGAGTGGCTACGCGACTCTACGAACCAGCTAGCACAATATCAGCTCTTGGCCAAGAAGGACAAGGAGATCCATAAGCTCATCCTGGGAGCCATCAACACACAGGCAGAGTATGTCATTGGATCTCCATACTGCAACGCCTTCCAGCCTCCTCCACCGAGCGGCCTTAACCCAACATTCCAAGGCGGCGACGGCGACAACGTTCACCCCAACTACGAAGAATCATTCGTCTTCGAATGCAAATACGAACTTGACTCTCTCGCCCACTTCCTGCGCCTCTCCAACCAATTCCACGACCATACCGAATCAACAGAGTTCATAAATGGACGATGGCTCCTCGCTCTCGACACGCTCCTGGGCGTGCTAACCGAGCAATCGAAGCCCACCTTTGACGAGAAGACCGGCACATACCAAGGCAACGAGTATACCTGGCAGCGAAGAACCGACATCGGCACCGAAACCCTCGGTCTAAGCGGTCTAGGCAATCCCCTGAACGGCGGCACCGGCCTCGTCCGCAGCGCCTTCCGCCCGAGCGACGACGCCACCATCCTCGGCTTCTTCATCCCGGCCAATGCAATGATAGCCACGGAGCTCCTCCGCACAGCCGCCATCCTGCAAAAAGCCAACAAAAACACCATCGCCGCCACGGTTCAAAAATGGGGCGAGACCATCCAAAAAGGTGTCTGGGAGCACGGCGTCGTGAGCCACAAAAAGTACGGCGACGTCTTTGCTTTTGAAGTCGATGGCTACGGCTCCTCTATCCTCATGGACGATGCCAATCTGCCTTCTCTGCTTGCGCTTCCGCTGCTCGGCTTCACGGACACGAAGAACGAGGTTTATAGAAATACGCGCAAGATGATTCTAGAGAAGAATGGGAACCCGTACTACCTCACCGGGGAAGAGTTCAATGGCATCGGTGGACCCCACGTCGGTCTGCGCAATGCCTGGCCCATGGCTGTCCTCGTGCAGGCCATGACCAGCGACGACGACGACGAAATCAAGACTTGTCTCGGCGCTGTCAAGAATGTGTCGAGATTGGGTTTGGTGCACGAGAGTGTTAATGTGGAGTATTCGCAAAAGTACACGCGTAGTTGGTTTGCCTGGGCCAATTCGGTGTTTGCGCAGACGATTCTCGATCTCGCCCAACGGAAGCCGCATTTACTTTTTGGCAAGGGGGCTGAGGCCTACACTCTGTAAGACGAAAGATAAGAGAAGGGAAAGTAGTGAGGAAAGAGATTTGTGTTGGATGAAGGATTACATGTTTTTCACGGCATGGCGAGTGGTATGAAGATTGCGAGATATCATAATTAAAAATCCTTTGCATTCTCGCCTTCATATCTAAATTCCAACATTACAACCAATGTACCCCATTGATCCCGACCTAGCGAGACCAAAAAAGGGAGTGCCCGTGGCCTTGACCTATTTTGTTTTCGCTTCCATCCTGTTTAAAAAAAAAGGGTCCTCCCCGCCTGCCATCTAGACTAAATACCAAAGAAAGAAAATAAAGCAATTCGGGTATAGTGTACGAAGGAGCTACGATAAAGTATAAAAGAGAAATGAACTCTAGCTAAGGGTAGGGGGATTAAACAAGATGAACAAGAAACTGGAGAAGCGTATTAATGGGAAGTTAAACAAGACTTGCTGCGGATCGGGGGTATTCGTTCGGTCGTTTGTCCAAGGAAAACAAGGAAAGAAGGATGAAAAATGTTGCGCGCTCGCCTGCAGGGTACTGTGCGCTCGCTCGCTCGCGTCAAGTTGCGGAAGAAAGATAACACTCAGGCCGTTGCAAAAGTCGTTTCTGTGCTCACTCCGACTCCAGGTCCTGGTGCAAAAAAAGTAGTGATGGTAGAAAAAGAAGACATAGATCCAGGCCTAGCCAGGGAAGCTGATCTGCGTCTTCAGCCTCTCAGTAGTCCGTCTCCTAGAGACAGAACGGTTCTCGGTCGTGCCTTTGCCAGTTGTAATGTTCGTCCAGTCCTCCCAGTCGCTCGCCATTTCCGTAAGCACGTTGCCCATGACCTGCGCGCTGGCCATGAGGCCATGCTGTTCGCCTTCTAGGATGCGGACCTCGCACTTGCGCATCAGCTTACCGAGCCATCGCACGTTGTCGACTGGTACGCGTGAGTCCTTGGATCCGTGGTGGATGACGACGGGGCGGTTGATGTCTTCGTAGCGGAATCCAATGGTTTGCTTGGTTTCAAGGCAGACGATGAGATCTGTGGCGGGGTTCGCGTGGGCGGTTGCCCTGTCCCAGATTGCAAATGTGAGACGCTCGTCGAAAGCACGTTGGCGCTCGCGTTCGGCCATGCTGAGCATTTCTTGCATGCGTTGCGCCTCCTCTTGATTGGTCGGGTCGGTTGAGGTTCCTAGAGTGAGAGTACTAGCATTTGGAAGGACTTGGTCCATCATCATCATGGAGTGGCGGTGACTGTCTTTCAGAGATGGCCGTGTCGTCGCCTGATTAGGTACCGGCGAAGGCGCCATGCTTTTCCGTCTGGTCTTGGGCGATGTCTTGGGTCCGGTGCGTTGGAGGCTGGCACTAGTGGCGCTTAGGAAAGTTGAATTTGCGACTTTAAGAAGCGATGGCGGCAAGGCCCGCAAGAAACGTTGTGACCTGGGAAGTTGTTGTGTTGGCGGGCTGTCTTGGCTGATGCCGATGGGTGCCATTTGAGATGGCGGTATCCAAGGCGCCAGTAGATGCACCCGACCGCGTATGTGTTGTGGCATGCGCAGTGATGTTGCAAGAGCGTAGACGGCACCTGCCGAATGTGCTAGCATGGAGAATTTGTTGATCTTCAAGGCTTGACATATCACAAGCACGTCGTCTAGTCAAGTTAGCATGGGCTCGGTAATCAAGGACCGGTAGATCTGCTTACCAGGCCAACTCAGAGGCGTTCCGTTCGGATCAACTTGACTTCCTCCAATGCCAGGACGGTCGGGCGTGATCAAGCGCAGCTTTAATGTGGCAGCGAGCTGATCATAGAAAGCCATGACGAATCTTGTAAGACCCATACCAACGCAGACAAAGACGGCAAAACCCTGAGGATCGCCGACTTCCGAGAACGAGATGATTCTACCAGTCTGCGGGTGCCGGATTTTCTGCGATAGGCGTTCTGAGTCGAGATATCGATGCACGTCCAAATCAATCGAATCAAGGCTTGCAGGCCTCTCCTCGATTATCGGATATGATGGACTTTGTACTGCGGACGCTCTTGCGGACTCTTCTTTGCGGTCCACCTTGTCGTTGTGCTCCTTTTCTGCCTTTGCTGGTAGGTCGGGATGAGACCATCTCTTTTTGGCACTGGTGCGTTTACGTTGGAGCTGCACACTGTGTGAATCTGGCAGGGGTGATGCGTGCATTGAGCGGTGTCGGGTGATGGGCTCTTCGCTGGCCGCGCGCGAAGGCGGTGCTAACCTACTGATAGTGTCGTCGGTTACACTGGAAGAGTGCTTGTGTCCTGAAGGCTTGGTCATGATGACTGCACTGGTCGCGGCTCGTCGGCCCAGTGCAGACCTCCCTCCGACAGCCAGTGAGTTGGAGCGCCTGGGTACAGACTCGCTGCTCGACATGGTGGTTTTAGAAGCGATACTTGGAGGGACAGGCGATTTTGAAAGTCTTGGATCGAGAGGTGGAATCGGTGCTGTCTCTCCGAGACTCTGGAGGGCAAGGGTGTAGTCAATAGGAAGATGGGTCATATCTCCGCCGTCGTTGAGCGTCAGACTGCGAGGTCGAGGGCGCACAGTCCGCGCAGGTGGTACTGACAGGTTAGGCTTGTCGGCATATTCTCTTTCACTGGGTTTGCCCCCTGATCGCACGGCTAAGTTGTCCGCTAAGGCTATTTCGTGTGAAATTCCAAGCACCTTGTGAGCCTTTGTGGAGTCGCGTACCCGCCTGCCATCTTCCGACACACTTGACACGGTTGTGGCGGGGGACGATTCAGGGCTCGGAATGGATGAAACGCGAGGGACCTTGGGTGGTGTTGCCCCTGCATCTCCATCTGCAGGCATGTGTCCGGCTAATTTGTCCCTCTGGAGTTTTCGCTCCTGCAGTTGTCGGATTCTCCGAGCAACCTCATTTTCCTCTTGTTCCAACTCTTCCAAAATCTTCTTCTTCTTCTGCGCCTCCGGGTCCAGCTCTTCTTCGGGGACCATCTTCTCCGCTTCTTCGGGTACGGGTGAGGTTTTGGAAGACTTGTGGCGACTCTTCTCCTCGGGTCGGCGCTTCTTGCCCTTGCGACTCGGGCTTCCTGTGTGCTTCAGGGAGGAGCCACGTTCGGGGATAAGGCCTTGTTCTGCTGGACTCTCGCCGTGCGGCCCATCTACCAGATTCAGACGGATCCTCCGCGGGCTGTTATTCCGGCTGGGATATCGCTGCGCAAACCGAGTCGACTCGTTCTCTGTGTCGTACACTCGGGTGTCTTCTCTGGCAGATGTCGGCTCTTCTTTGATCGTGTCTTCGTATGGGAAAAGCTGGGCGGTCGTCTTCCTCGGGGAATCGAGGCTCGGGATGTCGTCGAAGTTGTGTACGGTCACGCGCTTTCGCTCCGTCTCCTTTTGCCGCAGTCGCTCGCGCGAGCTCATGTACATCAGGCTCTTGTGTGCCTTTACGCTTCTTTTACTCTCCACCGACGATCTGTTGCTGCCGGCTGACACCTGCCGGGCCGGCCCCGCTTCAACGCTGATATTGCCAAAACTGCCTGCTGAACGGCTGGAGTGTGCAGACTGTAGGGAGCACGAGCTGCCGCCGCTGCGTCCAATGTAGCTGCTGATGGAATGCGGCTTGCTGGCCTTTTTCGGCGCGGTAAGGGGCGACTTGCCTGACGGCGGCTTCGAGGTGCGGATGACGGGCGGCTCACATGCGTCGTCGGGGTAGAAGTCGTCTTGGCTCCCTAGTGAATCGTAGTAATTGGAGTGGTCGGCCGCATTTCCATCATGGCCGCCCGTGATTGAGTTCCTGTCGGAATTGTGCGTGCGGACGCTGGGCGCGGCGGATGCGGCTTGTTGGGCGTTGTTGTAGTTTATGAGGAGATTCTCGAAATGATTGTTTGCCGGAATTGTTATGGCGGAGAGTTGGTCGATGAGAGAGGAGATGATTTGGGGTGAGGTGGCTGTGGTGCGGATGTAGTTGGGCGAGCGCAGGCCTGGCAGGGCGTCGGATGTCTTGATAGACAGCGGCAAAGAATCCCGTCGCCGCGACCTCAAAGTCTGGGTCGCCGGCTTGGTAGTGGCCGCGGCATTGTCAGGCGACGAGCGAAACGGATGCCGTGAGTCCATGATTGCCGCCTGCACCAGGTGATGGCCTTATCCCAGAAGGGGATTCTGTGGAATGTCACTCGCGCGTAACTTGCAGGTAGGCTGCACGAGCGCGTTGAAATGCTGCAGTAGAGAGGCGATCAGTGCATGATTGGTATGCACAGTGGTCCGGGGGCCGACGGGGTAAACATGCGCGTTCGTCGCAGCGCTTCCGGGGAGATGTTTACGAAAAACAAGATCAACAACAACTATAGAAACTCCAAAAAGCGAAACAGCGAAACTCCCAGGACAGATACCAAAAGTCGTAGCCCCGTCAAGGAGAAGGGACCGTCAGTGTTAAATTGCGCATCGGCCACCCGAGGCGAATTGAACCCGCCCACGCTCCTCTCAGGGATAGATGATGCCGCTCGCGCGTGGGTTACGGCGGCATGGGCCACGCCACTAGCCTCTCCTGGCCCGTCTATGAACCTTAACCCCTCCTATACCATCGTTTTTATACCATCGAGAACTGCGCGTTGGGCTCGTCCGACGCATAGTCATCCACAAGCGCCTACCAAGCGTGTACCTCGTGTGTTTGCTTTCGCGAGATATTTTGTTGATCTCCTCATTCTGGTGTAGTAATGCCCGACTAGCTGGGAGGCAGCGCGCCTGAGCGTGCCCGACCGTTCAGCTGCCGGTGTTCATGCACAGTTCGCCGCCCGACTCATGTTTCCTCATGCACGACCTTGAAACTTGATCGGCATCGCTTCTGGAGCTGCTGGTCTTCATAGCATTCATATTTATGCCCAGTATCACATACCATATCTCTGCATCTTCATGCTGTAGTCGACGACATCTGCCAAGCATACCCAGAGTTGCGACTCTCGGAGAATAAAGCACACACCACGCAATCTATCTAAGACCCGGGAGCAGCCGAATATCAGCCCAGGTTATCCCTTCGTCGTCGACAGGATTTGAAACAAAGCGATCCTTGCCCTTTGTACGCGCTTGAGGGAGCACGAAGATCACTGGAGTAGACTGACATCGCATTGACTGCGCCGCACATTATGGCCATGGACATGGGGACTATTCAGTCATTCAGAGTGAGAGCATTATGCTTCGGTGGCTGATGACATGCGCGAAAGACACAACGCAACTTTGTTGAGCCACACTCCTTTCATTTCTCGTCTAGTAAGCCGTGTTTCGCAGCCTGTCCTGCAGAGAAGTCTAACTGCTCATCATTGTTCACGCCCATCAACCATTGCGACGTCTCACGTCAACCCTCATCTACATGCTGAGCAATCTCTTTATACTATCAAAATCACCGCAGCGGCTCCGAGTGTACAACTGTCACCGTCATCGACTCTCTGCCCTCAGTTTCTTCGACCGGGCCGTGAAGGGGTAGGGTAGCCTTCTGTATCTTGTTCATCTTGCGTTTTCTGTGTATACATGCCATGAGCACGCTGATAGCGATAGGGAAGACGGCCAGCAGGATTCCGATGATGACGAAAGTGCGAGTTCTATCATCAACCATGGCCGCTGTGTTGTATCAGGTTCTGCGACGATGTGGTGAGATTGTAGTGTTGAACTTTGTCTTTGTAGTGGGGACGTGGCAGCGGCTGCGATCTGGACTCGCACGGGAGCTAAAGCTTGCGATCTGGTAAGATTAGTATTCGCATGGGCTACACGACGTTTGGCGATTGAAGCTTACTGTGGGGCTGGTATGACTGGGCTACAGGATCACTTCGTCCGTTTGTCACGATCATACATACTTCTAACTTTCATGCCGGTTGGACGGACAACGATTCCAAAGAAGCAATCTGCCAAGTCACACACGTATTGTCAACCAAAGATTCGCGCACCAAAAACAAAATGCTAGCTACAACTTTGTTCTGGGGTTTCCCCTCTCCCCAGACCAATCGGCATCGAACGTCTATCTTACAGTGTGTGTACCATGGTTGAGGGTGGAGATGCTGGAGGCGGCACGAGGGTTGGATTAAATGATCCCATGACAGGCGTAGGCGGTTGCGGCGCAGTGTATCTCGATTTCCGCGAGGAAGTCAGAGGCGTGGCCAGTGTCGGAAGTGAAGAAAATGACATAGTCCCGGGTAGTACAGCTGACATTGGAGCGGTCACAATTGGAGACATTGGTCGCGGCCCGTCCCCAACAAAAAACAGGGAGGCGAGGAGGACGGGGTCGTTGGTGGCAGCGACAAAAACACAGGCTCCGCCAACGACGATATAGGAAATGAAGACTAATATGAAGATGATGCCCAATCGATCTCGTTCTTTCATGATCAAGATGAGCGAGCAGTCGTAATTACTTGAAGGGAGACACGGCAAGACGGGAGTTATCATTCGGAAGGGTCCTCGTGGTCCGAAGAAGTTCCTGGAATGACTGTTCGTAAGGCGACGTTTGCCATGAACGAGCAACCGCGATGGATATCATGATGGTGTATGCAAGCAATCGTTATATTTTTCTTCTCGCCAAAGAGGCGCCTGCTGTCACATCAACCCCAGCGTATGTAGTCGTCATCGGACGAACCTGAACGCATGAAACTCGAGAACTGGATGTCTTTGTCAAATACTGTGATGTTGTAAAATCGAGTTGGTGAAGCAGTGGCCACCTGACGATAATTCCATGGTGTTGTACCCCACGTGAATCGTATTGCCCTGCATGACGACAGCGCCTGACTCGACGGCCGTTGCCCTGAAACACATCTGACAGTGGGGTCCAGCCTCTCCACAACAAGCTCATGTATCCTGCACTCCAACACCAAAAACACCCGCTCAGCCTACGATCTTCACGCCAAGCATTCCAAACATACCTTCCATCATGGCGACCAAGACCTACGACGCGTCCAAGCTCAAAGCGTACAGCAATGCCGCTGCCGGCCAGTATGTTGGCCCCACAAACCGGCTGCTTGCTACCCAGCTCAGGCCCCCTGTACAAAGTATACTAACATAGCAACTTCAGCGAGGGTGTCCTCAGCGATGAGTCCGGCGGGGTAGTCGTAAAGCCCTGTACGCTTTCCGAAATCGCATTCTACGAGTCCCTCACCGCGCATCCCGATCTTGCGCGTCATGTCCCCACCTTCATGGGCAAACTGTCCCTCTCAGCCGACCAGACGGCCGCCACAGAGAGCGTCGAAAGCGGAACCATACAAACGGCCGATGGCTCCATCGAGCGATTACACGGCAAACACCTCGACACCGACTTGCACATCGTGTTGGAGAACATTACACATGGGTTCACGAAGCCGAATGTCTTGGACTTGAAGCTTGGCGCGCGGTTATGGGACGATAATTCCAAGCAGGAAAAGAGAGATCGCCTCGATACTGTCAGTAAAGAGACTACCAGTGGCAGTCTCGGCTTTAGGATAGCGGGCATGCGCACCTACAAGGGCGCGGATGTGCCGGACGTCCCGGAGGACCTACAAGAGTACGTCGAAGTGGACAAGGAGAATGGTTACTGGGTCTACAACAAGATGTACGGGCGTAAGTTCAGCGCCGAGGATGTCGACGAGGGCTTCGTGTCGTACATTTTTCCCGGTGCAAAGTCGGAGGCAGAACTCAGCCGAGCGAGAGAGGTCCTGGCATACTTCCTGGGCGAGGTCAAGGATATACAAGAGGTCTTTGAGAGCAAAGAGAGTAGGATGTACAGCGCAAGCATACTGCTTGTATATGAGGGCGACGTTGAAGAGTACGGAAACACCAAGCAGAAGCTACGCTCTGCGCACCCGGAAGACGAGGATGAGGATGAAGATGAGACTCTGCCCAAGCTGGCCGAGGTCAAGATGATCGACTTTGCGCATGCGACATGGACACCAGGGCAGGGGCCTGACGAGAATGCGCTTCAGGGTATGAAGAGTACGGCCAAGATATTGAAGAGTCTGTTGGACAAGGCGCAAGAAGACTAGATATTTAGAATGAGCTCATAGACCGTAGAAGATGTATACCCAAGACAAGACCACCAAAAATAGTCAAGCATTACAACTACATGAACCCGTTTAGAACTCGAACTGTCAAGACAAATCCAGGGTCGATTGCATCTCCTGGTCCCAATTCGTACCGCTCATCAGCGAGTCAAAGAACGCGGCGTCCACCCCCTGAAACGCCCAATCATTCACATTCGCAACCATACCAGGGTACTGTGGCTGCTGCACTCCAAAGTCTCCCGAGTCTCCCGCAACGCTGAGATCGATCTGCGACGTCTGCAGTTGCTGCAGATCGATCTTAGAAGAAGCCATGTTTGACACATCGCTGGACGCATTCCCTTCCGCAAAACCCTCGAGTGCGTTATCGATACCAGTTGCCTTGTCGTTATCTCCAGAACCCGCAGAAGGCAGGTTCGCAATATCCTTCTCCGGCGTTTGCCTCGTAATCCCGTCTGTGCCAATCGTAACAATACCAAAGTACGGAATCGAAACAAGAAACTGCTCGCTCATCTTGAT
>Ga0181466_1000703_pt2 | contig 11953 bp, 14 predicted proteins | sample InSIn4gowninarea_FD_119078 | JGI IMG/M metagenome (GOLD analysis project Ga0181466, IMG submission 119078) | Clean room microbial communities from NASA Spacecraft Assembly Facility at Jet Propulsion Laboratory, Pasadena, California, USA -... ... | reverse complement strand
GGCAGCAAATCTAATTGCTTATGTTTCGCATTGTTCTTCCGGACTAACCGGGGCACCGGAATTTGACGGTAAAATTTCTAAGTTACTCGGTACAAATCTCTCTGTCGAGCAGTTGTTAGTTACTAATTTACCCCGCTCCGTAAAAGATCACTTGGTAAATAGTCTGGTATTTGGCCCGGATGGCGCGCTTTACGTTTCGCAGGGCAGTAACAGTTCTATGGGGGCTTTCGACGGCACCTGGCAGCGAACTGAGAGCTTACTAGCAGGGGCAATCCTGCGGTTGGACTTGCGAAAACTCCAGAGTTTTGCGTTGCCTTTAGATGTTAAAACCAGTTCTACGCAAAATGTTATTAATGCGGCACCGGCTAGTTCGGCAAAAATGTCGGATAATACTTACAACCCCTATTCTACCGCTTCGCCGCTGACTATTTACGCTTCTGGCGTAAGAAATGCTTACGATTTAGTGTGGCACAGTAACGGTCAGTTATACGCTCCGGCTAATGGTTCGGCAGCGGGCGGCAATACTCCGACTTCAGTAGCCGGTACGCGCCGGCCCGATGGTACTTTCTATAACGGTCCAGCAGTGGCGGCTACGAACGGAGCCCAAGTACAAAATGACTGGTTGTTCCGCATTAATCCACTTAAAGGATTGGGCTATTTTGGTCATCCGAACCCATTACGGGGCGAGTTCGTGGCCAACCGGGGCTATGCGGATAATCCGAAATATCCTAGCAGTTTAGGAGCCGATGCCAATTACCGGGGAGCTGCCTTTAACTTTGAGCTGAACCGTTCGCCCAATGGGGCCATTGAGTACAAGAGCAATGCTTTTAACGGTGCTCTCAAAGGCAAGCTGCTGGTGTGCCGCTTTAGTGGGGGCGGTGATATTATCGTCTTACAACCTGGTTCGCTGGTAAAAGGCAGCGCGGAAAGCCAGTATGATATTACTAACTCCTACACGGGAGCGGGCACGAGCGGGTTAGTGGGTATGTCCGGCTTTGTAAACCCGTTGGATGTAGTGGAAGATGTGCAAACGGGTAACTTGTACGTAATTGAGTTTAACTGGAACAATATTCCGGATAGAACTGCCCAGATTACCTTGTTGCGGGTAAGCACTATCTCGGACACAGAAGGCTTTGCCACTGCTTTCCCCGAAAAAATATCAGCTACCGAAGTAGTTGGGGTTACAGAAACGGCGATCCCTAAACCAAGCACAAGCACTGCAAGGGCAAGCATATTCCAGAAAAAAGCTACTGCGGCGAAGAAAGATAAGAAAAAAGATAATAATGATGATTTACCGGATTATTCCAAGTTAACTCCCCATTCGGTTACTATTTCCAACACGGGCCGGGGTAATTTAAAGTTGAAAGGCTTAGGTATTACCGGTGAAAATGCCGGCGAATTCCAGATGATTGGCGAGCCGGATGCCAAACCTAATAAACCTGTCAAAATTCGGAAGAATAGTTCGGTTACGTTCAATGTAGTTTTTATGCCGGCTTCGCAGGGTATGAAAACGGCCAAGCTGGAAGCAGTAAGCAGTAAAAGGAAGAAAGACCAAGCCGTGTCGGTAGAGTTAAACGGCTTAGGTATTATGTATGAAGGTAGTGATACGACTAACATTAATTCTTTAACTAATGTCTCTAATAGTACCCCCTCCATAATTAGTGAAAAAACAGGTAAAGAACTGGTGCTTACCGTTTATCCTAATCCAAAACCGGTAGAATCTAAATTTTACCTGGACATGGCCGGCTTTGCGGCACAGGAACCTGTTACGTTAAGCTTATACGATTCGTTTGGGCAACTTTATCAGGCAAAAACCATAGTAACAGATGCTAAAGGAGGAACTTCGGCGGAGATGTTTGTAAACAAAGCCATGAAACCTGGTATTTACATTATTAAAGCAAGCGGGGCTTCTGGTCAGAAACAAACCAAGATTATTCTGGAATAATTAATTCTGAAGTATTAAAATGAAAAGGGAACGATAGCAATCGTTCCCTTTTTTATAGCTTTCCGGTAAAATCTAATGGTCCTGGATAACGTATTCTCTCTATCCAAAACTACGGTTGGCCGTTTCTCCTTTTGGCTATTGTATAAGTTGGTTATTGATTGCTAATCCAGCCGAAGAAGAACGGGAACCCATTTCCGAATTACGTTGGGCGGTGCGTCTTTACCAAGAACAACGGTTCCGACGCGCTATTTACACCAATCGTTATAGCCTAGAGCAACGATGGCGGGATTTGGCCAATAACCACGTATACCAACCTAATTGGCGCGTCCGCTACCAAGCCCGCTTAGAGTTTCCCCTTAAAGCAAGTTGGCTCCATCTTCCTTTAAGCTTAGTTGTCTTTGATGAAGTATTTATTCATTTTGGGAAAGCGGTTAAGAATAACCCCAATGTCTTTGATCAAAACCGAATATATGCGGGCTTCAACTACGGATTGAGCAAGAATGTAAAATTCGGATTAGGCTACATTTACCAAATCCAACAACGAAATAACGGCAAAGAGTTTGACCAAGCGAATGTATTATTTGGCGTGTTAACCCTGGATAATGTCATATCCCGTTTCCATGCTACTCGGAAGCCATGAATCAGAAGTAAATTCCAGTTTTATTTCCTATTAATAATAAGAAAAAAGGCCTATAAAATTTTATAAGCCTTCTTTCTTGTTACTTGTTTAAATATCAATCCCAATAGAAGCGTTGAAGCTGCGGCCATCGGATGGCCAGATACCCGGACCGGGGTAAAATGTAGGTCTTTTGGTAAAATAGAGTTTATCCAAAACATTATTAATGTTTACTCTTAAGCGCACCTGCGGCGAAATCCGCCAAGAAGCATTTACATCTACCAGGCCGTAATCGGGCACCAAACCGACGGCTCCCGTGGCTGAAGGAGCGCGGGTGTTTAAAGCATCGGCGTAGCTTGCGGCCGTATAGCTGTACAAGCCCGAAATACTCCAGTACTTATAGCTATAAGTGACACCATTGCGGCTAATCCAGGGCGGGGTACTTTCCACATGGTTGTTCTTAACCGAGATATTGTCATTGCCTTGCCTTACCTGCGCATCCCGGTAACGGGCGTCCATGTAAGCCGTGGAAGTAAAAAAAGAAATCTCGGCTCCATTCGTTAAGGAATTGCCAATATTAGTCCGGAATAAGTAGAAATTACCGCCCGCATCGGTCTGATTCAAGCTCCCTAAACGGTTGTTATAGCGTAATTGAAACCAGCTCACATCCCATTTCCAACCCGCCTTTTCTCCCCGGAAACCCACTTCTGTGTTGTAGCCGCTGGCATCTTCCAGGTCTTTATCAATTTGCTCGTAGGTAGTAGCGGGTATAATGTCTTTGAAAATAACGGGCCGGTAGGCTTGCGAGAAACCCGCGTAAAAGTTTTGGTTGGATTCTAATTGGTAATCGGCATTAATGCCCAGTAACGGGAAGCGGTGCTTTATGATCGTGGGCAATTGTTCGTTTTGGTAATAAGTAATCTGGCCACTCATGTCGGACTGACCACTTTCTACTCTTATCCCGGGGCTAAGAGAAAAGGAGGGCGTAAACTGAAACCGGTTCTCGGCGAAGAAAGCGATGTTCCGGGTTTTAAAGTGCATATCGCGGCCCCATTGGGGATCAGTTAAAGTTAAATCAAAATCACTGCCGGTAGTGCCTTTACCCAGCTGCTGGCGATGCAGGTCGTTGCGCATGACTTGCAACCCGGAAAACAAAGTAGAAGAAATATTTCCAATTGGGTAATGGTGCAACACGCGCAGTTCGGAAGTATAACTATTAAAATGATCGATATCTACTTGCCGGGGAGCATAGGTCAATGTAGTTGGATCAATTACGTCGGCTACATTGGCCGGTTTATCAAACTGTATGCTGTTGCGGGCACCCAGCACTGCCGAGGTGACCCATTTAAGTGTGGTACGATCGGAAAAATTATAGTCTACCGCAAAAGAAGGCACATAAATTTCGGGATTAAAATAGTTGCGATGGCGGGTAGACTGACGGGGATTGATCTGAAACATACTATCCGTTAGTGGGCCTGGAATCTGGTAAATATAATTCGAGCGACCTAACTCCGCTGTTAGGCGCAGGGTTCGAGAGGGCTGGTACCGCAGCAAAAAGCCTTGCGCGTCGTAATCCGTGCGGCCATTATCCCGGTAGCCATTAGATACCCGTTTACTGTAGTAGGCATAATAGCTAAATTTCCCTTTGGTTCCGCTTATAGCATTATACGTACTTAGTAAACCAAAAGAACCGGCGGCATTAATACTTTCTAGCCTCAGGGTGCGGGTAGTGTCTGGTTGTTTGGTAACGTAATTCAGTAGCCCGCCAAATTGAGCGCCGTATTGCAAGGCACCGGTGCCCCGCACTATTTCAATGCGTTCTACTGCTTCCATCGGAATGCTATAGTGTGAAGCCGGGTAGCCGTACATATCGGAATTAGTGATAATGCCGTTTTTACGAATGTTAAATTCCCAACCCCGGTGGGGATCCAGGCCGCGGGTAGAAATATTTACTTGGTTACCGGACCCATCCATATCGTAGACAAATACACCGGGGACTTTGGCAAATAATTGCCGGGGTGTTTTTTCCGTAATATTGGCGTTTAAACCAGTTAAGGTAATAACTTCCGATTTTTTACCCGAGAAGAGATAAGTATCCTTTGTCTTAGGTAAGCGCTCCAGGTTAGATTTACGGCCGGTTACCGTAACTTCATTAAGCTTTTTAGCCTGAAGGCTGTCCGTTTTGGATTGAGCCTGTGAGTAGGTACTAGCATAAAATAAGCAAGCAATGAAGGGTAATATTATTTTCATCAATTTAAAATGCAAAAAGGATCCTGGTAAGTTTCCATGATTTAATAAAATTAATGAAAGCATGGAGAGCAAAGCTAGTGACTAGCTATAATTTTAATTTTTTCGTTAAACGACCAATTTCCTCAGACAAAATCTAAGTCATTTTACATAAACCCACTAATAGGATTTGCTAGTAGGAGGGGAGAGTCAAATTTATTAGATTTAATAAGCAAAAAAGCCTATCCTTTCAGATAGGCTCCCACATTCAAGCAGAGACCAAGCTTAAAAGTGTATTTGTTCCTAGTCTCTCACCTCTAAAAACAAGGTATCATTTAACTGGCTGGCTGTACTTTGGCAGACTCACTGTAATACTTCCTTCGGAACCAGTAGGCTAAATTTACCAGCGATATCAAGGCGGGTACTTCGATGAGCGGACCAACTACCCCCGCAAAAGCTTGCCCAGAATTCAACCCAAAAACACCAATAGCTACCGCAATGGCTAATTCAAAATTATTGCCGGTAGCAGTAAAAGCCACCGAAGCATTCTGCGCGTAATTTGCCCCTAAAGCTTTGCCCAGGTAGATACTTACCACAAACATGATGGCAAAGTAAATCACTAGGGGAATGGCAATCCGGATTACATCCAAAGGTATGCGGACAATTAGGTTACCCTTTAAACTAAACATGACCACAATGGTAAACAGCAATGCAATTAATGTTATGGGACTAATTGCGGGAATAAATACTTGCTGGTACCACACATCCCCTTTTAACCGGCGTAAGATGAAGCTAGAGAGAAAACCCAGTAAAAAAGGAATGCCTAAATAAATAGCAACGCTTTCGGCAATCGTACCCATGCTGATATCGACTATCTTCCCTTCCAGGCCAAACCAAGTCGGCAACACCGTAATAAAAACGTAAGCAAAAACGCTGTAAAATAATACTTGGAAAATACTGTTAAAAGCCACTAACCCGGCCGCGTATTCCCGGTCTCCTTCGGCTAGTTCGTTCCAAACCAGTACCATGGCAATACACCGGGCTAAACCGATCAGGATAATACCCACCATGTACTCGGGATAATCGCGCAAGAAAATAATAGCTAGCAAAAACATTAAAATTGGCCCAATAATCCAGTTTAACACCAAAGAAAGGGTAATTACTTTAACGTTCTGAAAGACGCGCCCGAGCTGATTGTATTTTACTTTCGCTAAGGGAGGATACATCATTAAGATTAATCCAATGGCAATCGGCACATTCACGGTGCCTACCTGGAAAGAATTAATAAGGCTTTCACTTTGCGGATATACGTAGCCAATGAATACCCCTATGGCCATCGCTAGGAAAATCCACAGCGTTAAAAACTGATCTAAGCGGGAAAGCTTCTTTCTTTTATCGACGGTACACTGGCTCATTCTTTCGTGTTTTAATTCTAACTATCATTTTTAAGCTGTGCGCAGCATTTGAGCAAACTCACTCGGTAAAGGACTTGCTTCTAAGGCCTGAGCAGCTTTTTCTACGTCGTAAGCTACCCGGACAAATTCTACTCGGATACTATCTGGAGTAGTTAAATTACTCTCCGGCGTTAACTCTACAATCACGTAGCAGCTGCGCGGATCGCCATCTTTGGGCTTACCCACAGAACCGATATTAATCGCGTGCCGATAGCGGGTTTGGCCTTCGTGCTCGTAAGGCATCGCCCGGTGGTAAGGTTTATGGGTATGGCCAAAAAACAGGATGTCCGCCCGGGCTTCTTCCATCATCCGTAAAAAGCTTTTCTCGGGCCGGTCTTCAAACAGGTATTCATTAATTTTACGGGGACTGCCGTGCACTAAAAGCACTTCGATTTTATTTGCTTCTTCGGAGTTGTCCAGGAAGACTACCCGCAAATGTCTAGGCAGCATCCGCAAGTAGTTCCGGTTTTCATCGGTTATCACGAAGTTGGTATAATCAATGGATTGTTGCCCTAAGTCTTTTTCACAATCCGTTTTGTAAGCGCACCCGCAGTTAGGGCTACCTAATCCTACTCCTTCATCGTAATTGCCCGCAATCGTCGGGATTCTTCTTTTGCGGATTTCGGCTACTACTTCGTTGGGCCAGGTAGCGTAACCGACCAGGTCGCCAAGGCAATAAACGGCATCCAGATTTTGCTGGTCCATATCCACCAGCACTGCTTCTAAAGCGGGTAGGTTCGCGTGAATATCACTAAAAAGAGCGATTCTCATGAGTTATTTGTTTTAGGTTATTTACAAAGATTAGCAGCAACCAGAACCAGGCGAACAGCAAGTAGTATCGGGTTTTTCCGCGTACACAGTGATGCTGTAAATGCCGGTACCGCTCGCTTTATAGGCAGTCAGCTCGTCCGCGGATAAGTAATTAGCAAGCACCTCATCGGGTAAGGTGATTAACCGTTTCTTCTGTACTTGCACGTTCGTAAAACCAGTTCGCGCAATGATTCCGAGGTATTCTTCCTGCTGAATAGCACCCGATACACAACCGGCGTACATTTCGGCGGCTTTTTGTAAACCAGCGGGTAATTCTCCTTCCAGTACTACATCCGAAATACTAAAATGTCCTTTGGGCTTCAAAACCCGGTAGGTTTCTTTAAAAGCTTGCTCTTTATTGGGTACCAGGTTTAACACGCAGTTACTGACCACTACATCTACCCGGTTAGCTGCTAAGGGTAGATCTTCAATTTCTCCCAGGCGAAACTCCACGTTCGTGAAGCCTAATTTTTCCGCGTTGGCTTTTGCTTTTTGAATCATGGCTTCGGTCATATCTACGCCAATCACTTTACCGGTTTCTCCAACTATGGACCGAGCCACAAAGCAATCATTGCCGGCGCCAGAGCCTAAATCCAGAACCGTATCCCCTGCTTTCATATGCGCGTATTCCGTTGGTAAGCCGCACCCTAAGCCTAAGTCGGCGGTAGATTGATAGCCAGCAAGATTGGAATAATCCTCGGCCATAATGGTGATGTCGGTTGAACAGCAACTAGTAGCCCCGCAGCAAGAGCTTTCATTTTGCTCTTTACTTTGCAGCGCTATTTCGCCGTACTTTTCTTTAACAATTTGTTTTAGTTCTTCTGCGGTTTGCATAGTTTTAAAATTTATCGGTTTATTGTTTTATTACGATGATTAAAAGCAAAACTCTTAAATGATAGTTCTTTGCATAATGGTAGCCGAAGAAGGACACACGGAGGTAAATTGCGCAGTTTGTTGAATTGCCGCAGGTACCAGAGCCCGTTCTACTTTTTGAAAGCCTTGTTTTAAGAAGAAATCGGATGCGGTAGTGGTAATCAGATATACTTCTTCAACCCGTTTTTCTTGTGCCAGATCCAGAGCAGCCCGGTAAAGTAAATTACCTAAACCCTGACCTTGCCAGTGGGTAGCCACCGCTAAAGAGCGCAGCAAAGCTACGGAACCGTATACTTCCAAACCACCGCAACCTACTACGGTTTCTTTTTCTTTCGCGATAACAAAATTATCGAGCGTTACCGGTAAATCTACCGTGGGTAGATGAAGGGATCCTAGCAGGTCTACAATGGCAGCTCGGTTGTCTGCAGTAGCTAGCTGGATAATGTTAGTAGTACTTCTGGTTTCCACAGTTAACAGCATTTAGAAGTTGTTGTAGAGGAAGTAAATAAGTTAAGCAGCATATCTCGGGCTTGCTCCCAGACGGGTTCATTAATGCAATAACAAACGCTCGTACCTTCTATTTCGCCTTTAATCAACCCAACTGCTTTTAACTCTTTTAGGTGTTGGGAAACGGTAGCTTGCGCTAGAGAGAGTTCTTCTACCATATCGCTACAAATACACGCTTGCCTTTTGATCAAGGCCTCCAGAATAGCTATCCGGGCCGGATGGCCTAATGCTTTTGCCATGTTCGCTAACTGGTTTTGAGAAGCCGTAAAATTTTGGGTTTTCGTAACGCCCATATTAAATTTATTTGTACATCGCAATATTACGATTAAACTCGTTTATAAGCAAACTTCTTTTGTAAAATTTTATAAAAGGAGTTTGCTTTTATACTGAAATAAAAATTTAGTGGATGCTGTTATTTCCTGGGCATGTACAGGATAATACAAACTCCTAAGAGAGCAATTAAAGCCCCTATTATATCATATTTATCGGGTTTGAAGTTATCTACTTTCCAAGCCCATACTAAAGCCATGACAATGAAAATACCCCCATATGCCGCATATACTCGCCCAAAACTAGCTGTTTGCCAGGTAGCTACTATTCCGTATAAGGCTAGTATAACTCCACCAAGCAGGCCATACCAACTGGGTTTATCTTCTTTCAGCCATAACCAAACCAAGTAGCCACCACCTATCTCACAAAGGCCAGCCAAGAAAAAAATGCTTAATGATTTTAGTATATCCACTTACAGCTCTAGTTCGGTAGCTATAAAACTTTTCGCTCCCTCTGGTCCCGTTATCGTTAACCAGAGGGTATTATCGCTTGAAACAGCCAAATTAAAATGAAAGAAGTCGCAGCATAACCTTTCGGTTTTAATAAAGTCGGTTACTAAATCAATCATTGAATCGTTACCGGCAAAGCGGTAGCGATACCCATCTGCTAGTTCTTGCTTTTCGAGTAAGAGTTGCTTCAGATTTGAAATTACGGTCTTTTTTCGATGTTGCAACTCCGGAGAAGTTAACTTACAAGATAAAGAAAGGGTTTGATTCATCGGTTTAGTTGTTAAATTAATTGGCCGCTACTTTAATCAAATTATAATCAGGGTCTATAATAGAGAATTCTCGTCCCCAAGGTAGGGTTTGCAGCTGGCCATTGGGATGAACGCATTTAGCCGCTAAGCATTTTTCATAAAGAGTATCTAAATCAGCTACTCCAATGTAACAGGCACAATAATTTAAGGATTGATCTAAGTGGGTGACTTTACTAAAATGAATTTGCATTGCTCCCTGCACCATAATTAAATAGTCATCATGTTTCCCATCCGTTCGGAAGCCTAGTACGGTGCTATAAAATACTTCCGTTGCTTCCAAGTTAGTGGAAACAAAAATTGGCAGGATACGATGAATAATGTTCACCGGCTAGAAACAATAAAATGATTTAACAGCAGCTTTTATTCTGCTGAATAGGAGGACATTTAACCGATCCATAGCTGCAAAATACACAACAATCCCCTGGTTGCGGTTTTAATACCGTATGGCAGTTTTCACACTCATAGAAGTACTGGCACGCATTAGTAGGCATTTCTTCTTCTTTACTATATCCGCATTCCGGACAGGTAATGGTAGAAGCTATTAGAATTTCCATTCCTATTTAATTTTTGTTTCTGTGAGCTTGTAACCGGTTAATTTAATAGCCTTTTGTACCTCCTGCAGGGTAGTTTTGGATTTGTCAAATTTTACTACGGCATTTGCCTGCGCGTAAGAAACTTGTAAATCTAAAATTCCAGCCACTTTATTTACCTCTTTTGCAACGTGCAAGGTACAAGCTTCACAGGTCATACCGGTTATTTTAAATTCGGCGGTTTGGGTTTTCGTCTTATCTTGTAAAATGCTTTGGACAGCAAGCTTTTTAGGCGTGGCATAAAAGACTTTCGCATAATTTGGGAGGGTGAGCATTAAAAGCGTAAACGCCGTTATAAGGCCAAGGAATGTTTTAGTTTGCATGAAATTAGGTTTAGGGTTCGTTTCACAATGACAATCTACAGCTGATCGCTGCTTTAATTTTTGATACCAAGCATAGGCCAGGATAACGACCGTTACACTGATAAGATAAGGTCGCAAAGGCTCTAACCAAGAGAAAGTTGAAGCCAGGCTGCTAGTGCCCGCCATTAGGGCTAAAACGGGTGTAAGGCAACATAACGAAGCCGCAATAGCCGTTAAAATACTGGTGCCAGCAAGGTGTTCTTCTGTTTTCATATTACTTCTAGTATTTCGGTATCCGCAATTATTTTGAAAAAAGGCTTCAAAATGGTAGCATAATCGGGCATTAAGGCATAATAAATGGTCTGCCCCTCCTTAACGAAATAAATCAAATTCCGATCTTTCATTTTGCGCAAGTGCTGGGATACCGCCGAAACAGTTATACCTAGAATATCACTTAAATCACATACACACAGGCGGCTTTCTTCAAACAAAAGGAAAAGGATTTTCAGCCGGACGGTATTACCCGCCATTTCTAAGCCATTAGCTACCTGCGTAAAGGCGCCATTAAGGGTAGTCACTTTGTCTTTACAGCGATCAATCTGAGTAGTATCGGCCTGTTGTCGGATACAGATTATAGTTTCCATGCTGCAAAGATATATATATTAAAGTATTTTAGCAAAAGCTTAAATATATGTATCTAGATTACATTAATTTTGTACTATGTAGTCAGAAATATATTGACCAACTTTCTCGTGAAACGACCAATTTTCTGAGATTATAGCAATCCGTTTTACATAACTTGACTCTGCCTCTATTCACTGGAAATGGCCTTTAAAAACAACCTTTTTTCTGGTACTTTGTCTAGATGCTTTCTTTTTTGTTAGAACCTTTTGGCTGAATTAAAATTAAAATCAAGTAGGTTACCTTGAAATCATCTCTTCAATATCGCCGTAACTAAAGAGACATTAATTTTAATAAACTTAACCAACAAGTATTATACTGAACTTGCCAGGGCCTTTTACCTTAACCAGACGACTACCTAATGCTGTTTTCTCTCTTACTCCTATTAGGATTAACTTCTTTCTTCAAATTTAGACAGTCTACCTGGGAGGTCCTGATTGTTCTACTGGCTGGGCTGGGAGTAGTATTCATTTTAAAGTGGCATCATCTATACAAAGTTTCTTCCATGAGAGTGTTGGCAGGAATAATTTGGGGAGCGATCTTAACGCAAGCTTTTTACTACTCCTTTTCTCTTTTTCAGCTCATTATTTTTGCTTCTACTCTGTTGCTTCTATACAGCCTGTATGCTTACTATTATGCGCATCGCAGGAAGAACAAATAAGTAAGCTGCTATTCATACCAGGAGGGAAATGGTGTTGGCTTCTATTAGAATGAATATGCCCAAAAGAATAAGAAATAAGGGGAGGATAATATGTCCGTACTTGGCTAACAGTTGAGCCACCTGGCGGTGTTGCACTAAGAAATATCCCAGGCCACACCAGACGGCAATCAGGATTATAAAGACAGCTAAAAATAAAATTAA
>Ga0181466_1000730_pt1 | contig 11992 bp, 8 predicted proteins | sample InSIn4gowninarea_FD_119078 | JGI IMG/M metagenome (GOLD analysis project Ga0181466, IMG submission 119078) | Clean room microbial communities from NASA Spacecraft Assembly Facility at Jet Propulsion Laboratory, Pasadena, California, USA -... ... | reverse complement strand
CCGACCTCGAACTAGCAAAAAATCTATATTCCTGGCTAAAAAACACTCTTGTTGAGCCTTCAGGGCTTGTACTTGACGGAATAAACAGGACTGGCAACAACCAGATCGACAGGTGGATTTTCACCTATAATCACGGAGTATTTATAGGTGCTGCACTCGAATTGTATAAAGCAACAAATGAACAATCTTACCTTAATGATGCAATAATCACGGCCGACTATGTCGTAAACGATACCCAGCTCCTTCCGGGAGGAATTTTTAAGGAAGAAGGCAATGCTGACGGAGGATTATTCAAAGGAATATTAGTACGTTATCTTTCATTGCTATCAAGGGAAGTTAGTGTTCCGCAGGCAAAAAGAGATAAATATCTAAATGTCTTACAATTCAATGCAACAACTTTATTTCAAAAGGGAATACGACGTCCCTCTATGATTATTGGTAGCGACTGGACGAAATTGACGGGTACTACAACAGATCTCACGAGTCAATTGAGCGGGCTAATGCTAATTGAAAGTGTAGCGCAACTTATTAAGGATGGCAAATTGTAAGGTCTGTTTTGTTTAGGTTAAGTTTTTCTTTCCGTATCTTAAACCATTAGTTTCTTAGGACTAAAATATTTTGTTTCATTGTAAGTATTTTTCCTAAGAATCCTGTCTTTATATACAAATCATGTTAACCCTGGAAATCAGAAGAATCAGAATTGATTAAAGCCTGTGTAGGATCGTTTTTTCACTACTCAGTTTTGAGAATTCACTTTGGTTTCTAACTTTATTTATGAAAAGGAGAAATTTTATACAAAGCACAACATTATTATCAGCAGGTTTATTAGCTAATAACTTTTCATTTGCCTCTACAAAAGATTTTCCTACAGTCAGAATTCCAGCGGACAAACGAAAGTTTAAAAGTAAAGCAATTGAAAAAGCTATTGCTGAATTTAAATCAAAAACTCAAAATAAGGAACTAGGATGGCTTTTTGAAAATTGCTTCCCAAATACCCTTGACACTACCGTCACTTATCAATTAAAAAACGGGAAGCCTGATACATATGTAATTACTGGAGACATTGATGCTATGTGGTTGAGGGATAGTGTGGCGCAAGTAACACCGTATCTTTCATTTATGAAGGAAGATGTTAATTTGCAGAACTTGATAGCTGGTGTTATCAACAGACAGGCATATTACATATTAAAAGACCCATATGCCAATGCTTTTTACAATGACGAAACCCACGTAGGTGAATGGAAGGATGATGTTACGACAATGAAACCGGGAATTCACGAAAGAAAATGGGAAATTGATTCTCTTTGTTATCCTATTCGCCTAGCTCATAGTTACTGGAAAATTTCAGGAGACATCAAGCCTTTTGACGATCAATGGAAAAAATCCATTGAGGCGATTTATAAAGTTTTTGTTGAACAACAACGGAAAGAAAACCTAGGTCCGTATACCTTTCAAAGAAGAACAGCGTGGGCAACGGATGGAGTGCCAATGGGCGGATACGGATATCCTGCCAAACCAGTAGGATTAATTTGTTCAATGTTCCGACCAAGTGACGATGCAACGATCTATCCTTATCTTATTCCCTCTAACTTTTTTGCCGTAGTCAGCCTAAAACAGGCAGCAGAAATGATGAGGAAAATCCACAAGGCTGAAGATACTGCTGTAAAGCTCGAGAGCCTTGCCAGAGAAGTAGAAACTGCTTTACAAAAATATGCTATCGTTGATCATCCCGAATTTGGAAAGATTTACGCATATGAAGTTAACGGATTCGGAAGTTATAATCTAATGGATGATGCTAATGTTCCGAGTCTTCTGGCACTTCCATATCTGGGAGGTGTTTCAGTTGATGATCCTGTCTATAAGAATACAAGGAAATACATTTTGTCTACGGAGAACCCCTTCTTCTTTAAAGGTAAAGCAGGAGAAGGAATTGGAGGACCTCATATTGGCTTGGATATGATCTGGCCTATTGCCATAATCACCAGAGGATTGACAAGCACTGATAAGAATGAAATTAAAGAATGCATAAAAACGTTACAGCGAACACATGGAGGAACAGGGTTTATGCATGAATCTTTTCATAAAGATGACCCCACAAAATTTACAAGATCATGGTTTGCCTGGGCAAATACAATTTTTGGAGAGTTTATTTGGAAGACTTACAAGGAATCTCCCGAGTTACTTTCTTAACAAAGCTGGAATGAATATTGTTTAACAATCTATAAAATAGTATAGTTTAAGTTGTTGTGAAAGATATTACGTCTGAGACCACCAAATGAAAACTGACCCTGATAATATAAAAGCGTTACTTGAGCGAGTTAGCAACAATGATCAAAAAGCATTTAGCATTTTGTTCCAGATGTTCTATAAACGTCTGTTGAACTTTGCCTTTCAGTATGTCAGAAATAAGGAAATAGCTGAAGAAGTGGTCTCAGATGTATTTATCAAAATTTGGAATAAGAGAACGGAATTATCCAGAATAGAAAATCCAGAGGCATATCTTTTTATATCCGTCAAGAATGCTTCTTTAAATTATCTTGAAAAATTTTCTCTAATCCAAATTTGTCCTATTCCTGAGAGCTCCAGAAGTGAGTTGGTAAACTTAAACAACCCCCAGAAGGAGTTGGAATGGAAGGAGCTTCTTTATAAAATGGATAATGCTGTATCCACTCTTCCAGGTGAATGTCAAAAAATCTTTAGGCTGAGTAAAGAGGAAGGCTTTAAGGCAAAGGAAGTCGCGGAAATTCTTAATATTTCTCCTAGAACGGTCGAAACACAGCTCTACAGGGCTGTAAGAAAATTGGACGAAATACTTTCTGCTTACTTTCATAAGTCATTTAAGAAAAAGATTGAAAAATAGGAATTCGGGTCAGCGCTCTTATTGTTAGTTTAAACATTTACTTCCATTCATATCATCTCTTCTACATTTATAAATTTTTTTCTTCATTATTTACTCTCGTCCATACTAATTCTATTTATTGCTATTTTAGCAAATAATAAACATTGACACTTTTTACACTCAAATTAACATTTTCTTTGCTAGTTAAGATATGACCGTAAAGGAGATCACACAGCTAAGGTTACTAAATCAACAGATTGCAAATTCAAAAATTACAACCCCTTACGAAATTGTCAAGGCGTTAGGGGCGATACAAGCTCAGGATTACTATAGTGCCCTTTGGGCTATTGGAGTTCGTTTGCCAGGGGTATTAGAAACTGATATTGAAAGAGAACTGGACGATAGAAAGGTTGTTAGGACATGGCCAATGAGGGGTACATTACATTTCGTACCAGCGGAAGATGCCAAGTGGATGTTACAGCTAATGACCCCACGGGTAATTGCAAAAAGTGCAGGCATTTACAGGCAAAGCGAGCTCGATGAGAAAATTTTTGATAGAGCAAGAGATATTTTTGTAAATGCCCTCCAGGGAGGCAAAGCGCTTATAAGGGAGGAGATGTATCAACTCTTGGAAAAAGAAAATATAGTAATAAAGGGCCAAAGGGGGATCCACATAATAGGTCACTTGGCTCAAAATGGTTTAATCTGTTTTGGAAAAAGGATAGGAAAACAACAAACTTTTGTGTTATTGGACGAATGGGTTTTAAATTCCAGATCTCTTTCTAAAGAGGAATCTCTAGCCGAAATTGGGTTAAGGTATTTTAAAAGTCACGGACCGGCTACTCTTGATGACTTTGCATGGTGGACGGGGCTATTAGTGGCTGAAGCGAAAGAGGCTATACAATTAGTTAAAAACCTTCTAAAATCCGAAGTTTCAAACGGCAAAACGTATTGGATGAGCTCTTCTCTCCATGAGTTTGTAGATCTGTCAAAGGGAATTTTTCTCCTTCCTGCTTTCGATGAATTTTTAATCTCGTACTCGGATCGAAGCCCCTCTCTTGATTCATCAATGTTCAATCAAGTGTTTACCAAAAATGGCATTTTTAATCCAATTATTGTGCATGGGGGAAAAGTCAAGGGTATTTGGAAAAGGACGTTAAATAAAGAAAAGGTAGTCATTGAGCTGAAACCATTTGAACAATTAAGTCCTGCCATTAATAAAAGCCTAACCGCTACGGCTAAAAAATTTGCAGCCTTTTTAGGTAAATCTTTAGAGATAAAAAATGAAACTAACAGATCTATAGAAACCCTTTGATTTACATCCTTATTCTGGCCCAGTTCCTGAAAGCTTCTAATAAAAACGCAGAAATTCGATAAACTGCAATATTCTACTACCAACGGCATTATAAAACTTCTTTCAGTATTAGGCAAGCGCAAATTGTTTTGTGGAATGCTATAATTCACCTTGATCTAAAATAAAAAAAAGTATGATTTATATTTATAAAATTCACACCAACAAATAGATAAGTACAAACTTTTAATTTTAAAACCATGAAACGATTAATTAAATCCATTCCATTTTTTGTTGTTGTGTTAATTTTATCAAGTGCCCTAAATGCACAAACAAAGACAGAACATTCTGATTTAGAAGTTAATATTCATCCTTTGAACGACAGTGGAAAACTTAGGGTTATCTTTATTAATCCGAATGTAAGCAAGGTAAATGTAATTCTTAAGAATAATAAAGGGGATATCGTTTTCAATGAAACCACAAAGGAATTTAACTACAAAAGAGACTTTGACTTTTCTAAGCTTGAGTCTGGATTATATACAATACAAGTTAGAAATAATGAGGTAGCTTTTGACAGGGAATTTTTAGTAAAAGACAGAATAGCTCAGAAGACAGTATCTCTTATGGCGGATGATGTTGCTCACTCAAAGAGGAAATAACAATTATAAGATCAAGAAGTGAAGGTTCCCACTCGGAGCCTTTTTTTGTTTTATAGGAGAAAGAATTTGAATCCATCTGCTCGGTTCGTTGGTGATTACGGATTGATTTCTATCTTTACTACATGCTCATTCAGACACCGGAAGTTAAAACGCCTATAATCAAAGTCAGGAATTTAGAGAAATCATATGGAGTTAACCAAGTGCTTCGAGGAATTAATATGGATGTATATCCAGGACAAATTGTAGGGTATATTGGACCGAACGGTGCTGGTAAATCTACAACTGTCAAGATTCTTACAGGTTTGATTGAAGAGTATTCGGGAGAAATTGAAATAAATGGGAGGCCTCTAAATGAAAGTATTCAGGAAGTTAAAAGTATCATAGGGTATGTACCTGAAAATGCAGAGCTATATGATGTACTTACTCCCTTAGAATATCTAGATTTTATAGGCAAGTTGTACATGATGGATGAAAAGGTGATTTTCGACAGGGCGAACAAGCTCTTAGCTTCATTTGGGTTATCTGCATATGCTGGAAAAAGGATGGATACCTTTTCTAAAGGGATGCGTCAGAAAGTGTTGCTGATATCCGGGATACTCCATAATCCGAAAATTCTGATACTCGACGAGCCACTTTCCGGACTTGACGCAAATTCAGTAATTCTGGTAAAAGAAGTAATTTACAAACTTGCTAAAGCTGGTAAGACTATTTTTTACTGCTCGCACATGATGGATGTAGTAGAAAAAGTTTCCGACCGCATTCTAGTGATTAATCAAGGGGAAATTGTGGCTAATGGTACTTTTGATGAATTAAAAGAGCGAGAAGGAGAAACGTTGGAAAAAATATTCACCAAACTGACTGGAAAAGAAGATAGTTATGACGAAGCTCAAGATATTATTAACGCCTTAGAATAGTAGGTTTTGTCATTTTAAATTTCTCACTTCTTTATTTCATGAATAAGCTACTAGTTAAAGTGCTGATGTTGCTGGGGCCGGTCTATAAACAAATGGGGGTAAATCCATACCAACTTCCAGGCTATACTTCTTACAAAATTACTTATAGACAATAGAAAACCTTTTATATTAGGAAATCAATCAAATTCGAAAAATACTGAACACAACTCTGGTTGGTTAATATTTCTCTTCCTGTTCTTTTTTGGTGTATTTTCAATGTTATTCCTCATAGTCTTTAAGCAGCCCTATTTGGCACATTCTCTTTTCTTTTCCTCGTTTATATTAATGCTTGGAATGTCTATCATTTCAGATTTTACAAATGTTCTGATAGATACAAAGGATAGTTTCATAATTCTTCCAAAGCCGGTAACGGACAAAACTATGGCTCTTTCCAGGATTCTTCATATTGGTATTCATATCTCAAAAATGATGTTTTGTCTCGCAGGTACATCTATCTTCTATATATTCTTTGCGGAAGGAGTAGCAGCTGGAATTGTCTTTATCCTGGAAGTTGTCATTGCTGGTTTTTTTGCTGTTTTTTTTGTTAACATGCTATATTTATTGGTTTTGAGGTTCACCACCGCTGATAAGTTTAAGGATAGCATTTCTTATATTCAAATTGGCTTTTCGATACTGATGTTTGGAAGCTATTATTTGCTTCCATCGCTATTTAAATCCTCCTTTCTCGAGGAGTTTAACATATTTGACTACGATGTTTTACTAATCTTCCCTCCGGTCTGGATTGCGTCTTTACATCACCTTGCTATTAATTTTTCGGAAGCTGTTCTAAAAGACTATCTCCTTAGTATAGTGGCTATACTGAGTCCTTTCGTTGGAGTATATTTAGTAGTAAAGGTATTGGCGCCTGGCTTCAACAAAAAAATTGCAGGCTTGCAAACTAGTAGTCCTGCAACTCAGCAAGCCGAAGTGGAAGTTGAGGGAAAGAACAGGCTCGTCTACAAACTTTCAAATTTGTTTGCTAAAAATACTTTAGAGAATGCGGGCTTTCGAGTTTCCTGGATCTTAACTTCAAGATTGAGGGAATTTAAAGTTCGTACATATCCTTCTTTTGGATACCTGCCAGTATATTTCCTCTTCATACTTTTTACCGAAAAAGGAGAAGGCACATTCGCTGAGAACTGGGAGAAATTGCCCGAGGGAAATATGTATATCTTTCTCTTTTACCTTTCCAACTTTGTCCTTTCAAGCGTCCTTCAGAATATAAACAGAACTGAAAAATTCAAAGCATCCTGGATTTATCACCTCTCTCCCTATCAAGCACCGGGTAGAATTATAACTGGCATGTATAAGGCCTTAGTTATTAAATATTATTTACCTCTTTATATATTGATTTGTGCTTTTTCTATTTCCATATGGGGATTTGGTATAGTAAATGATATGATAGTTGCTTTATTCTTCTCTTTAATATTTGGTGTGATCACTTCTTTGTTCTTGGTAAAAGATCTCCCTTTTTCACAACCACCGTCAACTTCACAACCAGGCAAATACATCGTAAATTTTCTAATTATCCTGCTTCCCTTGGGCTTCGGATTTCTTCACAACGGGGTGCTTAAATGGGAGTTGCTGATATGGATAATGTGTGTTATTTTACCTGTGGCTTTCTTTTTTTTGATCTACTTCTATCAAAGAGTCACTTGGAATACTTTTAAAGATGAAGACTTTTGATTACGATTTACAAGATTCTATTGGCTTAAAACCTTTAATGCTTCATTTTTATAAAGCCTTCCTATAGGTAATTCCTTTTTGTTGATTTCAACCGTATTGTTCGTAAAACTTTCGATCTTATTCAGATTGATAATGAAAGATTTGTGAATTCGTAAAAAAGCGTCTTTCGGAAGAACTTCTTCCATACTGCTGATTCGCTGTGAGGATATCACTTCTATTTTATCTGTTTTTACCTTTACGTAATCCTTTATACTCTCAATAAACAGTATATCTCTGTAAAAAACCTTAACCATTTTTTTTTTGCTCTTAAGAAAAATATGATCAACTGCTTCTTGAGCGCTGGTTTGGCCAGTAAAGGTTTGCAACGCGGGTTTAACCTGCACTTTACTAACTGCTTTTAGAAATCTTTCAAAAGAGATTGGTTTTAAAAGGTAATCCCTAACATTAAATTCATATCCATCCAATGCAAATTCCCTATAGGCCGTTGTGAGAATAATTTGAGGAGGGTTATTAAGTGTTTTAAGAAATTCCAGGCCAGTTAGCCTGGGCATATTGATATCGAGAAATATCAGATCTACTTTGTTTTTCTGAAGATAGTTGTAGGCCTCGACAGCATTAAAGAAGGTAGAAGCAACATCAATAAAGTCTATATTCTTGATGTGGCTTTCCAAGACTTTAATAGCTAAAGGTTCATCATCAATGATTAAGCACTTCATATGGCATTTTTTTGAAAGATAAATTTATTTGTAATTCCACTTTAAAGCTTCTATCTCCATCGGAAATTATAACTTCATGATTTTCCGGATATAGTAGAGCCAACCTTCTTCTTACATTTTTTAAACCGATGCAATCTTTGTCTTTTTGCTTTTCTTCAAAATCGGGCTTGCTGTTTTCAACCTTTAGAAAAAACATACTGCTCTCTACCCTAATGTGGATGTGAATCCAACTGTTGCTCAGGGTGTCTTTGGTTCCATGCTTAAATGTGTTTTCAATAAAAGGCAAAATGAGCATGGGAGCAATAAGATGGAGATCGTTTTGTATTTGTGTTTCAAACTTTAAATCCAACCGGTCACCAAATCTTAATTTTTCCAGGGATAGATAATTTTGAAGATGTTCTATCTCTTTGGATAACGTAACGTACTCGGCATTACTGTCATAAAGAAGATAATCCATTAGTCCTGATAATTTTAATACCACCTCCGGTGCATCGTCAGATTTGATTAATGTAAGGGCATATAAATTGTTTAATGTGTTAAAGAAAAAGTGAGGATGAATCTGAGTCTTGAGATATTTAAGTTCGCTGTTAAGATTTTCCCTTTCAAGTTCTTCGTTTCTTTTCTGATCTCGGTACCAGTTTCTTAAAAGTTTAAGAGCTATAGTTAAGGCTACTATCGGGTACAAAGAAACAATATCGTAGAAGATGGGGTAAAAAGTAAAAAAGTATTGACTACAGTATTCGTGATAAATTGGAAGGATAATAAAAACCACTACTACCCTTTGCATAAACCCGGCAACAACCATCGATAGGAAGATCAAAATAAGGTAAGCGGAATACTTATTTTTTAATAAAAATTTTGGCAGCAGATAGTAAATATTGAAATATGCTACCAAAATAGTAACTGGCAATCGCAATGCCTGAATCAGAAGAAATCTTGAAAAATTAAAGTTATAGCTGGCGTCAATCAGCGATTGAAAAAGCCAGAGCGAAATCCAAAACAACAGATGTTGAAGGATTACAATTTTCCTGTTCTTAAGGTTAAGTATACTCACTTAGTCATCTAAAAAGATAAAAATACCAATTAAAATAAAAGTGGCATATTGAGCCACTTCTATTTGGAAATCAAATCATCAAACAGATTTGTTTTGGAATAATTCGTATTAAGCCTGTTTTATTTTTGAGTATTATTTTTAATAGTATCCTTTTGTATTATGTTCTTCCTCAATCTCCTGTCTCAGTTGGTCAACACTTATTCTACCTAAAAAGGAACGGTCTACACACGTCCATTCCTAGCTCATATCTCCTGTATACTGGCAAATTTAAAATACATAAGAGTTTGCCGAGCAGTTTTTAGACAAAATGCAAGGATCGCATGGCAAACAACAAAGCGAACGTTTAGGCTAATATTCATTACAACATCAATCTATTGGCTTGTCCATTTCAAACTGGAGGGATATTATGTTATTGTACTATTCCATTAGTAATACTCCCAAGACAACCGATCTAGAATTTGTGTTTGTACGCCCTTTGTCCACTCTTTGTCCAGTCTAGGTGCGGGAAAGGATCCTCTTGTATTTTTTACTGAATAACCCAATGTATAATCTCTAAAAACCTTTAATAAAAGAGGCTGTCTCAAAAGGACAAATGACCTAATTCCTAATGAAAGGTTTTCAAAATTGAGGGGGAATTTTATTGAAAACACAATAAGGAGTCATTGATCCTTTTCTCATTGCGAAATTTATAAAAAAAAGAGGCTGTACTACTTTTGAGACAGCCTCTTTATTCATCGATTAGAAAAAGCTTTTATCTAAACATTCCTTTCAACTTCTTTAATTTATCTTCCATAGACTCCTCCTGTTGTTGCTTTGGTTTGCCGGTTTCTTTTTTCTGTGATGGCGAGGAAGGCTTAGTGCCGCCTTGTCCTTTCATCGACAAGGCAATTCTTTTTCTGGCAACATCAACTTCTACTACTGTTACTTCGACCTTTTGCTGCACCTTTACTACTTCGTTAGGATTAGTTATATAACGGTCCGACATCTGACTTAAATGAACAAGACCATCCTGGTGAACCCCTATGTCAACAAAGGCGCCAAAGGCTGTGATATTTGTTACAATACCAGGCAGTTTCATCCCCGGTCTTAAATCTTCCATTGATGAAACACCCTCCGTAAAACTGAAGCTTTCAAATGATTCTCTTGGGTCTCTTCCGGGTTTAGCAAGTTCAGCAATGATGTCGTTTAATGTCGGAAGACCTACTGTCTCCGTCACGTACTTTTTAAGGTCAATTTTTGATCTAAGCGACTTATCTTGAATAAGATCTTTTATTTGGCAACCCAGGTCTTTGCTCATCTTTTCAACAATCACATAGCTTTCCGGATGTACCGCGCTCGAATCCAAGGGATTCTCACCGTTTCTTATTCTTAAAAATGCTGCAGCCTGTTCGAAAGCTTTGTCCCCAAGTCTTGGAATTTTTCTGAACTGATCTCGGCTTTTAAAAGGACCGTTTTCATTCCTGAAGTTGACTATATTTTGTGCCAATTGAGGACCTAGACCAGAAACGTAGGTAAGTAGTTCCTTGCTCGCGGTATTAACCTCTACTCCTACGGCATTTACACAACTCATTACTGAATCATCCAAACTGTTTTTCAAGAGTCCTTGGTCAACATCGTGCTGATATTGCCCTACCCCTATTGATTTTGGGTCAATTTTTACCAGTTCAGCTAATGGGTCCATTAGTCTTCTTCCAATTGAAACGGCTCCTCTTACTGTAATATCGTAATCTGGAAACTCCTGACGGGCCACTTCTGATGCTGAATAAACGGATGCCCCGCTCTCATTTACCATGACAATCAAGACTTCTTTAGGTAGTCCCAATCCTCTGACAAACGATTCTGTCTCTCTCCCAGCAGTTCCGTTACCTACAGCAACGGCTTCGATTGAATATTTTTCTACTAGATGTTTAATTAAAGCACCAGACTCATGTACTTTTCGGTTTTCATGTGGATAAATAACGTCGTTATGCAGTAATTTCCCTTGTCTATCCAGGCAAACTACTTTACATCCCGTTCTAAATCCAGGATCTATTGCAAGCACATTTTTTTGTCCTAATGGAGCCGCTAGAAGCAACTGCCTGATGTTTTCCACAAAAACCTTGATAGCATCTTCATCAGCTTTTTGTTTAGACAATAGCCGGATTTCAGTTTCCATTGAGGGCTTTAACAATCTCTTGTAGGCGTCTTTTATTGCCAACTTTACCTGTTCCGACGCTTCGTTTCTGGCTTTTATAAAATGTTTTTCCAACAGGTCTATCGCGTCTTCCTGAGGAGGAGCTAGATCAAGCATAAGGAACATTTCTTTTTCGCCTCGCCTCATCGCAAGCACTCTGTGCGATGGAGCTTTGCTTACTGGTTCTGACCATTCAAAGTAATCTTTGTATTTCTGCGCCTCTTGCTCTTTCCCGGAAATTACTTTGGATGTGTAAATGCCCTTTTCCCAAAATAATGTCCGCATCTCTCCTCTAACCTCTGCATTTTCGTTAATCCACTCCGCAATTATGTCTCTTGCACCCTCGACTGCCTGTTCTTTATTTTCTACGCCTTTGTCTGGTGCTATAAAATTTTCAGCTTCCTTTTGTACGTCTTTAATCTCTTGGTCAAAAATAAGTACCGCTAATGGCTCTAACCCTTTCTCCCTTGCAATGGTAGCTTTTGTACGTCTTTTTGGCTTATAGGGGAGGTATATATCCTCTAAAATAGCCATTGTCTCTGCTTCCTCAACTGCCTTCTCCAATTCAGGCGTTAACTTTTCCTGCTCCTTTAGTGATTTTAAGATTGCTTCTTTCCTTTT
>Ga0181466_1000242_pt2 | contig 12045 bp, 7 predicted proteins | sample InSIn4gowninarea_FD_119078 | JGI IMG/M metagenome (GOLD analysis project Ga0181466, IMG submission 119078) | Clean room microbial communities from NASA Spacecraft Assembly Facility at Jet Propulsion Laboratory, Pasadena, California, USA -... ... | reverse complement strand
TAAATAACTGGCATAACGTGAAAAAATACTTAAGTTAAAAATAAACTGAATATTTATTAATGGTAGCATTAATGAAATTCCTACTAAGATAAGTGCCACTTTTCGTGAAATTTTCATTTTTAAAAATAAAAATATCGACATAAAAATAGCTGACATATGGAATCCTGCTGCTAGAATAATATGTATAACTGTTTTAAAGTATTTCTGCTGAAACATGTAATAAAATGCTAATGTAAAAAAACTAACAGCCACATATTGTCGTAATTGTGATAATTGCGCTACAAATATTTCTGAGAATAAAAATAATGCGATCATCATGACAACCTGTTTATCTATCTTCTTAAAAAATGAATAATAGTTATGCATAATTATAAATAGTATAAGAAAAATGAATAATCCAAAATAAATATTGTGAGTTGCAAGTAATTCCTGTAGACCAAAATATAGGAATTCTGTTCGTCGTGTAAAACTGGTTAAGTAATATAGCAAATAATTGGGAAAATCTGTTCCTGATAACCAACGTTGCCCATAAACAAATAAAATATAAATAAATGAACTATAAATAAATATTTTTTCGTTTTTAAAGTATCTTGCGATTATTAAAAGAATACTCAAAAAGAAAATATGTGCTATCCAAATCATAAACTCCCTCTTCTATGCTGTTCAAGTAAATTTGATCCTTACTGACTGAAGGTTTTAGCCCCACGTAACATAAGCTGAATACTTTCAAAAACGGACATATTTTCTGGAAACGTATGTCGTTTTCTAATAGCATATTGCCAAATTAAAAGTTTATAAAATCGTTTACTTAAAGCTCTATAAAGCGCTCCGCGATCTAGAAAAAATTTTTCGTCGAAGCCCTTAAACCACGTGGATTCTTCATTATAAACATCAGCAATAATTTTTGTTGATTTACGAATATTCATATTAGCTTTTAGGCAATCCCACAAAAAAATAGAATCTTCGCCATTCCCATATTTGGCACCACCAAACAACTGCGAAAAGAATATATTGTGACGGAGCACCGAGTCTCTTCTGAATGAAAAAGTTACTGTGCCATATCTTAGACTATTAAAGTAATGCACTTTTCCATTTTGATCAACTTTTTCCTGTGTTCCTTTTTCATCATGAATACGAACATTGAATAAAATCATATCTGCATCTGGATATTTTTCATACTCTGACTTTACAAGGTCCGGGTAATTATCAACATATACCATATCATCATCTGCCATCATACAAATATCTGCTGTTGCCCGTAGTAATGCATTATTACGACTTAAACCAATCCCTCGCTCATTAAACTGATATTCTTGAATAGTATTTTTATCCAAATGAAACATGTTATACTTTACTTGATTTGTTTGATTAATGACAATTGCATCAGTTTGGATATTCATTTTTTTTACCAATGATTGACTATCGGTATTCATTGTCGATATAAGCATTTCTATTGAATCATTCATTATTACACCTCGTTAGTTACCTTCATACATTTATTTTTTGAGATCATTTAGTTGTAAGATACTCATTGGTAGTTGATGCCACTTACATAATTGAAGTTGTTCTTTATACCATTGTTTTTTAGTATAAAACGGTTCAATAACAATAACCGCTTTAGATAAGTTTTGAATATCATTTGGAGTCACCTTTGATACAGTTGCTAATGTATCATTTGCAAGCGTAATTGGATCTCGTTCAGCTAACCAAAGCGTATTGTCATCCTGCAGTAAGAGTGATTGGAAATTATCTGGATTTTCTTCAATTTCTTGTTTACTTAATACAATTAATTGCTCATGTTTGTCAGCATCATAGCTAAAGATATAATTTAGTGTTGGGCTGAGCCATTCTTTTATGATAATAAAAACAATTGAGAGAGAAATACTTACTATAATCATTAGAAGAATATATTTAGTCGTCAAATACTTCATGCCATTAATGCCGCGAGTATTTTCCAATATTTTTTCTTCATCTTGCAATAAGCGAACGTCCCCAATTAATGAAACTTTTCTATCCTCTAACACTTTTAACTTTTTTCCTACAACTAAGTCTCTAAATAAATGAGCTATTTCGTTACTTTTTTGTTGGTCTGGCAAACTAATGGTTAACTGATGTAACCCAGAATCATTGCTTGTAATGGTGATATTTTGATCGGCATCAACAAGTTCAGGGACGAGAGTGACATCATATGAAGCTTCAATTTCCTTAACCAAGCCAGTAAGTTTTAGTTCTTCTTCAATTAATTCTGGATTGTTCACCACATCGCCTTGACTATCTTCTACTAAAAATGAAAATTGCTGTTCATAGTATTCGGATACAGCCTGATCATCTTTAGATTTATAGTCGCGGCCATTCTTACCTAATAGACTCCCTGCAACTAGCACGCCAATTAAAATCACAGAAAGACCCAATGACCATACAATCATTTTTTTTATATTATTTTTGATAAATCGAGCGACTTCATTTATAAAATCCATATTTTCTCTCCATCTCTATTTGTATGTTTATGATTAAAATTTGTTAGTCCTATTACAAGTATAAACAACCAGAACAGTGGATTCAAGTAACCACCTTTTGAGATGTTCATTAAAGTAAAAAATACCCCTTCACGAAGACCAAATGTAAATATAATCCCAGTCCCTGCTAATAAACCTAACAAGCCAATGATGCCAAAATCACTTAGAGCGTAAGCATACATATTCGTAATATTGGTGGAATGTGCGGCACCTACTCCGAATAATAAATGGCCAGAGTCAATTTGTTGCCAACTTCCCATCAATCGAGCTATTGCTGATCCATCTTCACCAGATAGAATATTCAATGTTCGAATATAGATTGCTTCATATAAGAATTCTCCAAAAATGAGAGCAATCAGTAACATAACTGCCACAACAATTAAGTAACGTCCGTCCCACTTAAACTGAGATAACTTCACATGTTTTGCGATTGTACTCATAATTAACCAACTGCCGATCATTATCAAAGAACAAAGTAAAGAAAAAAACTAGAAGGATTTCCTTCTAGTTTTTATTTTTAAAAATAACTAATTTGCTAGTGAAATAATTAGTTAAGATAACAACAATATTGGCTGTTATCTTAACGACTAGACTATTAAAATTAAATATATCAATACCGATAAGAGTAATAATTAAGTCTAATAGACCTGTGAGTGAACGATATGAGAAGAATAGCATAAACTCTTTAAAGATAATTTTATTATTCCAAGATACACTTTGGAAAACGAATTGCTTGTTCGTAATAAATGCAATTATCAATGTAGCTAACCATGATAAGACTGTACTGGTAAATGTACTTAAGTTCAAAATTTGAAAAGTTATATAGAAAATAAGTATATTTACAACAGTTGTTACTCCACCAAAAAATAAATATAGTAAAACAAGCTTATATTTTTTAAATAAATTCTCTAACATACAACTAACCTTTCTATCTAATATGACTAACATATAAATGACTGTATCATACTTTATAAAAATAGTACAGACTTTATTTAATCTAACAAAGTTGCATGCAACCTCTTAAGTAGCAGGACAATAGGTAATATAGATATGTTATATGACTGTTTCAAAAATAGCTACTCCTATTTACTAGGTGCGAGTAAGTATTTAAAAAGTGGCAGTTTGAGGTATTAATATTATACAACTTGAAGTGAAAAGACTATTATAATCTTAATGATTTCTTCAAAGAAATATGATAAAATCAACTATAGTATAGAATTTAAAAAAACATAGTAGCGAAAGGAGTAAAAATATTGAGTAAGGAATTTCATAATATAAAAATTAGTGTGGTTATTCCTGTGTATAATGTCGAAAAGTATGTTGGACGATGTTTGCAATCGGTAGTAGATCAAACAATTTTTAGTCAACTAGATATTGTAATTGTCAATGATGGCAGTACCGATGATAGTTTAGCTATTTGTCAATCGTTTGCAGCACAGTATGATAATATTAAGATTATTTCACAAGAAAATAGTGGATTGGCTGCTGCTCGAATAACTGGTCTTGATTATTGCCAAGAAGATTATATTACATTTATAGATTCAGATGATTTTATTGAAGATGATTGTATGGAAATCTTACTGAATTTAATATCCAACTATAATGCCGACATCGCACAGATCAATTATTATGCTTATTTCGAAGATGGTCAAAAAATTAAATCTACTAGTAATACTAGTCTAAAGGTTTTTAATAGTTTTGAGGAGAGCTTATATGATGTACTTATTCCAGAGAACTATTTGAGATATGCCGTATGGGGCACATTATACAGAAAACCTATTTTAGAACAGACCTATTTCAGAGAAAAAGATCATATAAATGAAGATATATTTTTTAAAATTAAAGCATTAAAAGCTGCCAAAACAGTAGTCGTTGATAATAGCGCGCACAAGTATGCTTATGTACAACGTGGCAATTCTTTAATGCGTAGCCCCTTTTCAGAGAAAAAGCTACATATTTTAGAAATCTATCAGGATTTACTAACTATGGATTTAACAGCTCGAGAGCGTCAGTTAATCGAAGTGAAATTAATCTTGAGTAAGATAGAATTAGCAGAGCAAATGAACGATAAAGCTCGAAATAATCAACATTTAGCGAAGGTAAAACAGCAATTAATGACAGATATTAAAAACTTTAACGTGTCGGAATACAAAGCAATATTAGATCGTCGGACATTAACTAAAATATATCTCGGGAAAATTTCACCCGCACTGTATAGAAAAGCAGTAAAATTGTATATGACTATTAAACATAAATTCAATAAATTATAGTGTAATACAAAATAGCAATAGTAGAAGAGTTTTATTCGAAAGGAAACATGATAGATGTTATTTGAACAATTTAAAAAAGGAATATTATATACTGCAATAGGAAAATATTCTCTCGTTATTATTCAGTTGTTTGTCCAAGCTATTCTAGCCAGGTTGTTGGTTCCTGAAGAGTTTGGAATTGTATCTGCAATCAATATTTTCTTAGTATTTTTCCAATTACTTTCTGATTTTGGAATAGGTGCTGCTATTGTACAAAACAAGGATTTAACGGATAGTGATATTAATTCAATTTTTAGCTTTAGTATTTATTTTGCGTTGGCACTTGCTATTGTTTTTGCCTTGCTTGGTTATCCGATCAGTTTATTTTATAACAATCCTGTTTTTATTAATGTTAGTTATGTACTGGCAATTACTGCCTTCTTTTATGGGATATTAGTGGTACCCCAATCACTGCTTTTGCAAAAACAAAATTTTAAATTTTTAAATATGACTACGGTAGTTGGTGCTGTTATCGGGGGGGTTACTTCAATTTTACTAGCGTATTTAAACTTCAGTTATTATGCTATTATTATTGGGAATACCGTTAAAGCAGCTTCGTTTTTTACTGTTTTTTACTTACTGACAAAACCAACCTTTAAATTTAAATTTGATTTTACTCCGTTGAAGAAGATTTATGCTTATTCTAGAAATCAATTTTTATTTAATTTTGTTAATTATTTTTCACGTAATTTAGATAGCCTATTAATTGGGCGTTATTTTGGCTCGAGTCAATTGGCGTATTATGATCAAGCATACAAAGTTTCGCTCTATCCAAATCAAGTATTGACAAGCCTTATTACTTCAGTTGTTCACCCTATTATGTCTGAGTATCAAGATGAGACAGATAAAATTAAACAAGTTTACTTGAAAATTGTTCATTTACTAGCATTAGTGGGGGTACCACTTTCCGTATTTTTATACTACAATGCGCATGATATAATTTTCTTCTTATTTGGTAATCAATGGGGTAATAGTGTTCCTGTATTCCAAATTTTAGCCTTATCTGTATGGGCTCAAATGATTTTAGCTAGTACAGGTGGAATTTTTCAGTCAGGCAATCGGACCGATTTATTGCTTATTTCCGGAATATTGTCGACTATTTTGAATGTAGTAGGGATTGTTATTGGGTTACTGATAGGGACGATTGAATCAGTTGCAGTAGCATTAATTATTACGTTCTTCATTAATTTAATGCAAGTTAATTACTTCTTACTTATCGTACAGTTTAGCAGTTCAATCTTAGAGTTTATCAAGCCATTGAAACATCCATTTCTTATTGGTGTTTTAGAACTAGTCGTATTTATCTTATTGCCAACTCTACCATTCGCACCCTTCCAAAATTTAATTATTAAAGGACTTATATTTGTTGTTGTTTGGATTGTGGGATTATTTATTTCTGGAGAATTCTTTAAATTAAAACGTGATTTAATCCGCTAAAAATTGCGGGAGTATCCCAACAGCCTAGTAGCTATTGGGATTGTGAAAGGATAAGATTTATAAATGAGACATACAGCGTCCAAAATTTATCAGTTATATCCAACAATATTTAATACAGCGCTGATAGTGTTATTAGTATGGGTGATGATTCTTAGCGATTGGTCTGTTTTAAATGTTTCATTCGGTGATTTTTTATTAGTAGGAATCGTTCTGTTATTGTTGAGTAATGTACCCATAGATTTTTCAAAAAAACAGCAGCAGTTATTTATTATCAGTACTAGCAGTATTATACTGATAACATTGCTAGCCTATATTACCGGTCCAGCAGATATGAATATCAAATTATTGTTGTTTTCAAATGTGAAATTAATGTTTTATATTGGGACGGTAATGATGATCTACAATTATATTAGTAGTCGAGGATTGAAGCCTAAGTTTGTGCGAATAAATACGTACATGAGTTTATTGGTCATCGCAATTGGTATCGTTATTATTTATTTTATATTAACGGACCAACTAGATATTTTGCATAAAATTTGGTATTTTACGCGTATAGATGATCGAAGTTATCACTTAGGAAGCAGTGATATTATTCGTATGCGCAGTCTATTTGCTGAACCAGCTCATTTAGGATTTTATTTAAATATCTCACTTTATTTCGTGTTAAAACAAAGAAATAAATATTGGTTGGTTTATACTGTATTAATTAGTATCGGTATAGTCTTAACTTTGAGTTATAGTATGATAATGATCGGCAGTTGGTTAATTATGAGTACAATCGCAAAACATGTGAAGTTATCTCAGTTTAAGTGGGACGGACGTTACTTAATTGTTGTGGCAGTTATGTTACTGATTGCTCTCATTTTTGGAGAATTCTTATATGAAGCAATCTATATTCGAACATTGAATATTCTATCTGGTGAAGATGGATCAGCAATAGCTCGATTGATGGGAAGTTGGCAACAAATTGACTCTGGCCATTTATTATTCGGAGTAGGTGCCGCACATTCCACCAATATTACGAATATGTATGCTTACGCTCTAAGTGATTTTGGCATCATTGGCTTGTTAGGTTTATTAGCAGGGACTGGGATTATATTTACATTTGGTCTTCGTGAAGGGGTATTTTTTACTTTAATGAACATCTCAAAAGGTGGTTACTTGAATCCACTGTTCTGGTTGTTTATACTTGTAATAGGACTAACAAATTTTAATCATAAACATACAAATAGAGATGGAGAGAAAATATGGATTTTATAAATGAAGTCGCTCGATTTATCAAAAATAATATAAAAAAAATGATTGTATGGTCATTGGGTCTTTCTGTGATTTTAATTGGCGTGCTAGTTGCAGGGAGTCTATTAGGTAAGAATGGCCGCGACTATAAATCTAAAGATGATCAGGCTGTATCCGAATACTATGAACAGCAATTTTCATTTTTAGTAGAAGATAGTCAAGGCGATGTGGTGAACAATCCAGAATTAATTGAAGAAGAACTAAAACTTACTGGCTTGGTTAAGGAAATTGAAGCTTCATATGATGTCACTCTCGTCCCTGAACTTGTTGATGCCGATCAAAATATCACCATTACAAGCAATGATTCTGGGTTACATCAGTTAACCATTAGTTTGCCAGACCAACAAAAAAGTAACGAAATAGCTCATTTATTTAGAGACTTAGTTGTAGGAAAAAAGTTAAAAGTGTTAGAGGATAGAAAAGTTTCATTAATTGGGGACGTTCGCTTATTGCAAGATGAAGAAAAAATATTGGAAAATACTCGCGGCATTAATGGCATGAAGTATTTGACGACTAAATATATTCTTCTAATGATTATAGTAAGTATTTCTCTCTCAATTGTTTTTATTATCATAAAAGAATGGCTCAGCCCAACACTAAATTATATCTTTAGCTATGATGCTGACAAACATGAGCAATTAATTGTATTAAGTAAACAAGAAATTGAAGAAAATCCAGATAATTTCCAATCACTCTTACTGCAGGATGACAATACGCTTTGGTTAGCTGAACGAGATCCAATTACGCTTGCAAATGATACATTAGCAACTGTATCAAAGGTGACTCCAAATGATATTCAAAACTTATCTAAAGCGGTTATTGTTATTGAACCGTTTTATACTAAAAAACAATGGTATAAAGAACAACTTCAATTATGTAAGTGGCATCAACTACCAATGAGTATCTTACAACTAAATGATCTCAAAAAATAAATGTATGAAGGTAACTAACGAGGTGTAATAATGAATGATTCAATAGAAATGCTTATATCGACAATGAATACCGATAGTCAATCATTGGTAAAAAAAATGAATATCCAAACTGATGCAATTGTCATTAATCAAACAAATCAAGTAAAGTATAACATGTTTCATTTGGATAAAAATACTATTCAAGAATATCAGTTTAATGAGCGAGGGATTGGTTTAAGTCGTAATAATGCATTACTACGGGCAACAGCAGATATTTGTATGATGGCAGATGATGATATGGTATATGTTGATAATTACCCGGACCTTGTAAAGTCAGAGTATGAAAAATATCCAGATGCAGATATGATTTTATTCAATGTTCGTATTCATGATGAAAAAGGAACACAGGAAAAAGTTGATCAAAATGGAAAAGTGCATTACTTTAATAGTCTAAGATATGGCACAGTAACTTTTTCATTCAGAAGAGACTCGGTGCTCCGTCACAATATATTCTTTTCGCAGTTGTTTGGTGGTGCCAAATATGGGAATGGCGAAGATTCTATTTTTTTGTGGGATTGCCTAAAAGCTAATATGAATATTCGTAAATCAACAAAAATTATTGCTGATGTTTATAATGAAGAATCCACGTGGTTTAAGGGCTTCGACGAAAAATTTTTTCTAGATCGCGGAGCGCTTTATAGAGCTTTAAGTAAACGATTTTATAAACTTTTAATTTGGCAATATGCTATTAGAAAACGACATACGTTTCCAGAAAATATGTCCGTTTTTGAAAGTATTCAGCTTATGTTACGTGGGGCTAAAACCTTCAGTCAGTAAGGATCAAATTTACTTGAACAGCATAGAAGAGGGAGTTTATGATTTGGATAGCACATATTTTCTTTTTGAGTATTCTTTTAATAATCGCAAGATACTTTAAAAACGAAAAAATATTTATTTATAGTTCATTTATTTATATTTTATTTGTTTATGGGCAACGTTGGTTATCAGGAACAGATTTTCCCAATTATTTGCTATATTACTTAACCAGTTTTACACGACGAACAGAATTCCTATATTTTGGTCTACAGGAATTACTTGCAACTCACAATATTTATTTTGGATTATTCATTTTTCTTATACTATTTATAATTATGCATAACTATTATTCATTTTTTAAGAAGATAGATAAACAGGTTGTCATGATGATCGCATTATTTTTATTCTCAGAAATATTTGTAGCGCAATTATCACAATTACGACAATATGTGGCTGTTAGTTTTTTTACATTAGCATTTTATTACATGTTTCAGCAGAAATACTTTAAAACAGTTATACATATTATTCTAGCAGCAGGATTCCATATGTCAGCTATTTTGTCGATATTTTTTATTTTTTTAAAAATGAAAATTTCACGAAAAGTGGCACTTATCTTAGTAGGAATTTCATTAATGCTACCATTAATAAATATTCAGTTTATTTTTAACTTAAGTATTTTTTCACGTTATGCCAGTTATTTAGATAGTGTCTATAATGTTGGTCTAAGTCCTTTTCATTTAGCTAAGTTTTATGGATTAGCGTTGGTAGCTTTGTATTATATATTGAAAATTGATAAGTTTAATGAAACAACCATTGAACGAATGATCTTGAATGGTATGTTGTTAAATATTTTGTTATATGGTATGAGTTTTCAATTTGCGTTGTTAATTCGGGTAAGTGCCTACTTTAAAGTTTTTGAGATTGTCTTTTTAGTCTATTATGCTGATCGCCTGAAAGGGGCGTCTACTCGTTTAATTCAAACGGTAGTGGTGTTATTTTTCTTAGGCATTTTTGGAGGTATTATTTTAACAGATCCATATGATATCTATCCGTATGAATTCGAACCGTTAAGATTATTTGAAAAAAGACCAAAGCCGGTTGTTAGACGGGAAGTTGATCGCTTTTATTTAATGAGAGAGTAATCAGTCGTAAGAAAGGAGTTTAATATGAAAAATATGACCCAATACCCACACATTTCGAAAATCGTGTCTATTTTATTTGTATCGTTTGTCGTATTATTTATTTATATTTTCAGAAGTGAATTTTATACGGGTATCGAAGGTTCAACAATGCGAATTGTTTCTTTAGACAAAAATAATGAAGAGGCACTGGGCCATTACCAAGACTTAAGAAATATTAAAATAAATGGTTCTAATGTTGATATGAATCAATCTATGGTGGAAACAGATCAAACTCATTTAATGACGACTGGAACGCGTGGAATCATTATGGAAGGACCCAATCAAGAAGTAAGATTCCCAATTTCTTCCGTAAGTACATTATCTTTTGATTATGTTTCGGGTAGTTATCATGGCATTATACAGATTTATATTGATGATCAATTAATTGAAGAGATGGATACATATACTGAATATTACCATACAAATTATTACTATAATGATTTGTCTACAGGTATTGGAATTTCTAGGCATAATATTGGCTGGTACTTAGCTGTTATGGTTACAGTGTTTGCAGGGGTGTATTTAATAAAACATAATTTATGGAAGAACGATCATTTTAAGTGGAAGTTAACGCTTATTGGAATCCTTACAGTTGGATTATATGGTGTATTGAAAATTATTTCACGGTTCTATCATGTCAATAGTATCCACTGGTTAACATCTACGTTTTCAATTCATTCAGTTACAGTAGGAATGGGGTTAATCGGAATATTTTTACTAATTAATAGCACAGTTTTAGAGGTGTTATTAAAGCATTATGTTGAATGGCTACGTGTAGTTTATTTAGGAATTCCATTTTTTGTTCTATATTTATTACAAGCAACATGGTCTACATATCAAGATATAGTGTCTCCCTTTTTTATGATTAATATTTTGTTAATTAGTATTATAATAGTTGTGTTATCCCTATTTTTAACATCTATTCGAATGGCAAGTGTTGTTTTAGTAGCGATTGCTTATGGTACATCAATTATAAATAAAATATTAATTGATACACGTAATATTCCTCTGCAGTCCTATCATCTACGCCAGGTACAGGACGGACTGAATGTCGCTGATACGGTTGTTATTGAGTTAAATCATCAGGTTATTATAATGACTTTATTTAGTATCTTATTTTTGATGGGGATAATTAGTCTACCACTGAAACGCCGAACATTCCCACAAATAAAAACATGGCAATTATCACTTGCGGGTGTAGTTTCGTTGTTGTTATTACCTTTCATGACAACAACGGTAACTTCACAGGTGGAAACAGAGTTTTATTTTTGGCGGATGGCGAATTCTTATGCTGAGAAAGGATTTTTATTCTCATTCATCGAGTTATATAATCGCTCGAAAATTACAGAGCCTGATAATTATTCTATCGCTAAGGCGGAGGAAATTTTGCAAGAATATCCAGATAACCTTGCATCTGGTCTACAACCGAATATTGTTCTTATTCAAAATGAATCATTGTATGATTTTAACTCATTTGAAGGAATGGAATTAATGCCCAATCCTTTTGTTCATATGCATCGCGCTGCGGAAGAAGGAATTGCTGGTGACTTAACTGTCTCGGTTTATGGTGGCGGAACAG
>Ga0181466_1000722_pt1 | contig 12066 bp, 3 predicted proteins | sample InSIn4gowninarea_FD_119078 | JGI IMG/M metagenome (GOLD analysis project Ga0181466, IMG submission 119078) | Clean room microbial communities from NASA Spacecraft Assembly Facility at Jet Propulsion Laboratory, Pasadena, California, USA -... ... | reverse complement strand
ATAGAAGTGAAATTCCATTAGCCTTGCTATTAGAATAGAAGTAAACTTCTATTAGCTTCGTTATTAGAATAGAAGTGAACTTCTATTAGCTTCGTTATTAGAATTTCAATAGATAGGTGTTAATCTCGTAATAAGGAAAGAAATATAGACGTAAGGTAGTATTAACTACTATAGAATAATGATTGTATATCCTTACTAGCATAGGTTAACGAGTATTTAGGCAATAGATCTAGTTTATAGTAGAATAAAGGGGATAGTACTATATGCGACCCCTTAAGTTAGAGGATAAATGCACTTTTAGTAAGGAAATTAGAAGGAGAGAAAAATGTAGCAAGTATAGATCTTTACATTATATAGTATGTTAAAATATTCCTTAGGCAATAGGGTTTAAATAGATAAAGTTATAGGAACAAGCAGAACTAGTTCACTCTAATACGAAACTATAGTGTTTCAACAGCATATATATAGAGGTTACCTACTATAAAGTCGCTACGATTGTAAGAAGTAGTAGAGGTCGCGAAATAGTAAGGGGTCTTAACGATGTATATACATGTATATTACAACGATGTAGCATAAGGTGTCGTAAAGCCAGCTAGACTCGAAGATCAAGCTTTTGTGTAGATAACTAAGGTTATCCGACTAGTACGTACCTATACCCTATACGGCGCTACGCTCCTGCTAATCTTAGGGTAGATACGCAACAGAGCAATATCTAGATAAGTGTAAAGGGCGAGCCTTGAGATCAAAGCACTGGCTAGGCCTGTGCTACGCTTGGCGTGCTTGGCGCGCCTGGCGCCCGTGCACCCGCACCCTTTTCTTCGGACTCAGACTAGATGTTCTCTTCTTCCGGTATCGAACTTGTTGTATACCACACCGAACTCCTGTGTACACGTTGTTCACCCGTGACAATAAGTAATGGAACTAACAGCTATTCGAAGATCTTTAGAGGCACTTCGAGAGTTTAATTAACTATTATATAATAAACTATAAGATACGCTAACTACTTCCTCCTAGACACTAATCGGCTCGGCGTCTAGAAAGAGGTAGAAATAAGGGATTGTTACTTAGCGGCTTGCTTTAATACTGCTACGATTGCTATTAGAAGACAGTCGAGGCGTATTTGATTGAAGTACTGTCTAGTTCCCCTTAGGTTCCTTAACATATACTCCTCTAGGAAAACCCTCGCAAATACCTAGCGATTAGTAAGGCGACGATTAGCTAGAAACCTTGTCGCCTAATCTCTAGCCATCTAGGAAAAGCGTAGACGAAACGTGCTAGACAGGTCTATAATAGTAGTCTAAGGATAAGCCTAGCTAGTTGCAAGTAGGCGTTCTATACTAGTTACAACTATGTCTTAAATAGGGGCAAGTTCAATCCTCGCACATAGGCTCGCGTAGTCCTAAATTATGTCATTCGCAAGTACCTAGACCTCGAGGTCCTAGAAATCAGGCAAGTTATATAGGGTTATAATAGAGCCGTCTATAACACGTCTAACCGCGATACTATCGAAGATACCTAGCAATAGATAAGTTTTAACGACGATCCTTCCTCTAGAGCTTAGAAACTCTTCCTAGCGTTAGATAATCCTACGTTAGTTGGCAAAAGACTAGAACAGGAGACAACACTAGTAAGCTATTACATCGAACCTCCTACTACTAAGTGTGTTTCTAAGGGATATTAAACTAGTAAAGTTAGTATACACTAAATCTAGTACGCTAGTTCCTAATGAACTTTACGCGAAGTTAGTATTATATTCTAATTAGCTAAGTGTTGCTATTATAACGAACCTAGCTGCATGTTCTAAGATATCTCTTAAGTTATTAAGTCTAGTATATAGATTTGCAGCAGGAATAAGACTTCTTAGGAATGCAGGTCTATAGCCTATATTAAGCATAGTCTCCCCTAGTCGCAGCCGCAGCGTATAAACGAATAGAATACCATTAATCTTATAATAGCTATACTGATCTTTATACTCTTCTATTTAGGCACCCTATAGAACCTAGTCGAAGCTAGTAGCGCCACTAAAGGGAATGTAGTCTAGATGCTGTATCTTATCCGCTATAAGTAAGCGAGTAGTAAGTAAGAGATCGCAGCGTATAAGAGATCGCAGCGTATAAGAGATCGTAGCGTGCGAGATATAACGACTAAGCGACAGGCACTACAGTATAAGGCGGTTAGCCGCTAGAATAGTATAGAGGACAGCAGAGACGAAGCGACGTACTAGTCGATAAAGGCTTAGGCGATAACTTGCTAATTGCACACCTAAGTAAAAGGATATAGGCCGATTTAATAACGTTAGGTATAAGTTATTCTATAAGACGCCGTACTACTATAACATAAAGAAACGATAGTAGGGTAATAAGAAGGAAAGCAAATAAAGTAACGATATAATGTATAAGACGTAAGCTTTCTACTGTTTATAAAGTAATCTTTTTGTTGTATACTAGGATAACTAGGCAGATGTTCGCATAGATCATAACTAATATAGAAGCGATAAAATCGAACTACGCATAGTAGTATATTACATTTATGGACTTTTATTGCAGCGAGCATATATGCGGCTAGTCGTCCTCGTCTAGAGCGCGATTACATGCTTTCCTTATAAGATGCAGTTTATGTTCTACTCGAGCTAGATCTAGGATATAATTCCACTAGACGCGACATTAGATATCTAGTAGGGTTCCTATAGCGATATTATTATTTTGCACGATATAGCATATTATGTCGTCTATAGCTATTGCTAGCAGACGATTACTTAAATATAGATACTAAGAGAAGAGAGGTATAACTATTATTATTGTATACGTAGCCTTAAGTATATACTAAGTTATTAAGAAGACTTCCTATCCTCTACGCTAACATTATAATCCTCGTAATCTATTATACTATTAGTTATAGTTACTATACTGCCCTAGCATCCTATACCTTATCGTCGTCTAGCAGTTTCTAGATATAGGCTGCAATCGTCGCATTGTTAATTAAGCGTTTGTTAATCTATAGCTAGATAAATATCTAATCTGCAGAACATACGAGCTAGAACGACTTAGTAAAGGGAGTATATTAGGTTACCTTCCCTCGTCTTACGCGGCCTAGTACCTGTCTTACTTTAGAAGATTCGAAACAGCTATCTACTATAATAACTACATCTACAGGATTAAGCGACCTCCTAACACCTATCGCAGACAATATAGCGACTAGTATACTAGGCTGCTCTTTATAACTAGTAAGATCTACCTCGTCTGTTTTAAACTTATTAAGCATATCTTCTTTAACGTAGTCTTTTATCCAAGACGCGACGAAGGCGACGTCGTTTTTCCCTTAGATATATAGGAACTCCTCGTAGTCCTTTAACTATATAAGATATATATTTACTACTATAGCGTTAAATAGAAGGAAGCTAGCAATAATGACTTTGCGTTTATAGCTTGTTTCGACCTTTAACCCCTATAAGTGCATTTTCGTATCGACGTAGTTGTCCTATTTACGTAGTCCTACGATTATAGCGCGGAGCGCATACATTAACGGCAGATCGTGAAATGTAGGCATATATTACTATAACAGACTCTCTCTTATTTACTTCGTTAGTTTCTCTGCCTCTAGAAGATTGAACGAGAAACGCAGGGCCTCGTTAGTGTCGTCGTCCTTCTAGAAGGCTTTCGAAAGCTTCTTATTATTTATGATTAATAAGTATAGGTAGGGAAAGAGAGTAAAAATCTAGAAGACGTAAATAGCGCTCTAGAAGTTCTAAACTAGCCTGCCCTCTTAATTAATAGCTGTCTTAATAAAGCCTCTCTACATTAGGTAGATATCCTGCTTATACTTTTTAGGGATATTAACGCTAATGTCGAAGTGCGAATACAGTAGCATTTTAATAGCAGGTTCTCTACTATAACCTACGACTAGCTGCTATATATACTTGCTATCGTATTAAATAGTATAAAGCGATAGTATATAGTTAAACTTATTAAGCAAACGTGTCGTTATTCGTGCTAGTGTTCCCTAACTGCTATAGGTCGCTATATCATCTGATTTATCTTCTACTATAATGTCGCTGTTATCGTCGCTATTATCCTTGTCAGCATCGCCCTTCCTAGCTAACGATTTGGCCGCGGATTTAAAGGAACCCTTCTACTTTATAATGTTGTCGATCTGCCTAGCTGTAACTGTAAGTTAACAGAAGCCGTTAAGGCGGAGATCGGTTTGTTTTGCATCTAAAAGACCTACGACGAAGTTAACGTAAGGGACACTAGCGTTGTCTTTAACCCTCCTCTATGCATTGTCTGCAACCTGCTATATATCTATTAGGTCTATAGGGCTATATACCTAAGCCTCTAATACTATAAATAGCGCAATCATGTTTATCGTCCTAATGTATATCGTACTACTAAGGCATAGTAGATTAGTAACGCTATATGTTGCTATTAAACTTTTCTATATACTAACCTTAGGTTTCGTCGACAGATAGAATTTATTAACAATGAACAAGCCCTAACGCACGTCGAACTAAGTCGGACTAGCAGGACTAGGATGATCGTCGTAATCGTCTGTAAGAACGTCTATTAACTAATTCCGAACTATTTGTAGAGTTATTACGACTATCTATTCTATCCTCTAGCTGTCTATATCGATCTTTTTTCCACTAGAATCGATAGTCGGCTTTTTAGGTGATTTAGCGTTAAGAAGGTCGAATACAGTAAGTTCGAGGTAATTACGTCTAGGCAACAATACGTTAAGAACTACACTACTAGGAAGGTTACGCTTGCATATAGCGTAATTTGACTAGTAGAACCTACTATAGTTTCTGTTCCACTAGTTAAGCATAGCGACAGTAACATCTCTAGTTAAGTAGATCTTGTACTTTTTTCTAGTAACGGCCTTTAGCTCTATAGCCTATATACTAATTACGGCTTTTAGGTAGATAAGGAGTATAGGTCTAACTTTATAGCGTAGTATATTAGTATTAGCAAGCATATATGCATTAAGATAGTCAAACTCCTAGAGATAGACAGTTAATAATAAGGGGTCGTTTAAAAGGTACTTCTTCTAACCTGCTATAGTATATATAATAAGCATAACCTCGAGGGCTACAGTCGTCTTTCTAAGGCCTATAGCATGCCTATATATCTAGAGGTTATTGCTATAGAGGAACTGTCTTACGATGTAGCCTATAGTATACATCTAGTAAGCAAATATCGTTCTAGTCGAGCTAGGAAGGCTAACCTTAGATCTTAGCAATCGCTCTTCCTCGTCGAACCTAAAGAAGTAGCAAATTCTAGTCTAGTTAGCTAGTAAGTGTTAAGCAAAGTTTAATATATTCTATAGGTATCCTACTAGGGTACTTATATTCGCGTTAGGCGCATCTTTAGGCAAGAAGAAGGATATCGACAGCTACTCGATATATTCAAATTAGAATAGCAAGTCGAACAAGGGTATGCAGCTACTATTGTTAGCGATAATAGTAGAACTACTAAAATACTCTATCTATAGGTATAGATTGTCGTTAGTAGCAATCCTCGTTATATAATTCTACTTAACTACTAGCTATAAGCCGACAATAGTTACATTATCGTCTATAGTAGGCTCTAGCAATGTCTCGTTTAGAAGATCGACAACCTCTTTAGGAGAGTCGACAATCTCTTTAGGAGGATTAACAATCTCTTTAGGAGGATCGACAATCTCTTAAGGAGGATTAACAATCTCTTTAGGAGGATCGACAACCTCTTCTAGCTAGATAGGGTACTATTCTAGAGGATCTATATCCTCCTAGGGATCTTTAGCATCTTAATGCTTATTATTATCTAAAGAATTAGACGAAGTTAGCTATAGTTAGAGCTAAGATGCTGCGATTATAGGCGGCTATTTATCGTCTTTCTAATCGACCTGCTTTGTAATACTAGCAGCGCCTATTGCTTACGCGGCTAGCGTTAATAGACTCCTTAGATTGATCTTTATATAAGAGTTAAAACCTTTAGTTCTACTTGCTTCCTTAACAGGTATGTTCTTAATCTACGCTAGGTCTACTAAGCGAAATATAACAAGACTAGTACTATCGACTAGATAGCTATAGTATAGGCCGCGTAAAGCACTCGATAGCTACGATATATAGGAGATAGGGAACGAATTGCCGCTATTTTCAGCATTAAACTAGTATATATCCTATATACCTAGGCTTATTCCCTAATAAAGCGCGAAACTAGCTGCCTCCTTAAACTTGCCCTCGTTGTATCTACTGCCCTCCTAGATGTTATAGATGTCTACTCGCAAGTCGCAAGTAATCTCTATATGCGAATTAGTCTATACTACATTAGCAATAAATAGCGTTATATCGCCTACTAGGCGCTTTAACTAGGCATAGGATATATTACGACGCAGACTATTAATGTCTATAGCGTCGAGTTAATTCGTTATACCTATTAACGATATACGCGATATAGTCGAACGAGATAGCGATAAGAGGCGACTTCTTTTCCTAGGCCAATAGTCGTTAGTGTCGTCGCTTTCGTCGTCGCGGTCGCTAGGCTAAAAATCATCCCTTAATGCAGACTGTAATATGCCCCTCGTCGACTCGTTGTCCTTAATTTCGCTTTTGATTCTATGTTTGCGCTCCTTATTAGCGATCCCGACGAGGCCCTAGATTATCGTCTTTATAGAGATACCCTTCTCCCTAATAACTGCTTTAGTAAGGTCTATATAAAACCACGATAGGGCTAGAGTATATCTAGCACGGAACAGGATACTTTTAGTAGTAAGCGCATCTTTCTCGATCTTATGTTAGACCTATATATAACGGCTAGTAAACCTAAGCTATAGCGAGTTACTATTATCTAGCAAAGGGAGCCTAGAATTTAGCTCTGCCATAAAGAAACAGATAGCGTCGTCGTATTCATTATTGTCCTAATAGAAATAGTTTTTAACGAACGCCTTATTAAGGTTCCTAGTGCGACTCTCGATATAGTCCTTAACGTTTGCAGCTATCTATATAGACGTGTCATTTTTATTAAACATTAGCGTAGACAGCGTCGAACCTCTCGTTAACTGTTTACTAGGTATATTATGTAACTAGGCTAGTTCTAAACGTAAGTCTATTAGGCTAGTTAGCAAGTCGCTATAAGCCTTACACTATACACTAAGTAAAGGCGATCTAGAATAGTAGAGAAACTAGTATAGGATCCCTAATTAGCATACGTATATAGCAAAGGTAGATAGTACAGTAAATACTAAAGTTGTCTAATTATTAGATATAAGCAAGTAAGTTAGAAGTCGTAACAAGTAGTAAACTACCTAGCAAAGGAGGTTTAGTAAGAGTATTGCTAAAAGTTAGTGATTAGTGTTAGGAGAGGGTATATAAGTGCGACGCAGATGCTAGAAGCAGAAACTTATTCGGCGTTTTTTCGAAGACGCGTACGAGTGGACCAACAAAGGATGTAGCGCTATATATATAACTAGTAGTTAAATGCTAATAGCACAAAGGTAAGTTAGTCCCTCTAATACGTGCCTATATTTAGTAAACAATTGAAATTGTAAACAGTACGATTAAGATATAGTAAAAGTAATATATGCGCGACAGAAAGTAAGAGGTAACGTACAGATCATATAAGAAAGAAGCGAGTATCTATATAAGGGAACGCATACCTTAAAGGTATAGAGAGTATATAAATAAATAGAATGCTAATAGACTCGCGAAAGGAATTCTAATAGCAGGCACCTAAAACAAAAGGTAATAAAAGTAAGTTAGACTTAAGGAATATTTGCATATATTATTACTATATCTAAACAAAGATTAACAATGCTTACTATAGTAAACTAAGTAGTATAGAGTTAACGTATAAAGGGAAACATATAAGATAGAGAACTATATAGTAAAGTAGTAGGTTAGTAACATATATTAACCCCTAAACTAAATATACAAATAAGTTTTGCTATTAAATCAATAGGGGGAGGTACTAAAACAGATATAAGGGATGCTCGTATAATTAAATAATGGATTTAGACAGCGGCATACAGATTAGAGCATGATTTATAGACTTAGTTAGCTAGGGAATGTTTTCGCCTAAGGTAAAGGATAGGATTAAGGACGGCATATATATAGTACTATAATAACGAGTACGCGAAACCTGTTTAATGTAGTATTACTAGTCTGTCTCGACTTGTCTTTAACATCTAGCTAACAATAGGAGTCGCAAGACACTTTAATAACTCGAGGGTATAGGAAGTTAGTAATAAGACTGTATAAGGTGTCGTAAAGCTAGTAGGACTTAAAGTTCGATAATTTGCGTATATGACTTTCTTAGCAGATCGAAATCGACTCCCTACGCTATACCTCGCCTAATCACTATAAACTACCTTTACATGCACTATTATACTGTATCTAATCTAGGAATACAACAACACTAACCTCGCTTAATCCTAGTACGCTGCCGTTCCTCTCTACTGCTAAATAATCCTCCTTACTGCTATAGCGACAATTTACTATACTATTATCGCCTTCCTAATACGTACGTTGTTACTCTAAACGCGGAATACATATAGCTAGAGAAGACGACCGCACTTAGCATAATATATAAGGGACAAGCTAGTAGGCTAGAAGCCGTAAAACAGTCCCTAACTAAGTATATCTAGAAAGGCCTATACCTTAATAACGACTTATACGCAGACTTCTACGCTTCGATCTAGAGCGTTATAGTATAGACTAGAGTACTTAGCAAGACGTTTCGCTCGATATTAGACAAGAAGACAGTATAGAACGACCTATACAACTCTGTTATAGCAAATATATTGGTATAAAGCCGTTTTAAGAAAACTATAGATATAATGTATACTAACATTAGCTGCGAATGCTTCCAAAAACTTGTATATAGGATTAGCACAAACTACTAGCGCTAGCGTCGACCACGAGCCCAGACCGATCGACTTAGGCAAGAGCGTATAGAGGCAGCTACTCTCGACGTAGCGTCCTTAACGAAGGAAGATAAAGGTATTAGCTTAGAGGAAAGAGCATCGTCTTTAGAAAAAACGATTAATATAGATATACGCTAGTAGGACATAGTGTCTATAAGGCAGGGTACTAGAAAGTTTAGGCTATTATATAGGTTATACGAGCTTACACATAGCGGCAAAAAGGGCACTAGGCGAAGACCACTAATACTTAACGACCTAAGGATAGAAACATTAGTATGAGTACTTAAGATAGACTACGCGTTTAATCGCGATAGCAATGCAATTAGCTAGTATAACAGCACTCTAGATAGTTTCTCGATTATTTACAACGACTATAAGTAGAGAGCTATTGTAGCTTAAATAATCAGGACGTATCTGCTATTAGAATTTACTATTATACCTTAATAAGGAGTATAAGGTATTAGAGTTAATAATAATAAGCATATCTAATATACAGCTATTTCGATCTGCCTTATTTTCCTACTAATCATCGATAGCAGGACAGCTAATAGGGAAGCAACGTTAGCCTATCGCTTAAAGGTTAGTATATAAACCCTCGCATATAGGAAGCTATATACTAGTTTCCTAATAGGGGTTCCATTAGCTTTCTATTCGAAACACTAGTCGATTGCAGGAACTTGCGGCTAGAACCCTACTTTAACTGCAAAATGCCTTAGCTAGCGTTAAATCGCGCGCGTTTGTACTATCTAGCCTCTTTCCCTTTCCCTAGCCTTACTAGGCCTTACACTCTATCTCTATTTAAACTAATTTACAGTTCTCTTATTCACGTTAATTACATCGCGTTAATGTCGTCTACGAATAGTATATTAGAGCGCCTGTCCTTATACTATCCTATAATAGTAGCGTGTTTGCTAATACGCCTAATTGCAGTTCCAAATATTAGGGCTAAGGATTCCACTAGGAAGTCTAAGGAGTACTACTATTAAGCAATAAACGCGACGTAGTCGAAAACTGTACGTATAGCTCTATACCTGCTAAACAGTCTAACTTACGTATATTTAGACTCCGTCGGCGTCCGCTTCCTCTACTAGACATAAAGGTGTTAATAAGAACTAGTCTATGCTTACGCCACCCTCTTTAGGAAGTCGTAATACTACTGTCGTAATACCTACTCTAAAAAAAAGGCGAACTAATTAAGGTGCCTATGTTTTGATTAATAACGACGCGGGCGAGACACCTAACTCTAACGCCTCTGAATCGAAGTCTAGAGTACTATAGATAGTGAATAGGGGCGCTTAGATTATACCTACGCACCTAAGAACCATATAGAAACGATCGCGATCAGAAATGATAGTAATAGCAGCTATAGGGAGAAACGCTTGTCCCTCGATGTATCTAACTGTTATAGATGATTAGTAGTATAAACGCCTAATAATACAGTGCTAGAGTAATGCCTATTAATAGGAACTCGCCTATAACGAGAACACCGATATAGAGGAAGTGTTAGATAGCTATATTATGTTCTAGGTAAGTACTAAAAGTCGTGCCTTACCTACTATAGCCTAATTATTTTGCAGTTAAGAGAGGCATTGCGTTAAGCGCGAAACAAGACGACTACGAAGATCTATAATATCTTAGTACAATAGGCAGGAGAGGAGTATTATACCCTACTAAGGTTAAAGAGATAGGCAAAGCGTATACTAGTTAATAACAAGTACGAGCTTATAAACAAGGATAGAGTAAGTCCTCGAGGCAATAATAAGTATAAACACGCTAGTTCGCTAATCTGTTCGCAGAGAACCTGTTTCACTAGAGATCTAATTGTTACTATATTACGACAGTGTTATCTTTCTCGCTAGGGCCTAAGTATATATACTAACTAACTTGCAATGTTCTATAATATCTCCTACTTCCTATTACTATTAGTTTGTACTACTATTTACTTTATCCTTACTAACTAGGCTAATAACTGCCTATTATACACTAAGAACGGCGAGAGGAAATAGGCTAAACTAGACTCTATAGAGGCCGACTGCATATATAAAGATAAAGAGGCCTCCTTTATATTACAATCTTAGCTACGCTAGGACATACTACTAAGACAGCTTTTAAACTTAGTATAGGATAGACTTAATCCTAATAATAGGTACGTCCCTATAGCAGAGTCGACTAATCTACATCTCTTCTAAGATACCTTAGAGGGGCTAGAGTCTAAATACAGTAAATACGCGTCCTAGTTATAAAAGAGGGTTAGTACTACTAATAGTTACTCGACGATGATTCTAAGGGCGATATCGATGTTAATGAAGATGCGACAGTAGCATTAGAGTTAGGCAACGAAGGTATATAGATGTTCTATTTAGGAAAGAAGACATCCCTACTAACGATAAGTAGACGCGTTTATAGAGCGAGATTTAGTGCCGATCCTTAATAGCGTAGGTATATAAAGGGAGTTTTCTAACGTAAGGGAAGCTACTAATAATAGATAGTTAGGCCTATTAATTAAGGCGCTAATATTGATTCTACTTATAGAGATAGAGGTTCGTTTCTAATGCTCTACTAGGCAAGGACAGTTCGCTAACAAGGAATAGCACTATAATAGAACTGTTTAGCCTACGTCGAACGGACACTTAATTACCTCCGCCTAGTCTGTTGTCCGACGTCGACGACAGCTTCCTTAACGACTTGCGAGAAGCATTAGATACTGCCTGTAGCGCGGACCCTCTGCTAGTATTTAGCATGCTACTGCCCTAGACCATGGTTTAGCCGACTCTAATGCTAAATATAAGCGCAGTTATTAGCGAGGAAGTTAGTTAATTGCTATAGTACTATAATCTCTTTAGAGATATTAAAGGCTTAGTAGATCGTAAACAACTATTAAATAAGGACAAACCCTTTAACAAGGACGCTTAGAAGAAGACTTATAAGAGGTTTTTATACTGTAAGAAGGGTTTAATCCTGCTAAAGGTATAGGCAGCAGACCTAGTAGATAACGATGTTTAGTAACACTAGCTATGCTTAATAATATTTTATTTGTACCTATTGCTAAGTACGACGAGTAGAGCTAATATAGACAGTCTATAATGTTTACTTTATATGTTAATCCTATAGTCGACAAATAATATATAACTACTATACTTTCTAAAGAGGCTAACATTACGATAATCG